>WBZR01001225.1_pt1 | contig 33778 bp, 28 predicted proteins | sample 5204231 | NCBI WGS metagenome assembly WBZR01 (sample SAMN12412403, study PRJNA552823) | activated sludge metagenome | isolation source: activated sludge from anammox sidestream of wastewater treatment plant... | place: USA: Virginia | collected 2017-08 | reverse complement strand
GCCAGCCCGCGCAACGGCGAACGGCCGGGCTACAACAACCTGTCGCTTGCGATCAAGCGCGTGCTCGAAGACCACCAGGGGCGTCCGGTGCGCGGTGTCGCCAGCAACTACCTGTGCGACCTGAAGAAGGGCGACAAGGTGCAGGTGACCGGGCCCTTCGGCGCCAGCTTCCTGATGCCCAACCACCCGAAGAGCCACATCGTGATGATCTGCACCGGCACCGGCAGCGCGCCGATGCGTGCCATGACCGAGTGGCGCCGGCGCTTGCGCAAGTCGGGCCGGTTCGAAGGCGGCAAGCTGATGCTGTTCTTCGGCGCGCGCACCCAGCAGGAACTGCCGTACTTCGGTCCGCTGCAGAACCTGCCCAAGGACTTCATCGACATCCACTTCGCCTTCAGCCGCACGCCCGGGCAGCCGAAGAAGTACGTGCAGGACGCGCTGCGCGAACGTGCCGCCGACGTGGCGGCGCTGCTCGCCGACGCGAACGCCTGCTTCTACGTCTGCGGCCTCAAGGCGATGGAGGAGGGCGTGGTGCTGGCGCTGGGCGACATCGCGCGCCAGGCCGGGCTCGACTGGGCGAGCCTGGGCGCCGCGCTCAGGCGCGAGGGCCGGCTGCACCTGGAAACCTACTGACGCGACGCCGGCTTCGAGGCGGCGCAGCCAGGACGCCGGCGCGGTCGGTGCGGGCCGGGTTTGGCATCATCGCGGCCGTCGCGCCGCCAACCGGAATCCAGAACCATGGCCCCAGACCTCAGTCAAGCGCCGGTGCTCGTCGTCGGCGCCGGCATCATGGGTGCCGGCATCGCGCAGGTGGCCGCGCTGGCCGGCCACGAGGTGATGCTGTACGACACGCGTGCCGGCGCCGCCGGCGAGGCGCGCGGCAAGCTCGTCGCCGCACTGGACGCTCAGGTCGCCAAGGGCAGGCTGGGAGCCGATGCCGCCGCGGCCGCCGCCGCGCGCATCGTGCCGGTGGCGCGGCTGGCCGACGGCGCGCGCGCCGGCCTCGTCGTCGAGGCCATCGTCGAGGACCTGGAGGCCAAGCGCGCGTTGTTCCGCGAACTCGAGCATCTCGTGGGCGGGCACGCCGTGCTGGCGACCAACACTTCCTCGATCTCGATCACGGCCATTGCCAACGGTCTGGCGCGGCCCGGGCGCCTGGTCGGCATGCATTTCTTCAACCCGGTGCCGCTGATGAAGCTGGTCGAGGTGATCTCGGGTTTGCACACCGAGCCTGAACGGGCCGCGGCCGTGTTCGAGCTGGCCCGCGCCTGGGGCAAGGTGCCGGTGTACGCGAAGAGCACGCCCGGCTTCATCGTCAACCGCATCGCGCGCCCGTACTACGCCGAGGCGCTGGCGCTGCTGCTCGAGCAGGCGGCGCCGCCGCAGGTGCTCGACGCCTGCCTGAAGGCGGCTGGGTTCCGGATGGGCCCGTGCGAGCTGATGGACCTCATCGGCCACGACACCAACTTCGCGGTCACGCAATCGGTGTACGAGGCCAATTTCTACGACAAGCGCTACCAGCCTTCGCTCGTGCAGCGCGAGATGGTGGCCGGCGGCCTGCTCGGCCGCAAGAGCGGGCGCGGCTTCTACGCCTACCCGGAGGGCGTGCCGGCGCTGCCGGTGGCGCTGCACGAGGCACCGACGGCGGCGCGCGAAGTCGTCGTGCACGGCGACGCCGCGCTGGCCGACCATCTCGAGCAAGCTGCCGCGCGGGCCTTGGCTGCCCAGGGCTGGGGCCCGGCGCGTGCGCGCGCCAGCGGCTGGATCGGGCTGGAGGTGGACGGCGCGCGGCTCGTGCTCACCGACGGCCGGCCGGCCTTCGAGGTGGCGCGCGAGGCCGGCTCGAGCGACGTGGCGGTGTTCGACCGCGTGTTCACGCTGCCGCCGCCCGCCGGCCACGCGCTGGCCTATGCCGTGAACGAGAACGCGAGCCCGGCCTGGCACGCGCAGGCCGGAGTCTGGCTGGCGGCGCTGGGCTTCACGCCGCTGCGGCTGGCCGACGCGCCGGGGCTGGTGGCGGCGCGCACCGTGGCCATGCTCGTCAACGAGGCGGCCGACGCGGTGCTGCAGGGCGTGTGCACGGTCGAAGGCGCCGACGCGGCGATGAAGCTCGGCGTCAACCACCCGCGCGGCCCCTTCGAGTGGCTGCAAGGCTGGAGCGTGACCGCGGTCGTTGCCGTCATCGAGGCGCTCGACGCGATGTACCGCGGCGAGCGCTACCGCGTCAGCCCCTGGCTGCGGCGCGCAGCGGTATGAAGTTCTCCGAGTTTCACGCCGGGCAGGTGATCGAGGCCGGCCCCTACCGCCTGGGCGAGGCCGAACTGCTGGATTTCGCGCGCGCGTACGACCCGCAGTGGTTCCACGTCGACGCCGAGGCGTCGCAGCGGGGGCGTTTCCAGGGCCTGATCGCCAGCGGCTGGCAGACCTGCGGCATCGCGATGCGGCTGGCTGTGGACAAGGCTCTGGCCGGTTCCGAATCGTTCGCCTCGCCGGGACTGGCCTATGTGCGCTGGCGCCACCCGGTGCGTGCCGGCGACGTGCTCAGCCTGCGTGCCACCGTGATCGAGGCGCGCCGCGCCGAGAGCCGGCCGACGCTGGGCATCCTGCGCTGGCGCTGGCAGCTCTACAACGCAGGGCATGTCGAGGTCCTGGACCTCGAGGCCACCAGCCTGTTCGACCTGGGCGCGTCGGCGCCCTGAGTTCGGCCGCCCCGGGCACGCTTTCCGGCCGTTGGGCGGGATGCCGCCGCCGGCCGTGGCTTGTGCCGCTCAAGCCGGCTGCGCCGACGCCGAAAAGCCATCATGTCCTCGCGGCAATGACAGGGGAACGACATGTTCGACTTCTTCACGCATTTGCGCATCGGGCGCAAGTTCGCCCTGGCCTTCGCGCTCACGCTGCCGGTGTTCGCCGTGCCGACGGCGATGCTGGTGCGTGCCGACCTGGCCGCGATCGACGTCGCGCGCGTCCAGTCGGAGGGCATGCCGCGGGCAGCCGATGCGCTGCGCGCGATCCAGCTCACGCAGCAACATCGCGCGTACAGCGCCGGCATGCTCGGCGGCGTCGCCGGCATGGACGCGCAGCGCCTGGCCAAGCAGTCGGAGGTCGCGCAGACGCTGGCCAGACTCGCATCCGCCCACGGCAGCGACCCGCTGCTTGCCGCGAAGACGGCCGACGTGCACAAGCGCTGGCAGACGCTCGCCGCAGCGGTGGCGGGCAAGAGCCTCAAGCCCGCCGAGAGCAACGCGCAGCACGCCGAACTGGTGCGCGAAGAAACGGAGCTCCTGCGCATGGTCGTCGACGCGGCGCGGCTGTCGATGGACGCCGAACCGGCCACCCACCATGCGCTGCGCGCCGTGCTCGAGGATCTGCCGCGCCTGAGCGAATCGCTGGGCCGGGCGCGTGCGCTCGGTGCGACACTGCTGCAGCAGCATGAGGCCACGCCGCTGGACGTCGCGCAACTCGCGGGCCTGCTCGCCGCGGCGCGTGTCCAGCAGTCGGATATCCGCTACGCGTTCGGGCAGGGCGCAGCGCAGGACGCGTCGCAATCCGGTGCCGCATTCCCCGCGGCGATGGAGGCCGTCGATCAGGCCGTGAAGCTGGTCGAGGAGAAGATCCTGCGTGCCGACAGCCTGGACTACGCGCCGGCCGACTACATCGCACGCATGACCAAGGCGATCGACAGCCAGTTCGCCCTGATGGACCTGGGCTTCAAGTCGCTCGAAACCGCGCTGGCCGAGCGCGTCGCGGCCAAGCGGCGCGAGCTGGCGCTGCTGGCGCTGGCGATCGCGCTGTTCGGCGCGGCCGCCGTCGGCCTGGCGCTCGCCGTCGTGCGCGGCACGACGCGGGCGCTGGCGCGGGCGCTGACGATGGCGCGTGCCGTGGCGGGCGGCGATCTGACGGCGACCCTCGCCGCCGAATCGCGCGACGAGGCCGGACAGCTGCTCGACGCCCTGGCCGCCATGAACCGGAGCCTGGCGCGCATCGTCGTCGAGGTACGCGGCTCGAGCGAGAACATCGCCACCGGCTCGGCGCAGATCGCCACCGGCAACGCCGACCTCAGCCAGCGCACCGAGCAGCAGGCTTCGAGCCTGCAGCAGACGGCAGCCTCGATGGAGGAGCTGGGCGCCACCGTGCGGCACAACGCCAGCACGGCGCAGCAGGCCACGGCCGTCGTCGCTCAGGCCAGCGCCGCCGCGCGCCGCGGCGGCGAGGTGGTGACGCAGGTCGTCGGCACGATGAACGAGATCAGCGCGAGCTCCAAGAAGATCTCCGACATCATCGGCGTCATCGACAGCATCGCCTTCCAGACCAACATCCTGGCGCTGAATGCGGCGGTGGAGGCGGCACGCGCCGGCGAGCAGGGCCGCGGCTTCGCGGTGGTGGCCTCCGAAGTGCGCTCGCTGGCCCAGCGCTCGGCCGGCGCCGCGCGCGAGATCAAGGGCCTGATCACCGCCAGCGGCGAGCGCGTCGAGGCCGGCTCGCGCCTCGTGACCGAGGCCGGTACGGCCATGAGCGACATCGTGGCGCAGGTGGCGCGCGTCGACAGCCTGATCGGCGAGATCAGCGACGCCTCGCAGCAGCAGGCCACCGGCATCGGCGAGGTCGGCGAGGCCGTGACCCAGCTCGACAGCGTGACGCAGCAGAACGCCGCGCTCGTCGAGGAAAGCGCCGCCGCCGCCGACAGCCTCAGCCAGCAGGCGGCGCGCCTGGTGCAGGCGGTGGGCGTGTTCCGCCTGGCGCGGGCCTTAGCGGCGCGCCTCACCCGATCCGCGGCAGCGAAAAGGGCCGGCATGGCCGGCCCCTGGCGTTGCGCGAGGCGCGGCGGCTATTGCAGCGTCACCTCGACGCGGCGGGCTTCGGCGGCGTCGCCGCTGCCGGTCAGCGCCTCGGGCTTCTTCAGCTCGATCTTGTCCTCGGCCACGCCGGCCGCCTTGAGTGCGTCGCGCACGGCGAAGGCGCGCTGCTTGGCCAGCTCCTCGTTGCGGACCGGGTCGCCCGAGGCGTCGGTGTAGCCGCTGACGACGGCCCGCTTGCCTTCGGCCACGCCCTTGACGGTGTCGGCCAGCGCGGCAGCGGCGCCTTCGGCCAGGTCGGCCTTGGCGCTGGCGAAGTAGAACTTCACGACGCCGCCCTCGACCTTGATCGAGGCCATGTCGGCGCCCGTGGCCGGCTGCGCCGCCGCGACGGGGGCGGGCGCCGCCGCCGGCGCGGCCGCCGGCGCCTTGGCGCCGGCAGGCAGCAGCGGCACGATCAGCAGCGCCACGATGTTGATGATCTTGATGAGCGGGTTCACCGCCGGGCCGGCCGTGTCCTTGTAGGGGTCGCCGACCGTGTCGCCGGTGACTGCGGCCTTGTGCGCGTCGCTGCCCTTGCCGCCGTGGTGGCCGTCTTCGATGTACTTCTTGGCGTTGTCCCAGGCCCCGCCGCCGGTGCACATCGAGATCGCGACGAACAGGCCGGTGACGATCGTGCCCATCAGCAGCCCGCCCAGCGCCTCGGCGCCGAGCACGAGGCCGACGAGGATCGGCACCACCACCGGCAGCAGCGAGGGGATCATCATCTCCTTGATCGCCGCGGCCGTGAGCATGTCGACGGCCCGGCTGTAGTCGGGCTTGGCCTTGCCTTCCATGATGCCCTTGATCTCGCGGAACTGGCGGCGCACTTCCTCCACCACCGAGCCGGCCGAGCGGCCCACGGCTTCCATCGCCATCGCGCCGAAGAGGTAGGGGATGAGGCCGCCGATGAACAGGCCGATGATCACCTTCGGGTTGCTGAGATCGAAGCTGGCGGTGATGCCGCGCGCCTCGAGCGAGTGCGTGTAGTCGGCGAACAGCACCAGCGCGGCCAGGCCGGCCGAGCCGATGGCGTAGCCCTTGGTCACCGCCTTGGTGGTGTTGCCCACGGCGTCGAGCGGGTCGGTGATGTTGCGCACGCTGTCGGGCAGCTCGGCCATCTCGGCGATGCCGCCGGCGTTGTCGGTGATCGGACCGTAGGCGTCGAGCGCGACGATGATGCCGGCCATGCTCAGCATCGAGGTGGCGGCGATCGCGATGCCGTACAGGCCCGCCAGCCAGTAGGAAGCCAGGATCGAGATGCAGACGAAGATCACCGGCCAGGCGGTGCTCTTCATGCTCACGCCGATGCCGGCGATGATGTTGGTGGCGTGGCCCGTGGTCGAGGCCTGGGCGACGTGCTTGACCGGGTGGTAGTCGGTGCCGGTGTAGTACTCGGTGATCCAGACCATCGCCGCCGTGAGCAAGAGGCCGACGATGCAGGCGCCGAAGAGCGCCATGGCGCTGGCCTTGCCGCCGCCCGCCAGCTCGACGCCGTTCGGGAACATGGCCGTGGTGACGAAGTAGAAGGCGACGAGCGAGATCACGCCGGCGACGACGAGGCCCTTGTACAGCGCCGGCATCACGTTCTTCATGCCGGGGCTGGCCTTGACGAACGAGGTGCCGATGATCGAGGCGATGATCGACACGCCGCCCAGCAGCAGCGGATAGACGACGGCCGCGCCGCCGCCGCCCACCACCATCAGCGCGCCCAGCGCCATCGTGGCGATGAGCGTCACGGCGTAGGTCTCGAACAGGTCGGCGGCCATGCCGGCGCAGTCGCCGACGTTGTCGCCCACGTTGTCGGCGATCACCGCCGGGTTGCGCGGGTCGTCCTCGGGGATGCCGGCCTCGACCTTGCCCACCAGGTCGGCACCGACGTCGGCGCCCTTGGTGAAGATGCCCCCGCCCAGGCGCGCGAAGATCGAGATCAGCGACGAGCCGAAGGCCAGGCCCAGCAGCGGCTTGAGGGTGGCCGCGTCGGGCTTGGCCATGCCGCCGATGAAGACGAAGAACGCCCCCACGCCGAGCAGCCCGAGGCCGACGACGAGCATCCCGGTGATGGCGCCGCCCTTGAACGCGACGTCGAGCGCCGGCCCGATGCCCTTGGTGGCGGCCTGCGCCGTGCGCACGTTGGCGCGCACCGACACGTTCATGCCGATGAAGCCGCAGGCGCCCGAAAGCAGGGCGCCGAGCACGAAGCCGATCGCCGTGGTCTGGTCGAGGAAGACGAAGATCAGCACCGCCAGCACCACGCCGACGACGGCGATGGTGCGGTATTGCCGGCCGAGATAGGCCGCCGCGCCTTGCTGCACGGCGCTGGCGATCTCCTGCATGCGCGCGTTGCCGGCATCGAGGGCGAGGATGCGGCTGCGCTGGATAAAGCCGTACAGCACCGCCGCCAGCCCGCAGGCCAGCGCGACGTACAGCGCCATGGAAATGGACATGGAACGATCCTTCCTCGATCAGATCTTGTGGGGTCCTCGGGGGTGCATGGCCGCAACCCCCCGCTCCGAAACTCGGGCGCGCGGATGCTAAGCGATCACGCTTACGCACCTCGGCCACGCCGCCGCCGGGGCGGCGCAGGCCGCGCATGTCCCGGCGCTGCGCGCCGCGTCAGCCCGTGGCAAGGGCGCTGCCTAGAATCATCGGGCATCGCCCTGACCGAAGGCTGACCATGAGTCTGCACAACGTGACGCCCGGCGCCAACGCGCCGGCCGAGTTCAACGTCGTCATCGAGATCCCGATGAACGCCGACCCGATCAAGTACGAGGTCGACGAGGAAAGCGGCGCGCTGTTCGTCGACCGCTTCATGGGCACGGCGATGCACTACCCGTGCAACTACGGCTACATCCCGCGCACGCTGGCCGACGACGGCGACCCGGTCGACGTGCTCGTCGTCACGCCGGTGCCGCTGCTGCCGGGTGTGGTGTGCACCTGCCGGCCGGTGGGCCTGCTGAAGATGGAGGACGAGGCCGGCGGCGACAACAAGCTGATCGCGGTGCCGGTGCGCAAGCTGCTGTCGCTGTACACGCAGTGGCACAGCTATCGGGACATGAACCCGGCGCGCCTGAACACGATCCAGCACTTCTTCGAGCACTACAAGGACCTCGAGCCGGGCAAGTGGGTCAAGGTGCACGGCTGGGAGGGCCCGGAGAGCGCCATCGCCGAAGTGGCGGGCGGCATCGCGGCGTGGAACCGGCTGCACCCCTGAACGCGCGCCGACGGCGCGCGCTCAGCCTTCGCCGCTCCTGAACGGGGTGCGCGCGCGCAGCTCGTCGACGTAGGCCTCGACGCCGGCGTCCTCGGCCGCGAGGAAGCGCTGCACGGCCTGCGCCAGGCGCGCATCGCGCAGCCAGTGCGCCGAGGTCGTGCGCACCGGCAGCAGGCCGCGCGCCATCTTGTGCTCGCCCTGGGCGCCGCCTTCGAAGCGGATCCAGCCCTTGGCGATGCACCAGGCCAGCGGCTGGTAGTAGCAGGCCTCGAAGTGCAGGCCGGGCACTTGGCGGACCGCGCCCCAGTAGCGGCCGTAGGCGCTGCGGCGCTCGGGGTCGAGCGCGACGAGCGCTGCCGCCAGCGGCCCGCCGCTGCCTTCGCGCGCGACGAACATCAGCCAGTTGCGCGGCATCGACGCCGCCACCTGCGCGAAGAAGGCGCGCGTCAGGTAGGGCGTGCCGTGGTGCGCCCGGTAGGTGAGGGTGTAGCAGTGGTGGAAGAAGTCCCACAGCGGCGCGTCGATGGCCTCGCCCTCGTGCACCGTGAAACCGATGCCCTGCTCGGCGATGCGCCGGCGCTCCTGCGCGATCTTCTTGCGCTTGTCGCGCTGCAAAGCCGCGAGGAAGCCGGCGAAGTCGCCGGCCGGGGCCACCGCGCGCGCCTGCCAGTGGAACTGCACGCCATGGCGCAGCAGCCAGCCCGCCTGCGCCAGCGCGCGGGCATCCGCGTCGTCGACGAACAGCACATGCGCCGACGAAAGTCCCTCGTCGCGCGCGAACCGGAGCAGCGTGAAGGCCAGCGCGCGGCGCGCTGCCTCGTCGCGTGCCAGCAGCCGCGTGCCTGCGACCGGCGTGAACGGCACCGCCGCCAGCAGCTTCGGGTAGTAGGCCAGGCCCAGGCGCCGATGCGCATCGGCCCAGGCCCAGTCGAAGACGTATTCGCCGTACGAATGCGCCTTCGCGTAAAGCGCGCAGGCCGCGTGCAGCGTGCTGCCGCGCGCGAGCAGCACGAAGCGCGGCGTCCAGCCGGTGGTCGGCACCGCGCTGCCCGAGGCGTGCAGCGCAGCGAGGTACTCGTGGCGCATGAAGGGCGTGGGCGCGGCCTGCGCCGCGAGCAGCCCGTTCCAGGCCCGGGCGTCGATCGCGCGCGGGTCGTCGTGCACCGCGATGTGATAATCCCGCGCCGTGTCTTCCGCGTTCGGCATTCAGGGCAGCAGGTCGTGGCGTTGAAAGCGGCGCTGGCGCAGATCAACCCCACGGTGGGCGATCTCGAAGGCAACGCGCGCCTGGTGGCGGCTGCCGCGCGCCGCGCGCATGCGCAGGGTGCGCGGCTGGTGGTGGCGCCCGAGCTCGCGCTCAGCGGCTACCCGCCCGAAGACCTGCTGCTGCGCCCGGCCTTCATGGCTGCCTGTGCGCGCACGCTGGCCGCACTGGCCGCCGGGCTGGCCGATTGCGAGGGCCTGTACGTCGTCGTCGGTCATCCGCATCAGTTCGGCGCGCTGGGCGATATTAGGTCCAAGTCCGTTGTCGTGCACAAGCGCTGCAATGCCGCGTCGGTGCTGAACGGCGGCCAGGTGCTCGGCACCTACTGCAAGCGCGAGCTGCCCAACTACCAGGTGTTCGACGAGCGGCGCTACTTCGTCTCGGGGCGCGACGCCGGCCAGCCGCCGCTGGTGTTCGAGGTGGCCGGCCTCGAGGTCGGCGTCCTGATCTGCGAGGACGCCTGGTTCGACGAGCCGGCGCGCAGCGCCGTGGGCGCAGGCGCGCAACTGCTGTGCGTGCTCAACGCTTCGCCCTTCCACCTCGACAAGGCCGAGGAGCGCGAGCAGCGCATGGGCGAGCGCGCGCGCGCCGTCGGCCGGCCGCTCCTGTACACGCAGATGGTGGGCGGCCAGGATGAGGTGGTCTTCGACGGCGCGTCGTTCGCGCTCGACGCGACCGGTGCCGTGCGTGCGCGTGCCGCAGCCTTCGCCGAGGAGTTGCTGCTGCTCGATCTGGCCGACGACGGCACGCCGGGCGGCGCCGTGGCGCCGCTGGCTCCGCCCGAGGCGCAGGTCTGGCAGGCGCTCGTCGTCGGCGTGCGCGACTACCTGGGCAAGAACGGGTTTCCTGGCGCCATCGTCGGGCTGTCGGGCGGCATGGACTCGGCGCTCGTGCTGGCGATCGCCGTCGACGCGCTCGGGGCCGAGCGCGTGCGCGCGGTCATGATGCCTTCGCCCTACACGGCCGAGATCTCCTGGCTCGACGCACGCGAGATGGCCCGGCGCCTGGGCGTGCGCTACGACGAGATCGCGATCGCGCCGATGTTCGACGCCTTTCGCGCCGCGCTGGCCGCGCCGTTCGCCGGCCTGCCGGAAGACAGCACCGAGGAAAACCTGCAGGCGCGCATCCGCGGCACGCTGCTGATGGCGCTGTCGAACAAGAGCGGCTCGATCGTGCTGACCACCGGCAACAAGAGCGAGATGGCCACCGGCTACTGCACGCTCTACGGCGACATGGCCGGCGGTTTCGCCGTCGTCAAGGACGTGACCAAGACGCTCGTCTACCGGCTTGCGCGCTGGCGCAACGACCAGCCCACCCGGCGCGCCGACGGCAGCATCGGGCCGGTGATTCCCGAGCGCATCATCACGCGGCCGCCCTCGGCCGAACTCAGGCCCGGCCAGACCGACCAGGACAGCCTGCCGCCCTACGAGGTGCTCGATCCGATCCTGCAGATGTACATGGAGGAGGACCGCAGCATCGACGAGATCGTCGCCGCCGGCTTCGCGCGCGCCGACGTCGAGCGCGTGACGCGGCTCATCAAGGCCAACGAGTACAAGCGGCGCCAGGCGCCGCCCGGAATCCGCATCACGCACCGCGCCTTCGGCCGCGACTGGCGCTACCCCATCACGTCGAAGTTCCGTGCCTAAAATCGGCCCGCAACGCCATCGCCCACGGAGTGCCTGCCCATGAAACAGATCACCGCGATCATCAAGCCGTTCAAGCTCGAGGAGGTGCGCGAGGCGCTCGGCGAGGTGGGCGTGTCGGGCCTCACCGTCACCGAAGTCAAGGGCTTCGGCCGCCAGAAGGGCCACACCGAGCTGTACCGCGGTGCCGAGTACGTGGTCGATTTCCTGCCCAAGGTCAAGATCGAGGTCGTCGTCAAGGACGGCGACGTCGAGCGCTGCATCGAGGCCATCGTCAAGGCGGCCAAGACCGGCAAGATCGGCGACGGCAAGATCTTCGTCAGCGCCGTCGAGCAGGTGGTGCGCATCCGCACCGGCGAGACCGACGAGGCGGCGGTCTGAGACAGGCGCGGGCCCGTCGCGCGCGCGCTCGCCCGCAACGAGGGGCCACGCCCGCGGCCCGCGACCCCAGGGATACCCGCGAGCAGCAGCGCGAAGCGCAGGGCGCGGATCTTCACAGGCTCAGATGCGCGTGTAGTCGTCGTCGGCGTCGGCGCGACGCGCGGCTGCGTGCAACCGCTCGAGCAGCGCGTGCGGCTCGGTTTCGACGATCAGGTGGGCACGCTGGCTGGGTTCGAGAAAGCCCTCGGCCACGCTGCGGTCCATGAAACGCAGCAGCTCGTCGTAGTAGCCCTCGACGTTGAGCACGCCGAAGGGCTGGTCGTGGTAGCCGAGCTGGCGCCAGGTCCAGACCTCGTAGAGCTCCTCGAGCGTACCGATGCCGCCGGGCAGTGCGACGAAGGCGCTCGCGCGCTCGGCCATCATCTGCTTGCGCTGGTGCATCGTCGCGACGACGTGCATCTCGTGCAGATCGCGGTGACCGACCTCGCGCTGCTGCAGCGATTGCGGGATGACGCCGACGACGCGCGCGCCGGCGGCCAGCGCCGCGTCGGCGACTTCGCCCATCAGCCCGACCTTGCCGCCGCCGTACACGAGGCGCCAGCCGCGCTCACCGACGCTGCGGCCGAGCGTGCGCGCCGCGGCGGCGTAGGCGGCACGCGCGCCGTGCCGCGAACCGCAGTAGACGCACAGGGTGAAGGGTGCGTCGCGCTCGCGGCTCACGCGTCAGGCTCCGACGCGCTGCCACAGCACCGCCAGCCACAGCCCGGCGCACGCCAGCAGCGACAGCATGACGGCCGCACTGGCGTAGTCCTTGGCCCGCTTGGCCAGCGGATGCGTTTCGTAGCCGATGCGGTCGATCGCGGCCTCGACGGCCGAGTTCAGCAGCTCGACGACGAGCACGAGCACGAGGCCGGCGAGCAGCAGCGCGACTTCGAGCCAGCCGCGCCCGAGCCAGAACGCGCCGGGGCACAGTACGAGCGCGAGCCAGGCCTCCTGGCGAAAGGCATTCTCGGTCCGGTAGGCCTCGCGCAGCCCGGCCAGCGAATGGCCGGTGGCGCGCACGATGCGCTCGAGCCCGGTGCGGCCCTTGTGCGGATGGGGCCGGGGCGGCGCTGCGTTCGGCGTCCGGGCTTGCGGTCGGGACTCGGGTGCGCTCATGCGTCTGGGGCGGCAGCCTCCAAATCATGCCATGGGCGACCCGGGCTGCCACGCGACCAGCCTCGTGCCGCAGACCGCATCGTGCAGGTACTGGCGCTCCGGCAGCAGGCGGCTCAGCGCAGCGTACGCGAGCAGGCCGACGAGCAGCACGGCAGCGACCGGCAGCGCGCCGTGCAGACCCGACAGGCCGAGCAGCGCCAGCGCCGGCACGAACCAGAGCCAGGCGAGCAGATAGCGCAGCGCCGCGCGCGATGGCGTCGGCGGGCGTCCGTCGCGGCCGACGAGACGGATGCGCCAGGTGCGCATCGCCAGGGTCTGGCCCCGGCGCGACCAGAAGTAGACGAAGTAGATGCCGATCACGACGAACAGGACCCACTGCAGCCCGGTCGTGCCGATGCGCGCGTCGCGCTGGTCGGTGGCGACGGCATAGAGCAGTCCGGCCGCCATCACGACACCGAACAGCAGCACACCTTCGTAGGCCAGGCAGGCGAGACGACGCAAGAGGCCCGGCGCGTCGACGGCCCCGGGCTTGCTCACCGGCCTGCGCGTGCTGCGCGCTGCGCGCAGCACGATCCGCGCGTGGGAACGCCCTGGCGTTCTCACCGGTGCGCCTTGCCGCCTGCGGCCGGGCGGACCGGGCGCGAATGCGCCTTCGGCCGGGCCTGCAGGCTCATGGCTGCTCGGCCGGGTCGCTCGACGCCGCCGGGCGCATCGCCGCGCCCTGCGGCCCGCGCCGCGGCAGCAGCGTTTCGGGATCGACGAAACCGGGCGTCGCGACGATCTTCGGCAGGCCGGGCTGATGGTGGCGCGGCGGCATGGCCTTGGTGGACATCGTCGTCGTCGTCACGCCCGGCCGGGCCTGCACGACCGTGGGGCCGACCGCGCGCGGCTTGGGCGCGCGCGCCGGCGGCGTGACGACGTTGCTCTTGGCCAACGGCGACGTCGTCGCGTCGGCGGCCGCGGAGGCGGGCCGCGCCGGCTTGCGCGCTGCCTTCTGAGCGAGTGCGCGGCGCTCCTCGTCGCTGAGCGACTGGTAGGCCTGCCAGCGTGCCTGGCGCTCCTCGGCGCCGAGCTGGCGCGTCTCCTCGAACTGCAGCCTGGCGCGGGTCCTCTCGGCCGGAGTCAATGCCGCCCAGGCCGCCATGCGCTCGTGCACGCGCTGCCGTTCGTCGGGCGGCATGGCCGCGAAACGGGCGGCCACCTCGAGCCACTTGCGCTTGCGCACCGCGTCGAGCTTCGGCCACTCGCGTACCAGCGGTGCCAGCGCCTGCTGCTGAGCCGGCGAGAGTGCCGCCCAGGCCAGGCGATCCTCGGCCGGCGCGGCGGCGGCCAGCAGCAGCGCCCCGCAGGCCAGTGCCGCCCGAGCGAGCCGCTGCAAGTCGGGGATCGACAGGAACGGCACTGCGCTCACGGCGGGGGCTGGCGCAGGAATTCGGCGAATCCCGGGTCCGCGTAGGCCGCCGGCGGCAAGGAGTCCGAAAGCAGCTGGCTGTCGATGTCGGCCGCGGCGCGAACCTGCTCGACTTCGGCGACGCGATGGACCATCACGAAGCCGGCGACGAGCACGACCAGCGGCAGCGCGGTGGCGGCGCGCCGCCACCAGGGAACCGGGCGGCCGGACGGGCCGCTGCGCGGGCCGGCGAGGACAGCGACGGCGGCCGGTCGCAATCCCGAGCGAACCGGCTGCGCCTGGGCCGCCTGCGCCAGGCGCGCCCGCGCGAGCGCCTGCATGCGTGCGACGCGCAGACGCTCGGCCAGGTCGTGCGGAATCGCCTCGGCCTGCTCGGCCAGCGCCGCGGCCAGGCGCAGCGCCAGCCGGTTCTCGAGGACCTGCTCGTGCGGTGGATGGCTGTGAACACTCATGGCGCAATCCCTTTGGACCGAAGCGCCAGCGCCAGCGAATGCACCGCCCGGGAGCAATGCGTCTTCACGCTGCCCTCCGAGCAACCCATCAGCGCAGCGGTCTCGGCCACATCGAACTCCTCGAGGTAACGCAGCAGGAACGCCTCGCGTTGACGCGCCGGCAACTCGGCCACCTCGGCCTCGATCGCCCGCCGCAGCTGCAGGCGCGCGACGGCGTCGTCGGCGCCCTCGCTGCCGGGGCTGCCCTCGAGCGCACCCAGAGTCTCCAGCAGATCGAAGTCGCCGTCGTCGTCGGACCGCTCGAGGTCCGAGACGTTCTGCATGACGGCGCCGCGCACGCGCTCGCGCCGGAACCAGTCCATCGTGGCGTTGGACAGGATGCGCTGGAACAGCAGCGGCAGCTCCGCCGCCGGCCGTGCGGCGTAGTGCTCGGCGAGCCGGATCATCGCGTCCTGAACGATGTCGAGCGCGGCATCGTCGTTGCGAACCGTGTAGGCCGTGCGCTTGAACGCGCGCTTCTCGACGCTCTTGAGGAAGTCGGAGAGTTCGTTTTCGGTGGCCAACGCGGCGTGGAGCGTACGGCCCGGTTCGGGCCGCGCGGATTATGCCTTTCGCCCCTGGGCACGGCCCGGGGCGTTCGGCGCGAGCCGAGCCGATGCCATAATGCTGCTTCGCACAAACGTATCTGGTCCCGAGCGCCGCGTCCGACCCCGGGCGCGTGCGCACCGACCGCGCAGGCACCGAGCCCGCCCCACGAGGGCGGCGGGAGGTGCACCGATGGATCCTCGTCAGAGAGCTTCTCAAAGGTTCAACATGGAAATGTCTGCTGCGGAAGTCAAACGTGCTGCCCAGGCACAGTCTTCCCCCTCCCAACCCGCCGCCGCCCATCCCAACGGGGCGGAGATCCTGGTGCGCTGCCTGCAGGCCGAAGACGTCAAGTACGTCTGGGGCTATCCCGGCGGCGCGGTGCTCTACATCTACGACGCGCTGTTCAAGCAAGACGGCATCCGCCATGTGCTGGTGCGTCACGAGCAGGCGGCCGTCCACGCCGCCGACGGCTATGCGCGCGCGACCGGCGATGTCGGCGTCGCACTGGTGACCTCCGGCCCAGGCGTGACGAACGCGGTGACCGGCATCGCCACCGCCTACATGGACTCGATCCCGCTGGTCGTGATCACCGGCCAGGTGCCGACGCCGGCGATCGGCCTGGATGCCTTCCAGGAGTGCGACACCGTCGGCATCACGCGCCCGGTGGTCAAGCACAACTTTCTCGTCAAGGACGTGCGCGAGCTCGCGCTCACGCTCAAGAAGGCGTTCCACATCGCGCGCACGGGACGACCCGGCCCGGTGGTGGTGGACATTCCCAAGGACGTGTCGTTGAACACGACAGCCTTCCACTACCCCGACAAGCTCGAGATGCGCAGCTACAACCCGGTGCGCAAGGGCCACGGCGGGCAGATCCGCAAGGCCGTGCAGCTGCTGCTGGGCGGCAAGCGCCCCTACATCTACAGCGGCGGCGGCGTCGTCCTCGGCAACGCGTCGGCCGAGCTGCGCGAGCTGGTCGAACTGCTCGGCGTGCCCTGCACCAGCACGCTGATGGGCCTGGGCGCGGTCCCGGCCGGCGACCCCAGGTTCCTCGGCATGCTCGGCATGCACGGCACCTACGAGGCCAACATGTCGATGCAGCACTGCGACGTGCTGCTCGCGGTCGGGGCGCGCTTCGACGACCGCGTGATCGGCGACCCGAAGCATTTCGCCCAGGTCGCACGCAAGATCATCCACATCGACATCGACCCGTCGTCGATCTCCAAGCGCGTCAAGGTCGACGTGCCGATCGTCGGCGACGTCAAGGAGGTGCTGCGCGAGCTGAACGCGCAGATCCGCGAAGCGCAGACGCGGCCCGATCCGGCCGCCCTCGACGCCTGGTGGACCCAGGTCGGCGCATGGCGCAAGCGCGACTGCCTGGCCTATCGCAAGAGCAGCGAGCTCATCAAGCCGCAGTCGGTGATCGAGAAGCTCTGGGAGCTGACGCGCGGCACCGACTGCTACATCACGAGCGACGTCGGCCAGCACCAGATGTGGGCGGCGCAGTTCTACCGTTTCGACGAGCCGCGCCGCTGGATCAACTCCGGCGGTCTGGGCACGATGGGCGTCGGGCTGCCCTACGCGATGGGCATCAAGCTGGCGCGCCCCGAGGCCGATGTGTTCTGCATCACCGGCGAAGGCAGCATCCAGATGTGCCTGCAGGAGCTCTCGACCTGCAAGCAGTACGAGACGCCGGTCAAGATCATCTCGCTCAACAACCGCTACCTCGGCATGGTGCGGCAGTGGCAGGAGCTGATGTACGGCGGGCGCTACTCGCACAGCTACGTCGACGCGCTGCCCGACTTCGTCAAGGTGGCCGAGGCCTACGGCCATGTCGGCCTGCGCATCGACAAGCCCTCGGAGGTGGAGCCGGCGCTGCGCGAGGCGATCCGCCTGAGGGACCGCACCGTGTTCCTCGACGTACGCACCGACGCCACCGAGAACGTCTGGCCGATGGTGCAGGCGGGCAAGGGCATCACCGAGATGCTGCTGGGCAGCGAGGAACTCTGAGGCCGCGCCCGAAGCCGCGGCCGGGGCGGCGGCGTCACCGCGTCGCACGCCGGCCGGTCGCGGCGGAGGGCCGGTGCACCTCGCCCGCCGCCGCATCCATCCACACTTCGCTAAGCGCGGCCAAGGGCCCAGGGGTTACCGCCCCGGCGCCCGAGGAGCCGCGAAGGACGAACCCGATCATGAAACACATCATCGCGCTGCTGCTCGAGAACGAGCCCGGAGCGCTGTCGCGCGTGGTCGCGCTGTTCTCGGCGCGCGGCTACAACATCGAGAGCCTGACCGTCGCCACCACCGAGGACGCGAGCCTGTCGCGCATGACCATCGTCACCACCGGCAGCGACGAGGTTCTCGAGCAGATCACCAAGCACCTGAACCGCCTGATCGAAGTCGTGAAGGTGGTCGACCTGACCGAGGGCGCGTACATCGAGCGCGAGCTGATGCTCGTCAAGGTGCGTGCCGTGGGCAAGGAGCGTGAGGAGATGAAGCGCACGGCCGACATCTTCCGCGGCCGCGTCGTCGACGTCACCGACAAGAGCTACACGATCGAGCTCACCGGCGACTCGACCAAGCTCGACGCCTTCCTCCTGGCCATCGACCGTGCGGCCATCCTCGAGACGGTGCGCACCGGCGCCTCGGGCGTCGGGCGCGGCGAGCGCATCCTGCGCGTCTAGCGGCGCGGCGCGGCGCATGCGCGTCGCGGCCGCGCACGCAAGCGAGCGGCCGTCCGCAGGCGGCCTCCCCCCATCTTCCAACGGAGCGACACAGCCATGAAGGTCTACTACGACAAGGACGCCGACCTGAGCCTGATCAAGGGCAAGCGGGTCACGATCGTCGGCTACGGCTCGCAGGGCCATGCGCACGCGCAGAACCTGCACGACAGCGGGGTCAAGGTCACGGTCGGCCTGCGCAAGAACGGCGCCAGCTGGCTCAAGGCCGAGAAGGCCGGCCTCGCGGTGGCCGAGGTGTCCGAGGCGGTCAGGCACGCCGACGTCGTGATGATCCTGCTGCCCGACGAGCAGATCGCCGGCGTGTACAAGAACGATGTCGAGGCGCACATGAAGACGGGCGCCTCGCTCGCCTTCGCGCACGGCTTCAACGTGCACTACGGCCAGGTGCTGCCGCGCGACGACCTCGACGTGTGGATGGTCGCGCCCAAGGCGCCCGGCCACACCGTGCGCAATACCTACACGCAGGGCGGCGGCGTGCCGCACCTGATCGCCGTGCACCAGGACCGCAGCGGCAAGGCGCGCGACCTGGCGCTCAGCTATGCCGCGGCCAACGGCGGCGGCCGCGCCGGCATCATCGAGACCAACTTCCGCGAGGAAACCGAGACCGACCTGTTCGGCGAACAGGCCGTGCTGTGCGGCGGCACGGTCGAGCTCATCAAGGCCGGCTACGAGACCCTGGTCGAAGCCGGCTACGCCCCCGAGATGGCCTACTTCGAGTGCCTGCACGAGTTGAAGCTGATCGTCGACCTCATCTACGAGGGCGGCATCGCCAACATGAATTACTCGATCTCGAACAACGCCGAGTACGGCGAGTACGTCACCGGCCCGAAGATCGTCACCGAGGAGACCAAGCGCGCGATGAAGAGGGCGCTGGCCGACATCCAGACCGGCGAGTACGCCAAGAGCTTCATCCTCGAGAACCGCGCCGGCGCGCCGACGCTGCTTTCGCGCCGCCGCCTGACGGCCGAGCACAGCATCGAGGTGGTGGGCGAGAAGCTGCGCGCGATGATGCCGTGGATCAAGGCCAACAAGCTGGTCGATCGTTCGCGCAACTGAGCTCGGCGGCGCGCGCCGCGGCGGCAGCCGCGGCTTATGCTCGCATCCCATGAACGACGACACCCGCGCCGGCGCCGCCGATGAGCACGACGAGGCCGAGGGCGCCGAGCTGCCGCGCCGGCGCCGCCGCGGCATCTACATCCTGCCCAACGCGATCACGCTGGCGGCGCTGTTCGCCGGCTTCTACGCCATCGTGATGGCGATGAACGGGCGCTTCGAGCAGGCCTGCATCGGCATCTTCGTGGCCGCCGTGCTCGACAGCCTGGACGGCCGCGTCGCGCGCATGACGCATTCGCAGAGCGCCTTCGGCGAGCAGATGGACAGCCTGAGCGACATGGTCTCTTTCGGCGCCGCGCCGGCACTCATCGTCTACACCTGGGCGCTGCACGGCCTGGGCAAGATCGGCTGGGTGCCGGCCTTCGTCTACCTGGCCGGGGCCGCGCTGCGTCTGGCGCGCTTCAACGTCAACCTCTCGGTCGTCGACAAGCGCTTTTTCCAGGGCCTGCCCAGCCCCGCCGCGGCCGCGCTCGTGATGGGCCTGATCTGGGTGATGGACGACGCCGGCCTCAAGGGCGCCGGCAAGGTCGAGTGGCTCGAGTGGTCGGCTTTCGGCGTCACGCTCTATGCCGGCCTGTCGATGGTGACGAACGCCCCCTTCTACAGCTTCAAGGTCGTGGGCGGGCGGCGCACGGTGCCCTTCGTCGTGCTGGTGGCGATCGCGCTGGCGATCGTGCTCATCGCGTTGAACCCGCCGCGCGCGCTGTTCGCCATCTTCTGCGTGTACGGGCTCTCGGGCTACGCGGTGTACGGCTGGCGCCGGGCCAAGGGCCAGCGCACCAGCGTCATCGCGGTGTCGACCGACGAGCCCGAGGAAAAGGGCCTGCACCCGTAGCGCTGGCGCCGCGTGTCGGCGCACGGGCTCGGCCGGGCGTGCTACATTCGCGCCCATGTCGCGATCCAGCCGCCTCCTCGCGCTAGCGCTGCTAGGTGCCCTGCGGGTGCGCTGATCCCGAACACGTCCACGCCGACTCCCTGTTTCCCGATCGACGGCCCGCCAGCGCAACGCAGCGGGCCGTCGTCGTTTGTTCCGCGCTGCTTGCACGAGCCCCACCGCAACGAAGGCCACGACCATGACCGACAAGCTGATCATCTTCGACACCACGCTGCGCGACGGCGAGCAATCGCCCGGCGCCTCGATGACGCGCGACGAGAAGCTGCGCATCGCGCGCCAGCTCGAGCGGCTGCGCGTCGACGTCATCGAGGCCGGGTTCGCGGCCAGCAGCAACGGCGACTTCGAGTGCGTGAAGGCGATCGCCGCGCACATCAAGGACAGCACCGTGTGCTCGCTGGCGCGCGCCAACGACCGCGATATCGCGCGCGCCGCCGAGGCGCTGGCGCCGGCGGCGCGCGCGCGCATCCACACCTTCGTCGCGACCTCGCCGCTGCACATGGAGAAGAAGCTGCGCATGACGCCCGATCAGGTGTTCGAGCAGGCGCGGCTGGCGGTGCGCTTTGCGCGCAACCTGTGCGCCGACGTCGAGTTCTCGCCCGAGGACGGCTACCGCAGCGAGCCCGACTTCCTGTGCCGCGTGCTCGAGGCGGTCATCGCCGAAGGCGCGACGACGATCAACATCCCCGACACCGTGGGCTACGCCGTGCCCGAGCTGTACGGCCAATTCATCCGCATGCTGCGCGAGCGCATCCCCAACAGCGGCCGGGCGGTGTGGAGCGTGCACTGCCACAACGACCTGGGCATGGCGGTGGCCAACTCGCTGGCCGGCGTCAAGCTCGGCGGCGCGCGCCAGGTGGAGTGCACCATCAACGGCCTGGGCGAGCGCGCCGGCAACTGCTCGCTCGAGGAGGTGGTGATGGCGGTGAAGACGCGCCGCGACTACTACGCGCTCGAAGTCGGCATCGACACGACGCAGATCGTGCCCGCCTCGCGCATGGTGAGCCAGACCACCGGCTTCGTCGTGCAGCCGAACAAGGCCGTGGTCGGCGCCAACGCCTTCGCGCACGCCAGCGGCATCCACCAGGACGGCGTGCTCAAGGCGCGCGACACCTACGAGATCATGCGCGCCGAGGACGTGGGCTGGAGCACCAACCGCATCGTGCTGGGCAAGCTCTCCGGGCGCAACGCCTTCAAGCAGCGGCTGCAGGAGCTCGGCATCGAGTCCGACAGCGAGGCCGACATCAATGCGGCCTTCGCGCGCTTCAAGGATCTGGCCGACCGCAAGAGCGAGATCTTCGACGAGGACATCCTGGCGCTGATGAACGACGAGAGCGTGACGCCGGCGCGCGAGCATTACCGGCTGCTGGCGATGTCGCAGCGCTCCGAGATCGGCGAGCGTCCGCACGCACGCGTCGTCTTCGCCGTGGGCGAGCGCGAGCACAGCGCCGAGAGCGACGGCAATGGCCCGGTCGACGCCACGCTCAAGGCGATCGAGTCGCAGGTGGGCAGTGGGGCCGAATTGGCGCTCTATTCGGTCAATGCGATCACCAGCGGCAGCACAGAATCGCAGGGCGAGGTGACGGTCCGGCTCCAGCTGGGCGGCCGCGTGGTCAATGGCGTCGGCGCCGATCCCGACATCGTGGTGGCGTCGGCCAAGGCCTATCTCTCGGCACTGAACAAGCTGCACAGCAACGTCGATCGCGTGGCGGCCCAGGGCTGAGCGCTGGCGTGCGGGTCCGTCGCCGCGTGGCGTCGAGCCGCGACGCCACTTGAGAAACGTTACGCAAGCCGTTGATCTTGTGCGCGTTCCCCGCACCGCCTACACTCCCGCCCCAGATCCCGTCGAGGTTGCCCCGTGTCGAAATCACGTCTGCTGCGTAATCTGAACCTGTGTCTGGCGCTGGGCCTGGCGCTCCTCGTGCAGACCGCCGCCGCAGCCGAACCGGCACCCGGTGCCCGACGGCATGCCGCGGCCGGGCGCGCAGCGCTCAAGCCGGCTCCGGCACCGCACAAGGCGGTATCGCGCCGCAGCGGCGCAGGCAAGGCCGCACGCGTCGTACGCAAGGTTGCGGTGGTGCCGGCGCGGCCCTCGGTCGGGCAGCTTTCGGGACTGCATGCGACCGAGGACGACCTGGCGCTCAAGTCCGGCGTCGCGCTCGTCGTCGACGAGGCCACCGACGAGGTGCTGTTCAGCAAGAACCCGAACGCCGTGCTGCCGATCGCCTCGATCACCAAGCTGATGACGGCGCTCGTAGTCACCGAGGCCGGGTTGCCGCTGGACGAGATGCTTGCCGTGACGCAGGACGACATCGACGCGACGGCGGGCAACCGCTCGCGTCTCGTGCCCGGGACGCAGCTCACGCGCGGCGAGATGCTGCATCTGGCCTTGATGTCCTCGGAGAACCGGGCGGCCCATGTGCTCGGCCGCTCGTTCCCGGGCGGATTGGCGCGTTTCGTCGAGGCGATGAATGCCAAGGCGCAGATGCTCGGCATGAACGACACGCGCTACGTCGAACCCACCGGGCTGTCGAGCGACAACCGCTCGAGCGCGCGCGACCTCGCGCGACTGGTCCGGGTCGCCTCGGCGCAGCCGCTGATCCGCGCATACTCGACGTCGCAGGATGCCGTGGTGCCGGTGGGCCGCCGTCAAGTGCAGTTCCGCAACACCAACGGGCTGGTGCGCAACCCCGAGTGGGACATCCTGGTGCAGAAGACCGGCTACATCTCCGCGGCCGGCCGCTGCCTCGTGATGCAGGCCCAGCTGGCGGGCCGCCAGTTCATCATGGTGCTGCTCGACTCGGCCGGCAAGTACTCGCGCATCGCCGACGCCGAACGGCTGCGCCGCTGGCTCGCCGCCCAGCACCTTCTGCCGGTGGGGCTCTCGGCCGGCTCGACGCGTCAGCCGGGGTAGCCGAGCGCACCCGAGATCTGCGTCGCGGTCGCCTTCACGCGTTCGCGCCACGCGTCCTCGAGCCGGTCGGCCGGCGCCGACACCGACAGTCCCGCGACCAGCTTGCCCTGGTCGTCGAAGATGCCGGCGGCCATGCAGCGCACGCCGAGCTCGAGTTCCTCGTCGTCGCGTGCCAGGCCGGTGGCGCGCACCGTCGCGAGTTCGCGCTCGAGCCGTGCCAGATCGGTGATGCTGTTGCGGGTGTGCCCCGCCAGGCCCGTGCGCACCGCATAGGCGCGCACGCGTGTCGGGTCTTCGTGCGCCAGGAAGAGCTTGCCCACCGAGGTCAGGTGCAGCGGCGCGCGCCCACCGACCGCGCGCACCACCTGCATGCCCGAGCGCTCGCTGTAGGTGCGCTCGATGTAGACGATCTCGTCGCCCTGGCGCACCGAGAGGTTCACCGGCTGGTGGGTGAGGCGGTGCAGTTCGCGCATCGGGCCCAGTGCGGCGTCGCGCACGTCGAGCCGCGCCTTGACGATGTTTCCGAGTTCGAGCAGCCGCATGCCCAGGCGGTAGCTCCCGGCCTGCGGCCGGTCGACCAGGCGTCCGACGGCCAGGTCGTTGAGGATGCGGTGCGCCGTCGACGAGTGCAGGCCGGTGCGGGCGCTGATCTCCTTGAGCGACAGCGGCTCGGGCTGGGCGGCCAGCGTATCGAGCAGAGCGAAGGCGCGTTCGAGCACCTGGATCGTGGGCGTGCGCGAGTCTTTCTGAACCATGGCGTCGTGGCTCCGGAATCCGGTTTGCAATTCTGCATCGCGGAAGAGGGGCTGTGCGCCCCGCCGCGCCTCAGGCAGCGAGCAGCCGCACGGCAGCTTCGCCCGAGCGCACGGCGCCTTCGAGCGTCGCCGGATAGGGGCCGGCGACATAGTCGCCAGCGGCGACCAGTCCGGCGGCGATGCCGGCCGCCGGTCGGACGAGTCCGGGCGTGCAGCGGAAGGTGGCGCGCTTGTCGGCGAGCACCCGCACGCACTCCAGGCCGCCCGGCCAGGCGGCGGGACCGAAGGCGGCAAGCGCCTGCGCGCACACTGCGGCCGCCGTGGCGCCGAGGCCGCGCTCCACCCAACCGCGTGCTCCGCTCACGACGAAGGCGAAGATGCCGGGCGAGGCACCGATCGCGCCGTGGTCGAACGCGAACTGCGCCGGCGCCAGCGGCCCGGCGTGCAGCGCCACCATCGGCTCGGCCAGGCGCGCACCCGGGCTGCGCAGATACACGGTGACGATGGGCTCGTAGGCGAACGCGCCGGCCGTTGCGGCCCAGTCGGGCGCGCTGGCCGCCGCCAGCGGCGCGGCCTGTGACGGGGCACAGGCCAGCACGACCGCATCGTAGGCCTCGCCGTCGACGCGCCAGCGGCCCGCCTGCGGCTCGATGCGCCGCACGCGCGCCGACAGGCGCAAGGTGGCGCCGCGGGCGGCGAGCCAGCGCGCGGCCGGCAGCGGCAGCAGTTCCGCCAGCGGCCGCCGCGGCAGCAGCAGGTCCGACGAGCCGGCGCCGCCGAGCAGCGCGTCGTGCAGCACGCGCAGCAGCACGGCGGCACTGGCCTGCCGGGCCGGTGTATTGAGCGCGGCTACGCACAGCGGCTCGATCAGCAGCTCGCGCACGGCTGCCGGCAGCCCGGCGCACAGGGCCTGCACCGTAAGCCGCGCGTCGCAACGAAAGCGCGCACGCGCCCAGCCGAGCGCTGCGGCGGCCAGCCGGGCGCGCTCGGTCAGGGTCCAGCCGCGGGCGCCGGCCAGCGCACGTGCGCAGCCCAGCCAGGCCGGACCGCCGGGCGGCAGGCCCAGGCCGCGGCCGTCGGGGTAGCGCAGCGTGAGCGGCAGGCGCGCCAGCACCGTGTCGGATGCCACGCCGAGCGTGCGCATCAGCGCCAGCGTACGGGTGTAGGCGCCGAGCAGGATGTGCTGTCCGTTGTCCAGCTCGAGGCCGTCGATGCGGACGCCGCGGGCGCGGCCGCCGAGCTGTGCGGCGGCCTCGTACAGCACGACGTCGGCGTCGGTCTCGACGGCGCGCACCGCCGCCGCCAGACCGGCCCAGCCGCCGCCGACCACGGCGATGCGTCGCTGCCGCGGCGCGCTCGCAGGCACTCAGCTCCCGCGCAGGTGGGTGCGCGCCGCGATCCAGAGCTTGCGCAGCGGCGTGAGCGAGGTGCGCTGGTGCAGCACGCGGAAGCCCTGGCGCTCGATCTCGCGCAGCAGCGTGCGGTAGATGTTGGCCATCATCAGGCCGGGCTTCTGCGCTTCGCGGTCGGCCGGCGGCAGCAGCGCCAGCGCCTCGTCGTAGACGGCGTGGGCGCGCGCGGCCTGGAACTGCATCAATGAGTCGAAGCGCGTGCTGTAGCCCCAGGGCGGCTCGCGCGCGAGCAGCTCCGGCGCCTGGACGCCGAAGCGCTGCAGCTCGGCCAGCGGCAGGTAGATGCGGCCGCGGCGCGCATCGTCGCCGACGTCGCGGATGATGTTGGTGAGCTGCATCGCCAGGCCCAGCCGGTGCGCGTAGGCGATCGTGGCGGGCTCGGTGCGTCCGAAGATGTTGGCCGCCACCTCGCCCACCACGCCGGCTACCAGGTGGCAGTAGCGCTGCAATGCGGCGTAGTCGGCGAAGCGCGTCTGCTCGAGGTCGATGCGACAGCCGTCGATCACGGCTTCCAGATGCGCCGCCTCGATGCCGTAGGCGGCGGCCAGCGGCATCAGCGCCTGCATCACCGGGTGCGAGGGTGCTCCGGCATAGGACGCGCGCACCTCGCCGCGCCACCAGGCGAGCTTGGCCGCGGCCACCGCCGGCTCGCCGACCTCGTCGACCACGTCGTCCACCTCGCGGCAGAAGGCGTAGAAGGAGGTGATCGCCGCGCGCCGCGCCGGCGGCAGGAACATGAACGCGTAGTAGAACGACGAGCCGCTGCGCTCCGCCTTGTCCTGCACGTACTGCTGCGGCGTCATCGCGCGCTCGGGCGTCGCCGGCGCGGGTCGCGACGGCGTGGTCGGCGTGCCCGCGCGTTCACGCGCCGCTCCGGCGCATGCGCAGCGCCTGCCACAGGATCGGCGCCAGGTCGGCCGCGCCGAGCGCGGGGCGATGGGCCAGCGTGGCGTGATCCATGCGTGCGATTCTCGCAAGAACGCGCAGCCCGCCTTGCACCACCAGGCGCAGCTCCCAGCCCGCGCGGCCCGGGATGCGGTGCACGAGCGCAGCGCCTTCGAGCATCAACCCCCTGGCCCAGGCGCACAGCGCGGCCACCAGCGCATGCGCCGCCGCGCTGTCGCGGCCGTGGCGCAGGTCGGCCGCCGGCACGCCGTAAGCCAGACGATCGGCTTCGGGCACGTAGCAGCGGCCGCGCGGGCCGTCGCGTCCGAGGTCCTGCCAGAAGTTGACGAGCTGCAGCGCGCTGCAGATGGCGTCGCTGCGGCGCAGCGCCGCAGCGTCGTCGATGCCGTACAGGTGCAGCAGCAGCCGCCCGATGGGGTTGGCGCTGCGCCGGCAGTAGTCGAGCAGCGCCGTGCGATCGGGGTAGCTCGGGTTGCGCACGTCCTGCTCGAAGGCGTCGAGCAGATCGTGCAGCAGCGTGACGGGCAGCGCGTAGGCGCGCACGCTGCGCGCCAGCGGCGTGTGGATGGCGCTCCAGCGCCCGTCGACGGCGCCGCCGGCGAGCGCCGCGTCCAGCTCGGCGCGATAGGCGGCGAGGTCGGCCAGGCGCGCGCCGGGTGCGGCATCGCCCTCGTCGGCGAGATCATCGGCCGTGCGCGCGAAGCGGTAGATCGCCACGATAGCCGGCCGCAGCGCCGGCGGGCTGAGCCGCGATGCGACCGGGAAGTTCTCGTAGTGGCCGACGCCCATCGGGCGATTGTCGCGGCGCGCCGGCGTGCTTCGATGCGCAGGCTAAAATTCGAAGCTTCGCCGAAGCCGGCGCCGACCCGCGCGGGTGGCGAAATTGGTAGACGCACCAGGTTTAGGTCCTGACGCCTTCACCGGCGTGCCGGTTCGAGTCCGGCCCCGCGCACCATCCCCGGCCCGCCCGACACCGAACTCCTTGCGTACGAGAAAGCGATCATGGCCGTTCAAGTGGAAACCCTCGACAAGCTCCAGCGCCGCATCACCCTCACGCTGCCGGCCGAGGCCATCAACGGCGAGGTGCAGTCGCGTCTGAAGAAGCTTTCGCGCACGGTGCGCGCCGACGGCTTCAGGCCGGGCAAGGTGCCGATGTCGGTGGTGGCCCAGCGCTACGGCTGGAGCGTGCACTACGAGGTGATGAACGACAAGGTCGGGCAGGCCTTCAGCGAGGCCGCCAGCGAGGCCAAGCTGCGCGTGGCCGGCAGCCCGCGCATCACCGCCAAGGACAGCGCACCCGAAGGCCAGCTCGCCTTCGACGCCACGTTCGAGGTGTTTCCCGAGGTCACGATCGGCGACCTTGCGGCTGCGCGCGTCGAGCGCGTCGCCTCCGAAGTGACCGACACCGCGATCGATCGCACGATCGACATCCTGCGCCGGCAGCGGCGCACCTTCGCGCTGCGCGCCGCGGCCGAGGGCGCGGCCGAGGGCGACCGTGTGACGATCGACTTCGAAGGCAAGATCGACGGCGAGCCGTTCGCCGGCGGCAAGGCCGAGGCGTTCCAGTTCGTCATCGGCGAGGGCCAGATGCTCGAGCAGTTCGACCAGGCGGTACGCGGCATGAAGGTCGGCCAGAGCAAGACCTTCGCACTGCAGTTCCCGGCCGACTACCAGGGTCAGGAGGTCGCAGGCAAGGAGGCGGACTTCCTCGTCACGGTCAGGAAGATCGAGGTCCAGCATCGTCCCGAGGTCGACGACGCCTTCGCCAGGTCGCTCGGCATCCAGGACGCCACGGTGGCGGGCCTGCGTGCCGACGTCAGGAAGAACCTCGAGCGCGAAGTGAGGTTCCGCGTGCAGGCGCGCAACAAGGCGGCCGTGATGGACGCGCTGCTCGGCGTCGCCACGCTCGAGCTGCCCGAGGCGCTGGTGCAAGGCGAGATCGAACGGCTGCGCGAAGCGGCGCGCGCCGACCTCAAGCAGCGCGGCGTCAAGGACGCCGACAAGGCGGAGATCCCGGCCGACATCTTCAGGCCCCAGGCCGAGCGTCGCGTACGCCTGGGGCTGGTGGTGGCCGAACTGGTGCGCGCCCACGGCCTGCAGGCCCGGCCCGAGCAGTTGCAGGCGCACATCGAGGAAGCGAGCCAGAGCTACGAGAAGCCGGCCGAAGTGATGCGCTGGTACCTCGGTGACCGCCAGCGCATGGCCGAGGTCGAGGCGCTGGTCGTGGAGAACAACCTCACCGAGTTCGTGCTCGCGCGCGCCCAGGTCAGCGACCGGGCGCTGCCGTTCGACGAACTGATGACCCCGGCCTGAGCCGGTGGAAATATCATTCGCGCGGGCGTGATTCACGTCTTCACAGGCTCCGAGAGCCGCGAACGCCGGAGAGCAACGATGAGCGTCGAGCACACCGTGGGCCTGGGCATGGTGCCCATCGTGATCGAGCAGTCGGGGCGCGGCGAGCGCGCCTACGACATCTACAGCCGGCTGCTGCGCGAGCGCATCGTGTTCCTGGTCGGGCCGGTGAGCGACCAGACCGCGAACCTGGTCTGCGCGCAACTCCTGTTCCTGGAGAGCGAGAACCCCGACAAGGAGATCTTCCTCTACATCAACAGCCCCGGGGGCAGCGTGAGCGCCGGCCTGTCGATCTTCGACACGATGCAGTTCATCAAGCCCGACGTCTCGACGCTGTGCCTGGGCATGGCGGCAAGCATGGGCAGCTTCCTGCTCGCCGCCGGCGCCAAGGGCAAGCGCTTCGCGCTGCCCAACTCGCGCGTGATGATCCACCAGCCCAGCGGCGGCGCCCAGGGTCAGGCCAGCGACATCGAGATCCAGGCGCGCGAGATCCTGAAGATCCGCGAGCAGCTCAACCGCATCCTCGCCGAGCGCACCGGCCAGAGCACGGAGCGCATCGCCGCCGACATGGAGCGCGACTACTGGATGTCGCCGGCCGAGGCCAAGGACTACGGCATCATCGACCAAGTGCTCGACAAGCGCGCCTGAGCGCCGGGCGGCCGCCGGCGCCGCAGGCTCGAAAGCGGGGCCGCAACGCCGGCCAATTCGGCGCCCGGGCCGGCGCGGCAGTTGCACTATCATGGCCGGGCCCCAGGCGCAACCCCGCTCGACATCCGCACATGGCCGACAAGAAAGGCAGCTCCGGCGAGAAGGTGCTCTATTGCTCCTTCTGCGGCAAGAGTCAGCATGAGGTCAAGAAGCTCATCGCCGGCCCGTCGGTGTTCATCTGCGACGAGTGCATCGAGCTGTGCAACGACATCATCCGCGACGAGGCGCCGGCCGAGAGCCCGGGGGCCAAGGCGGCGAAGTCGGATCTGCCGGTGCCCGTCGAGATCAAGGGCATCCTCGACCAGTACGTGATCGGCCAGGACGCGGCCAAGCGCACGCTCTCGGTGGCCGTCTACAACCACTACAAGCGCCTCAAGCACATGGGCGCGACGAAGGACGAGGTCGAGCTCACCAAGACCAACATCCTCCTCATCGGCCCCACCGGCAGCGGCAAGACGCTGCTGGCGCAGACGCTGGCGCGTCTGCTCAACGTGCCCTTCGTGATCGCCGACGCCACCACGCTCACCGAGGCCGGCTACGTCGGCGAGGACGTCGAGAACATCATCCAGAAGCTGCTGCAGAACTGCAACTACGACGTCGAGCGCGCGCAGCGCGGCATCGTCTACATCGACGAGATCGACAAGATCAGCCGCAAGGCCGACAACCCCAGCATCACGCGCGACGTGTCGGGCGAGGGCGTGCAGCAAGCGTTGCTCAAGCTCGTGGAAGGCACGATGGCCAGCGTGCCGCCGCAGGGCGGGCGCAAGCACCCGAACCAGGACTTCCTGCAGATCGACACCACCAACATCCTGTTCATCTGCGGCGGCGCCTTCGACGGCCTGGAGAAGGTGATCCAGAACCGCACCGAGAAGTCGGGCATCGGCTTCGCCGCCACCGTGCACAGCAAGAGCGAGAAGAAGGCGGCCGAGCTGTTCCGCGACGTCGAGCCCGAGGACCTGATCAAGTTCGGCCTCATCCCCGAGCTGGTCGGCCGCCTGCCGGTGGTGGCCACGCTGGGTGAACTCACCGAGGACGCCATGGTGCAGATCCTCACCGAGCCCAGGAACGCGCTCGTCAAGCAGTACCAGAAGCTGTTCGCCATGGACGGCGTCGAGCTCGAGGTGCGGCCTTCGGCGCTGGGCGCCATCGCGCGCCGGGCGCTGGCGCGCAAGACCGGCGCGCGCGGGCTGCGCTCGATCATCGAACAGGTGCTGATCGACACCATGTTCGACTTGCCGACGCTCGACGGCGTGGCCAAGGTGGTGATCGACGAGCACATCGTCGAGGACGGCGCCAAGCCGCTCCTCGTCTACCGCGAGCACAAGGCCAAGGCCTGAGCGCTCCAGGCCGGCGGACGGCACCACGCGGGGCGTGCCGGACGAGCTTGCAATTGCCGCCGGCGGCCCCAAGTCGGACCGAGATAGAGAGGTCTACCCCATGTCTGGAAATCCCGTGCTCCCGAGCGAACCGCTGACGCTGCCGCTGCTGCCGCTGCGCGACGTGGTCGTCTTCCCCCACATGGTCATCCCGCTGTTCGTCGGGCGGCCCAAGTCGATCAAGGCGCTCGAAGCCGCGATGGAGTCGGGCCGCCAGATCATGCTCGTCGCGCAGAAGGCGGCCGGCAAGGACGAGCCCAAGGGCGACGACATGTTCGAGGTCGGCTGCGTCTCGAGCATCCTGCAGATGCTCAAGCTGCCCGACGGCACCGTGAAGGTGCTCGTCGAGGGCCTGCAGCGCGCCACCACTCAGGGCATCACCGAACCCGACGGCTACTTCGTCGGCGAGGTGACGCCGGTCGCTCCCGGCGCCGACGCCGGCCCCGAGATCGAGGCGCTGCGCCGCGCCGTGACGCAGCAGTTCGACCAGTACGTCAAGCTCAACAAGAAGATCCCGCCCGAGATCCTCACCAGCATCGCCGGCATCGACGACGCCGGCCGTCTGGCCGACACCATCGCCGCGCACCTGCCGCTCAAGCTCGAGGCCAAGCAGGCGGTGCTCGACCTGTTCGCGGTGGCCAAGCGCCTGGAGAAGCTGCTCGAGCTGCTCGAGCACGAGGTCGACATCCTGCAGGTGGAAAAGCGCATCCGCGGCCGCGTCAAGCGGCAGATGGAGAAGAGCCAGCGCGAGTACTACCTGAACGAGCAGGTCAAGGCCATCCAGAAGGAGCTCGGCGACGGCGAGGAAGGCGCCGACCTCGAAGACCTCGACAAGAAGATCAAGGCCGCGCGCATGAGCAAGGAAGCGCGCAAGAAGGCCGACAACGAGCTCAAGAAGCTCAAGCTGATGTCGCCCATGTCGGCCGAGGCCACCGTGGTGCGCAACTACATCGACGTGCTGATCAACCTGCCCTGGGCCAAGAAGACCAAGATCAAGCACGATCTGGGCTTCGCCGAGCAGGTGCTCAACGAGGACCACTACGGGCTCGAGAAGGTCAAGGACCGCATCCTCGAATACCTCGCGGTGCAGCAGCGCGTCGACAAGGTCAAGGCGCCGATCCTGTGCCTCGTGGGGCCGCCGGGCGTCGGCAAGACCTCGCTCGGCCAGAGCGTGGCGCGCGCCACCGGCCGCAAGTACGTGCGCATGGCGCTGGGCGGCATGCGCGACGAGGCCGAGATCCGCGGCCACCGCCGCACCTACATCGGCTCGATGCCGGGCAAGGTGCTGCAGTCGCTCTCCAAGGTCGGCACGCGCAATCCGCTGTTCCTGCTCGACGAGATCGACAAGCTCGGCATGGACTTCCGCGGCGATCCGTCCTCGGCGCTGCTGGAAGTGCTCGACCCCGAGCAGAACCACACCTTCAGCGACCACTACGTCGAGGTCGATTTCGACCTCTCGGACGTGATGTTCGTCGCCACCAGCAACTCGATGAACATCCCGCCGGCGCTGCTCGACCGCATGGAGGTCATCCGCCTGGCCGGCTACACCGAGGACGAGAAGCTCGCCATCGCCCGCCGCTACCTGTGCCCCAAGCAGGAGAAGAACAACGGCGTCAAGGCCGGCGAGCTCGAGATCACCGACGGCGCCATCCTCGGCATCATCCGCTACTACTCGCGCGAGGCCGGCGTGCGTTCGCTCGAGCGCGAGATCAGCAAGATCTGCCGCAAGGTCGTCAAGGGCCAGCAGCTGAAGAAGTACGAGGGCTGCGTCGTCGTCACCGAGGAGAACCTGAACGACTTCCTCGGCGTGCGCAAGTTCGACTTCGGCCGCACCGAGAAGAAGAACCAGGTCGGGCAGGTGGTCGGGCTGGCCTGGACCGAGGTCGGCGGCGACTTGCTCACGGTGGAGGCGGCGGTGATGCCCGGCAAGGGCAACATCATCCGCACCGGCCAGCTCGGCGACGTGATGAAGGAATCCGTCGAGGCCGCGCGCTCGGTGGTGCGCAGCCGGGCACGGCGCCTGGGCATCAAGGACGAGCTGTTCGAGAAGCGCGACATCCACATCCACGTGCCCGACGGCGCCACGCCCAAGGACGGCCCGAGCGCGGGCATCGCGATGACGACGGCCTTCGTCTCGGCGCTCACCGGCATTCCGGTGAAGGCCGACGTCGCGATGACCGGCGAGATCACGCTGCGCGGCGAAGTCACGGCCATCGGCGGCCTTAAGGAGAAGCTGCTGGCCGCTCACCGCGGCGGCGTCAAGACGGTGCTGATCCCCGAGGAGAACGTGAAGGACCTGCAGGAGATTCCCGAGAACGCCAAGGGCAGGCTCGACATCGTGCCGGTGAAATGGATCGACCAGGTGCTGGAACTCGCGCTCGAGAAGGCGCCCGAGCCCTTGCCCGACGAGGAGAGCGTGGTGCCGCAGGCGACCCCGCCTGCCGCGGGCGCGGCCGTGCCCACGGGCCCGGCCGCCGCCGACGGCCTGCCGCATTGAGCAGGGTGCCGAGCCGCGCCGAGCGGCGCGCGCTTGGGCTATACTGCACCGCTCCACGCGGGAATAGCTCAGTTGGTAGAGCGCAACCTTGCCAAGGTTGAGGTCGCGAGTTCGAGACTCGTTTCCCGCTCCAGGACAACGCCGGTTCCGGCAGCCCAGGGAAGCTCAGGCTTCCCTTCGTTTTGCTAGGATCCATGGCGCACGGCGCGATAGCAAAGCGGTTATGCACCGGATTGCAAATCCGTTGAGGCCGGTTCGACTCCGGCTCGCGCCTCCAGCGACGACACCTGTGCCGACGGCCCCGACGCGGGGCCGTCGCGCTTGCGGCGGCCGGTGGGGGCCGACGGCGCGAGCGGCGCGGCCCGCCGACCTGCCTGCCGGCCCTGGTGCGCGGGACGGGACTCGAACCCGTACGCCTTGCGGCTGCGGCTTTTAAGGCCGCTGCGTCTGCCTGTTCCGCCACCCGCGCGCGCCCGCGATTGTGCGGCTGCGGGTCGCCGCTTGACCTGGCCCAAGCGCCGCGTCGCCTGCGGCCGCCTAGAATCGCGCCATCCCCTGTAGGAACGAATGCAAGACGAGGAGTCTGGCCGATGAAGGTGCTGGTGCCGGTGAAGCGGGTGGTCGACTACAACGTCAAGGTGCGCGTCAAGGGCGACGGCAGCGGCGTCGACATCGCCAACGTGAAGATGAGCATGAACCCGTTCGACGAGATCGCCGTCGAGGAGGCGATGCGCCTGAAGGAAAAGGGCGCGGCGAGCGAGGTCGTGGCCGTCTCCTGCGGCGTCGCGCAGTGCCAGGAGACGCTGCGCACGGCGATGGCCATCGGCGCCGACCGCGCGATCCTGGTCGAGAGCGCCGAGGAGCTGCAGCCGCTGGCGGTGGCCAAGCTGCTCGCGGCGCTGGTCGCCAAGGAGCAGCCGGGCCTGGTGATCCTGGGCAAGCAGGCGATCGACGACGACTGCAACCAGACCGGGCAGATGCTGGCCGCCCTGGCCAAGCTGCCGCAGGCGACCTTCGTGAGCAAGGTCGAGGTCGCGGGCGGCAGGGCCCAGGTCACGCGCGAGATCGACGGCGGCCTCGAGCGGCTCGAGCTCGCGCTGCCGGCGGTCCTGACCACCGACCTGCGTTTGAACGAGCCGCGCTACGTGACGCTGCCCAACATCATGAAGGCCAAG
>WBZR01001222.1_pt1 | contig 33809 bp, 28 predicted proteins | sample 5204231 | NCBI WGS metagenome assembly WBZR01 (sample SAMN12412403, study PRJNA552823) | activated sludge metagenome | isolation source: activated sludge from anammox sidestream of wastewater treatment plant... | place: USA: Virginia | collected 2017-08 | reverse complement strand
GATTTAGCTTTGTTCATATTGGTTTGTATTTGTTTTATCGGAAATAAAATCAAAATTACAAACCAGCTTTTTTAAGCAGGGGGCATGCCCCCTGCTTAAAAATATCAACTAAGTTATGGACTTAACCTAATATACACAAACTCCATAGTTTGCAATCATACAATTGCACTAATATTCCGTTGAATTAATACGTAAATTTTCTTCTAAATAAAGAGCAGCTACCGATGCGCCACGCCTTTTGGCACAATGATAAATTCGTTTTCGTTTATAGTTATCGTTTTATCACGAAATTCCATATCAAAGCTTCCTTTCACAACATAAAACAATTCATCTTTATGTTCGTGCTGATGCCAGGTGAAAGGGCCTTTGAATTTTACCAGCCTAACAAGCTGGCCGTTCAATTCGCCCGCAGCTCTTGGATTCCAGCAATCACTGAAAAGGGACAATTTTTCTGAAACATTGATTTTTTCCTTGAATTAAAGTTAGTGAATGGTATTTTTATACTATGAGCATTCACGAGATCTGGCAACAATTTGTTGAAGGAATGAGAGCAACAGGGTGGTTGGAATACATCGCTGTATTTTCCGGAATTGTCAGTGTTTGGTTCTCCCGAAAAGAAAATATACTGGTATATCCCACGGGCCTTCTCAACACCACTTTCTATGTTTACCTCAGTATCAAAGGCAGCCTGATCGGTGAGGCAAGTGTAAATTTTTATTACACAGTGATGAGCATCTACGGCTGGATCCTCTGGGCAAAAAAAGACAAGCAGCAGCATCATATTGTCAACATTGCTTACTCCGATAAAAAATGGTGGGTGTACCAGGTTTTATTTTTTGCTTCCTTTTATATTGTCATTTTTATATCACTTACCTATCTTAAAAAAAATTTTGCTCCGGGAGCCATCCCTTTTGCAGATGCCTTTGCCAGCGCTACAGCATTTACCGGCATGTGGCTGATGACAAAGAAAAAAGTGGAAAGCTGGTATTGGTGGATCGCCACCAACATAGCTTCCGTCCCCCTGTATTTTATCAAGCATTACGTTTTTACCAGTGTGTATTACATCATTTTACTGGTCATGGCTATCTGGGGACTGAAAGAATGGATGAGAAAGGCAAAAATCCACTCACAGGCTTCAAAACCGTTCTGATCATTTTCTTTTGTTATGAAACAGCATATACTTTGCTGTTTCATAATAAGCGTTTGCAAGATTGCGAAGCTGTTCTTTTCTTTTTTCAACAGGCGCTGAATTACCTACAGGTTCATTATTCTTTATTGAAACCATGTTTTCTTTTCCCCCGGTTAATAGCCTGAAGTAATAATAATTACTGTCAACCATCCCGATCTGGCGGGAGTCAGGATCAAAAATAAAAGCGCTGTGCGGAATTGTTTCTCCAGAAGGTATTTCTTTATAATCAAACAGGTTTCTCCCCAATGTATAATTATGAAATGCCTGGCCCGTCAATGAAGCGGCAGAAGGAAATATATCGAGTTGAGAACAGGCATCGGTTCTGACCTCGGGCTTGAGTAATGAGGGGGAATAAAAAAGTAAAGGAACATGTTCTGTTGTCAGCCCGTTGTCGGTCCACGCACGGGGGAACATATTGCCGGCATTGCCCCGCACACCGTGATCACCTACAAAAATGAAAATAGTATTCCTGAAATAATTTTCATTTTTTGCCGCTTCAATGAAATGACGAATGCTGTAATCAGTATAACGGAAAGCGTTGAATTCACCATCATCTTCATAGCCATACTTGTGCAGGGTGTCAACAGGAAAAGATTCCTTTTTAAAATCTGCTTCATCTTCTTTCGGGATTGTATAGGGGCGGTGATTGTCAGCCGTCTGAATAACGGCAAAGAATGGTCCTGTCTGTTTTTTAAGATAATCATTTGCTCCTAAAAAAAGATTCTTATCACTGATTCCCCAAACATCCACTTTAGGCGCAGAAAAATCATCCCCTTCATATAACTGCAGGCTGTCAATATTATTCATCAGCAATCCCCGGATATTGGCCCAGCTGGCACTGCCACCAATGAAATACATTCGCCGGTAGTCTTTAAAGTCATTGATGATCATATGCTGGTTCACCATTGCCATATTCCGGCTTGCGGTTTTGGGTATTTCCACATCAGGAATGCCGGTTAATGTGGCCCACACACCTCTTGCTGTACCGTATGAAGGAGTGAAACAATATTTAAAAAATATTCCGTTACGGCACATTTCATTGAAGTAAGGAGTTGCATTCATTGGGTTGCCCCACATGGAAGTCCGGAAACTGCTGAAACTTTCACAGATCACCAAAACGACATTTGGCTTTATTCCATTAAACGTATCTCTTGCAGGATAGCTTCTTGTATAATTCAGCAGACCTGAATCAGGATCCGGAACACCCAGCTGGTCAGCCATCAGCGGGTACCATTTTTTTGTTTGAGCAAGATCAAAAGTGGAGCTCCTGAATTTCAATGTGCTGAAAAAACTCTGAAAAGGATTTAAAGAAAGATTTGCTTTTGACTCACTTCCCAATGCAAATGCAAAACTCCAGCGAAGCGGATACTGGCCGATCCTGCCGAAAATCCCAATAGCCATAAGAAGAAATGCAAGAATAAAAACCATAACGTTTTTTCTTCGGTTGGTACCCTCGGGTTTCGGAGAAGCTTTTTTATAAAAATACCTAACCGCCAGCAGGATCAACAATGTGGCAACTGCCAGCAACAGTAAAAGCTTGATCACCGGGTAACTTTGCCATACCATATTCGTGGAAATACCGGCATCCCGCAGATAATTCAACACGCTTGCGTTCAGCCGCTGCGTCAGATAAGAATAATGGGCAAAGTCCACTATATAAAAGAGCGTGAACAAAAATCCGGTTATGCCCAGTAACCAGAACCATACTTTCTTTGCTACAACAGATTCAAACGGATTCAATAACCGGACACTCCCAAATACAAGCAGGATCATCATTAACACGCATACCGACCTCAGGTCAAATCTGAACCCAAGAACAAATGAACCTGTTGCTTCACCCCAGGAGAGATGTACCTGCCTGAAAACAATGAAAAACAATAACCGGAGCAATGTCATCAGCGCCAGGAAAAACAAACCGGTGTATAATGCCCAACGTAAAACTCTTGAAGGTATTACTGCTTTCATAACAAATGCTGGAAGCCAATACTTAATTTTGAGGCCGCAAGTTACATGAACTTAATGTTACTATCGGTTTTACAGGAAATACTGCGTTGGGACCGGGAGCTTTTTAACAAAGTGAATGGCCAGTGGACGAATTCTTTTTTCGACACTTTTTTGCCCTATATCCGCAATGCGAATACCTGGGTGCCTGTTTACTTGTTCTTTATTGTATTTGCATTGATCAACTTCCGGCGTAAAGGAATGTATTGGGTGCTGGGCGCTGTGCTTACCGTAGCAACATCTGATATTATCAGCAGCTGGGGAATAAAAGACCTGATTTTCCGGCTCCGCCCCTGCAGAGATGCGGCATTGGCGGGACATGTCCGGTTTTTGGTACAATACTGTCCCCAGAGTTCCAGTTTTGTTTCATCACATGCTGTCAACCATTTCGCCTTATCTTTCTTTATTTTTTTAACAATGAAAGACATTACAGGAAAATGGCTTGCAATTGTTCTGTTATGGGCATTTATGGTTTCCTATGCACAGATTTATGTGGGTGTTCATTATCCGTTTGATGTGCTTTGCGGTATTTTTGTCGGTTCCTTCATCGGATACATCTGGGCAAAAATTTTTAATCATGGTTTTTCACTCCGTGCTGCCGTTCAGAAAAAAGCTGATCCTTAACCGGTCAATCAAGTAATTCATCACATGCGTTTAAAAAAAATTGCTGTCATAGGTCCTGAATCAACAGGTAAAAGCACTCTGTCAGAACAGCTGGCAAAACATTATGGCACGGAATGGTGCCCGGAGTACGCAAGAGAATATCTTTTAAAATACGGAAAAACATATACCTACGACGATCTGCTGGCCATAGCAAAAGGCCAGATTGACCTGGAAGAAAAGTTCACTTCGTTGGTGAAAAACAAAATGGCTTCCGGTGGTCGTCCCCTGCTTTTCATTGACACCGATATGTATGTGATGAAAGTGTGGTGTGAATTCGTTTTTAATAAATGTCACCGGTATATCCTGGAGCAAATTGCAGAACGGAAATATGATCTGTACCTTTTATGCAATGTGGACCTGCCCTGGGTAAAAGACGAGCTTCGGGAATACCCGGACCTTGATACAAGAAAAAAACTCTATTTTATTTATAAAGATATCATGATCAACCAGCAGGCTCCGTGGGTGGACATCAGCGGTAACTATGAAGAACGTTTGCAAAAAGCCATTGACGAGGTAAACAAACTCATATCAAAATGATCCGGCGGAAATGCGTTTTATTAAAAAAAATATCATTCCCGTTTTTTTTATTGCCTGGCTTATCATTAACCTGGTACAAGCCGGCGCTACGGAGCTTTTTGATGATGAGGCATACTACTGGGTATATTCCCGTTTTCCTGCATGGGGGTATTATGATCATCCTCCAATGATTGCTTTGATGATCCGCATCGGTTATTCGCTTTTTCATAACGAATTCGGATTGCGGTTGCTGGTGGTTCTTTTCAGTACGGCAAGCCTTATCATCATTTATGATCTGATACCCCAAAAAAATAAAAAACTGTTTATTGCCATAACCTGTTCAATGGGAATATTGCAGATCGGGGGCATCATTGCAGCACCGGATGTTCCTTTGATTTTTTTTACGGCTTTGTTTTTTTGGCTGTACCGTCGTTTTTTGCAAAAGGAAACTTTTGCAAATGCCCTCCTGCTCGGAATAGGAATGGCCTTAATGATGTACAGTAAGTATCACGGTATCCTGGTCATCTTTTTCACGCTATTATCCAACATAAGATTACTGAAAAAGCCATTGGCATATATGGCTGTACTTTCCGGCATCATATTATTTGTTCCCCATTTGTTATGGCAATATGATCACCAGTTCCCTTCCGTACAATACCATCTTTTTGAACGCAGCTCTTCCGGGTACAAATTTTCTTTTACTACTGATTACCTTGCCGGGCAATTATTGATGGCGGGCCCCGTAATGGGATGGCTATTACTCTGGCAATCGTTCCGGTACAAACCGGTAGATCCATTTGAAAGAGCATTGAAATTTTCTTTGGCAGGAATTTATTTATTTTTTCTGCTTACTACATTAAAAGGGCGTGTGGAAGCCAATTGGACCGACCCCGCCTGGGTGCCATTGATCATTCTTTCATCGCAGGGGTTGCAAAATAAAGACTACTGGAAAAAAGTATTGTGGCGGTGGATACCGGTTACACTGGTGCTGGTCTTTGCATTGCGGATTTATATGGCGGCAGACATTTCACCCTTTAAGTGGATGCCGAAAGATGAGTTTCATGACAATAAAGTGTGGACAGCGGAAATAAAAGAAAAAGCCGGAGCATTACCCGTTGTCTTTGTTGATACCTATCAAAAGCCATCGAAGTATTGGTTTTACACAGGTCAAAAAGCTTTTTCATTAAACACGCCTCTGTACCGCAGAAACAACTATAATTTCTGGCCCCTGGAAGATTCGTTGAGAGGGAAAAAGGTTTATGCGGTTATCTACAGTCATTCGGCTTATTTCACCGATACAATATCCGAGCAGGGAAAAATCATAGCCCGGGGAAAAGAAATTGATAGCTTTTACTCTTATTCAAAAGTCAACCTGGTGCCTGAAAAAAACATAGTAGTCAGAGAAAATTATTTCAGTAGTACTTTGAAATCAGCTTTTGGATCTGAGTTACCGCCTGCAGGTTTTACTCCATATTTATATGTTTACCTTGCCGATACTATCTATGGCAGTTACAAGCTCATCACGAACCCGGGTTCTGGTTTATGGGAAATTCAGCCGGCAGAAAACCTGCATTTGCCAAAGGGAAAATATACTGCACGGTTTGCCATTTCTTCCGCAATACCCAATCTACCGAGCCTGAACAGCACTTTCTGTAAACTGACCGTAGAATAATGACCTCCTGTTATTTTATGACCCGTTGAATATCCGGATCGGGTTCCAGGAAACTCATTTGCTGCAATACCCATTGTGACCGTACCGCCACATAAGATGAAAGCGGTTTTACTTTATACCTTTTGGGATTGGGCAGGCAGGCGGCTATCATTGCCGCTTCCTGCCGCGAAAGATTTTTTGCCGGTTTATTAAAATAAGTTCTCGCTGCTGCTTCTATCCCGAAAATCCCATCACCCATTTCAATTGTATTCAGATATACTTCTAATATTCTTTTCTTTCCCCAAAACACTTCTATCATAAACGTAAAATATACTTCCAGTCCTTTTCTGATCCAGCTGCGGCCCTGCCATAAGAATACATTTTTAGCAACCTGCTGGCTGATCGTGCTGGCGCCGCGAATGCGGTTCGGTTTACGCTTATTATACGCCATTGCTTTTTTGATACTCTGCCAGTCAAAACCTTCATGATCTGTAAACAACTGGTCTTCCGATGCGATCACAGCAAGCCTGGCATTGGGCGAAATTTCATTGCTGCTTACATAATCCCTTTTCAACCCGTTTCCATTTACCCAGCTGACCAGCTGGGTCATAGTAATAGGGGGATCCACCCACCTTAAGATCATGATGTACAAAAGCTGGAGAAAAAAAACAATGAAAAAAAGTCTTTTTATTCTTCGCCACATTCGCGGAATTAAACCTCTTCGTTTGATCATTGGCTGCAATATCCAAAAATTTCACTTCCCAATACTAAACTCAGATAATGAACCGCTGAAATCCGGGTTAAAAACTGCGTTTAGGCGGTATCCGCAGATCAAGTAACTGCAGGTGAAATTTTTTTCCTATTATGAATCTTTTACGGTGAAATGATATTTTTGACCCGATATAATAAATCAATAATGGCCCATAGCCTATTGCCAACCCCGCCGCTAAAGCTTCCCTGAATTTTGCCTGCTTGCTCGCCGTCAGGCCGAGCGTCGTCAATGCAACACCTCCTGTAATCAGGAGCAGGGCTTCGGCGCTGACCCGAAAAGATTTTTTAGTTCCTTCCCGTATGATTACGGCGCTGACCGAATCAACGGGTACCGGTTTTCCGTTTACAAAAATGGTGTCGTCAATCAAATGAGTAATCAAGCCCCTGTAAATTGTTCCGTTTCGTAATTCCAGAACGATCCGGTCCTCTTCTACATATACTTTCTTTTTATGTCCTCCTTTTTTTACGAAGAGATACGCCATTTGTGACAGTGCAACAGAAGAATAGAGCAGCAATACCGTGACAGAGATTATCCGGGGCATATATCAAACTTACAAATACCCCGATTCATTAGTTGTTAATTTATCTTTATATTCTTTTCCCGTAAATCAACAATCCCCATATCAATGCAATACCAAAGCCGATTAAAATTATACCGTTAATGCGGTTAATGATATGAATGTTGTGTGGTGTAAGCCGGTTTCTGATCTTTCCCGCCAGCATTACTTTGGCGATATCACCACCAAGTACCAACACCAGGCAGGTTGCGAAAATGACAATTCGTTGCCTGATGCTATGATCAATAACCGCAGTTGAAGTTGTGATCCAGAAAATAAAAACAGCGGGATTGAGTACATTCATCAGGAAACCCGACAAAGTAATACGGGCATATTCACCGGCACTGAAATTTAAAACCTGTTTCCCCTCTTTGTTCACTTCAACTTTTTTGAAAAATAAAAAATAAACTCCGAGTGTAATCAAAAAAATACAGCCCGCAATTCCAATCTCGGTCTTATGCAAGCTCAGGCTTCTGAAAAATTCTGTAAACACATTGCTGATCAGTACAAGGCTGATGTCACTGGCGGATACACCGAAAGCAAATGCGAGCCCCGCCCTATGACCGCCGCTCAAGCTCTGTTTGATAATAGAAAATAAAACAGGCCCTACCGAAAGGTTCAGCAACAACCCAAAAGTTATCCCTTTGATCAGCGATTCGAGCATAAAACCAAGTATGGTCTAAAAATAAAAAACCTCTTTCATATAAATAAAAGAGGCAGCCTGATAAAATCAAAAATGACCTTTAAATTTTCCCTGTCTCCAAAAAACGAACCCAGTCTTCCAGCATTTTTCCCTTCATGACACGTGGAAATTTATTTTGATTGCCCAGCTTGCCTTTCAGTACCATGAACTCCATGAATTTTTCTTCGGGTAACTTTTCCAGGAATACCTCTTTCAGGGCGCTGTCTCTTTCTGTAGCATAATCATCATTGAGCATCCTGAGATGGCGGTCAATCCCTTTCCGTATCTCTTCCGTATCGCAGGGATCATTGCAGGCAATATACCATTTATGTGCAAAGAATGTCCCGTAAGGCATGCCCACAACTGTATATTCCGGAATGCTGATGTTCATTTCATTGCTGACCAGCGCAATGGCTTTATTCATATTCTCTACGCTCAGGTGTTCGCCGGTCAGGCTTAAAAAATGTTTTGTTCTGCCGGTGATCACTACTTCATTTCGTTCCAGGTCCACAAACTTCAGGGTATCACCCAGCAAGTACCTCCATGCGCCGGCATTGGTGCTCATCAGTAGGGCATATTCTTTTCCTTCCTCAACTTCGTGAATCATCTTTGCTTCGGGATTACTGATAATATTTCCCCCGCTGTCAAAATTTTTTTCTTCAAAAGGAACGAACTCCAAAAAGATATTATTGTTGAGAATGAGCTGCATCCCTTTAGCATTTTCCCTGGTCTTGTATCCTATAAATCCTTCGCTCGACAAATAGTTTTCAATGTAGGTGATCGGCTTACCTAATAGTTTTTCAAATCCTTTTTTATACGGTTCAAATGCCACACCGCCATGAACGAAAAACCCGAGGTTGGGCCATATCTCATGAATATTTTTAACTTGATAATGTTCGATCACCATTTCCATACACATCTGGCACCAGGCGGGTACCCCGACAATATACCCGATATCCCATTCCCTTGCATGCTCCACAATTTCATGAAGTTTTTGATTCCAGTCAGTGATGGCGGCAATTCTTCCGCCGGGTTTATAAAATGTCTGAAACCAGAATGGCCTTTTTTTGGCAAGGATGCCGCTGAGGTCACCTTCATACCAGCCGGCTTTGCCTTTTTTCAGATCCGTGGCGCCCCCCAGCATCAGGAATCCCCTTGTCATTGCTTTACGATTCAGGTTTTCATAACCAAGAAGCGTCACGAACTGCCGGACATAATTAATGGTATTGCTGCGCAAAATTTCTTTTGTAATAGGAATGTATTTGCTGGCGGCTTCTGATGTTCCTGAACTCAAAGCATAATATTTTATCTTGCCCGGCCAGGTGACATCCGGTACGCCTTCAAGGGTTTTCTTCCACCATTCATTATAGATCTTGTTGTAATCATGTACGGAAACTATGTCCTGAAATTTCTTTGCCGGGTGACGGCTCAATAAGATCTCATCGAAACGGTAGTGCTGGCCAAACTCAGTAAACCTTGCTTTCTTCAGTAATTTTTTCAATACCCGTATCTGCTGGCGGCGGGGGTCATTCCGGGGAATGCGGAGCGCTGCAGCAACTGCCCTCGGTAATTTGATCTCTATAATATTTGCCATGAAACGGGTTAGAACTTAAAGTTAAGCAATGTTGTTCATTGCAGTTGCGAATATAGCCCTATAAACTATCACCCGCCCAATTGTTTATAGCGGCGCCAGATCAGGCGGAGATCATTCATCACTTCATAATCACGGGCATACCAATAGTTCATCACCTTCAGGCTCTCTCCCGGCAATTCATTGGAAACAGAGTGAGGAACCCCGTTGCATCCCAGCACACAAGGCCGCAATTTCGGGAAGGGTTTTTCCCCGGGTATATAGCCTATCCACGTTTTTTTACCCAATAAAACAAAAAAACAATTGGATATAAAATGAACAGGATTTTTTACAAGAATAATCTGCACCGGAAAGGTGATTAACCCAAAAAGAGCAACGGCAACATCCATCAGTCTTTTCATCCTGCGGTGATAGGGATCGCTCAATGCAAATCCATTCTCAACTGATAATGCTTCTCCTGATGTATTCTTTGAATCGCTGCCAACTATGCTAAGGCTTTCCCCTGTATGAAATTTCAATTTGACCGGCCGGGGTAATGCCGGAATGATCCCGGCAATGTCTTTAAAAGTCAAATTGCCTATGCAAAAAATTATTTCACGAAAACCGGTGTCTTTATAAAGCTGATTTAATTTTTTCCAATCAGACATGGCGGTGTTATCACTGTCATACACCGCCACCCTCCCGATCACCCGTTCGGCATATCCGGCTTGCTTCATGACGTGAAGCGCATTTTCATATTCCTCGGCAGTGCCAACAATCACGGTATTCAATTCTTCATTCTGCTCCCGCTTGTTGCTCAAAATACCGGTGGATATAAAGATCCATCTTAACAGGCCAATAAGGACAAAGGATAATATGGATCCAAATAAGATGATCGCTCTTGAAAACCGATAATGTTCCGGCAACAGTGAATACCCGGCAAGCAGCACTACAGTTGCAATGAGCGCCGAACGTATCAGCCTGGGACGTTTGTAATACCTGTCATACAATCCTGCATAATACGCAATGACCAGGAATACAACTGTAAGGATCGGGAATAATGTCCAAAGTAACCTGTTGTCATACCGGACATCCGGCCGAACCCATTCATTCCAAAAATATTTTACTCCCCAGAAAGAAAATAAAGTAACCCCTGCATCAACGACAGGTAATCCAAGCCTTCTGATAAAATTTGCCACAGCGGTCATCATTGCACGAAACCAGATAGCAGAATGAACAAAGAAATTAAATATCCATGCCCTGCTGCCGCTATACTGCTTGCGTACAAAAATGCTCATGGCTTTGTAAAACATCCTGATGTAATTCAAAGTTCCTTTGCGGGTGCTTTCTCCTTTAAAGTGGATAATACTGCTGCCGGAGAAATAATAATTTTTATATCCTGCTTCCCGGATCCGGTAACTGAGGTCCACATCTTCACCATACATGAAAAAAATTTCATCAAAACCACCCGTCTTTTCCAGCACTTCCTTTTTCACCATCATAAATGCACCCGCCAATACATCAATCTCGTGGGTATGGTCAGGGCTCAGGCTGCCGAGATGATATTTTGAAAAGACCTTTGAGCGTGGAAATAATCCGGACAATCCAAACAGCTTGTATAATGCCGCTGAGGGCGAGGGAAAAGAACGCTTGGATTCTTTTAAAAACCTGCCGGAGCCATCCAGCATTTTAATTCCCAGGGCGCCGGCATCTGTATGAGATTCAAAAAAATCAATGCACTTTTTAAAACAATCTTCCGGTACGATCGTATCCGGGTTTAAGAATAGTATATATTTTCCCTTTGATAATTTCAATCCCTGGTTACAGGCTTTAGCAAATCCCAGGTTTTCCGGGTTAACAATAAACTGAATTTCGGGAAAACGGGGCTGTAAATATCCAAGACTGTTGTCTTCAGAATGATTGTCCACCACAATAACTTCCGCCGTCAAACCAGGGGTTGCCCTGCGAACTGAATAGAGGCATTGCTCTAAAAAGTGTTTGACATTATAGTTTACTATGATAACTGAGAGTTGCATTCCTTCTGCCGGGTTGTCTTGCGGGTTTTGTCAAAAATAATAGTTCTCTGCAGCATTCATTAATTTATTGTCCTTACAGGCGATTGGCAGATCATTATCTTTGCTCATGTTTAAATCCACACTGGTCGAAGCGGTACATGCAGGGGCGGCTGAAATCCGCCGTTTCTTCAATAAAGAATTCAAGATTGGAAATAAAGAAGGCATAAATAACCTGGTGACCGAGGCAGATCATGCTTCAGAAAAAGCTATACTGGCAGTAATCAAAAAAAAATTTCCGGATCACTATATCTTAAGTGAAGAAGCAGGTGAACTGGTACAGGATTCCAATTACAAATGGATCATTGATCCCATTGACGGCACCGTGAATTTTGCCCACGCAATACCGTTGAATTGCGTCTGCATTGCTATAGAACATAATGCCGAGGTAGTGATGTCGGCGATCTACAACCCCCATCTTGAAGAATTATTTTTTGCAGAAAAAGGCCATGGTGCATTTCTGAATGACAAACCCATTCATGTCAGCAATCAAACAGAAGTGGCCAAAGCCTGCCTTGTCACCGGTTTTCCCTATACCTATTTAGATACTCCCCATGGACCATTGCAGATCTTTGAAAAATTTATCAGGAAAGGAGTTCCCGTCCGCCGCCTCGGATCTGCGGGTATTGATCTTTGCTGGGTTGCCTGCGGTAGATTTGACGGATTTTATGAACATAAACTGGAGGCCTGGGACAGTGCTGCCGGATGGCTTATCGTAGAAGAAGCCGGGGGAAAAGTAACTGACTTCGGGGGAAATAAATTTTCACCATACCAGCCGCATGTGCTGGCGACAAACGGAAAAATTCATAATGATATACTGGCGGTAATTAATAATAAAAAATCTTTATAGCAGGATCAATGAATTATTTTTTTAATACCGATACGTTATTAGCCCTGTTCAGAAATAAATAATAAACAGTGAACAGTAAATTGTAATTCGTAAATCCGGATGGAGCAAAGAACTGAAATATCTTCACTTGGTGAATTTGGGCTGATCAAGCACCTGACCAGGAATATTGAATTGCAAAATGCTTCTTCAATAGTTGGCGTTGGGGATGACGCTGCCGTCATTGATCATTTCGGGAAGCAAACAGTAGTGACTACCGACCTGCTGATCGAAGGCGTTCATTTCGATCTCGTTTACACCCCATTAAAACACCTGGGTTACAAAAGTGTGATCGTCAACCTCAGCGATATCTATGCCATGAATGCAGTACCCACCCAGATCATTGTCAGTCTTGGCATCAGCAACCGGTTCAGCGTGGAGGCATTGAATGAATTTTATGAAGGGATCTATGCTGCCTGCGAAAAATATGGAGTTGACCTTGTCGGCGGCGATACCAATTCTTCTCAAAAAGGATTCATCATTTCAATAACTGCACTGGGAGAAGTGGCTCCCGGAAAATTTATAAAAAGAAGCACGGCAAAAAAAGGAGACCTGCTTTGCGTCAGCGGAGACCTTGGCGCTGCTTATGTAGGCTTATTATTTTTAGAAAGAGAAAAAAAGATCTTTCTCGAATCCCCGGGTGTACAGCCCGACCTGGAAGGTGAGTCGTATGTAATTGGCAGGTTGCTGAAACCAGAAGCAAGAAAAGACATTGTTGAGTTTTTTGAAAAAGAAAATATCGTTCCTACATCCATGATGGACATCAGCGACGGGTTGAGCTCAGAAGTACTGCATATCTGCCATGACAGCAATCTTGGCTGTGTGCTGTACGAAGAAAAAATACCGGTAGCGGAGGAAATGAGAAAAGCCGCATTCAAGTTTGAAATTGATCCCACCGCCTGTGCCCTCAGTGGCGGTGAAGACTATGAGTTACTCTTTACTCTCCGGCAGGAAGACTATGATAAAATCGTACTGAATGAGAACATCAGTGTGGTAGGATACATGACAGAACCCGAAGCGGGTGCATACATCATAACAAAAGGCGGAGGAAAACATCCCATCACCGCACAGGGCTGGAACCATTTAAACAAGAACCGGAGTTAAATCGTCATGCGGATCTTAATATTTTGCTTTCTTATTGTCTTACTCTATTCCTGCACTGCAGGAAGATTGGCTTTCGATCCGGCAAAAAAATATTCTCCAGAAGAATTGCAGAAAGATTATACTATTTTTCAAAATATACTGGAGGAATCTCACCCCGGAATGTATTGGTACACTCCCAAAGACAGCATGGATTATTTTTTCCGGGAGGGAGACAATAAGCTTAAAGATTCACTCACTGAGCCGCAGTTCAAAAATATCCTGGCTTATATTCTTTCAAAAATTGATTGCGGTCATACAACAGTACGGAGTTCAAAAAAATATCTTCGTTACGTTGATACAGCCCGTTTGAAAGTTTTTCCGCTAAGCATCAAATTCTGGCCTGATACTGCAGTTGTTGCCCTCAACATGATCCGTACCGACAGCGTCCTGAAAAGAGGAACGGTCATCAAAAAAATTAACGGTCAACCCATCTCATTCATCATTGATTCGTTATTCCAATTCATTTCCGCTGACGGGCACAACCTGACTCATAAATATCAGTCACTCAGTAACCGGTTCAATTTCGGCCAGCTGTATTCATCCGTCTTCGGCAGTTCTGATAAATATAAAATTGATTATATAGATAGCAGCGGGAATGAACGTACCGGCATAGTACCGGCTTATGATCCCAAAACAGATACTTCACGCCGTAATTTGATGCGCCCTTTTCCCCGCCAGCCCAAACTCACTAAAAGAGAAAGAAAAAAATTACAGCTCTCTTCTGTCCGTGCACTAAGAGTGGACTCGACAAATGAAACAGCTTTTATGGACCTGAATTCCTTCGGCAGAGGATTTCATCTTCAGAAATTTTTTCGCCAGTCATTCAGGTACCTGAGAAAAAATCACATAAACAATTTGGTCATTGATGTAAGAGGAAATGGCGGCGGAAGTGTCAACAATTCAACTTTCCTCTCCCGTTTTTTATCAGACCACCGTTTTAAAATAGCTGATTCATTGTATGCCATTTCCAGGAAAAGCCGTTATGGCCGTTATATCCAAAATAATTTCTGGAATGATCTCTTCATCAGGATTTTCAGTCACCGGAAACAGGACGGGCATTATCATTTCGGATATTTTGAACGTCACTATTTCAAACCTAAAAAAGACAACCATTTCAGCGGCACTGTATATATCATTACCGGCGGTAATTCTTTTTCGGCTACAACCTTATTCCTGAATTCCGTGATACACCAGAAAAATATAACTGTGGTGGGGGAAGAAACGGGAGGGGGTTCTTATGGAAATAATGCCTGGCTGATACCGGATGTCACACTTCCGGAAACAGGAATAAAATTCAGGTTGCCTTTATTCCGGCTGGTGATGAATAAAAATTATCCAAAAAACGGCAGAGGCATTCTGCCTGATATAGAAGTGGCGCCTACAGTAAATGCCATCCGCCAGGGAGACGATTACAAAATGGACAAAGTAACGGAGCTGATCAATACTGCTAAAAAAAAGAATAACCAGGTTTCCTATTGAAGATCATTGATCATTATTTAAAATACAGAACCGGTCTGCATCTTTCCAGAAAGGAAATTTTTCCCGGATATTTTCCAAACGTAATTTATCCAATGCAATGGTGAAGATATCCTCTTCATCGCTGCAGTGATATAATATCTCGCCGAGCGGATCTGCGATCATGCTGTCTCCGCTATGATAAATATGATGACCGTCGTCACCTACCCGGTTCACCCCAACCACATAACATTGGTTTTCGATGGCTCTTGCCACCAGCAATGTTTTCCAGGCAATACTCCTTCGTTCGGGCCAGTTGGCAACATAGATGAGAACATCGTATTCGGGTTTTCCGGGCTCCTCTATAGTGGGAGGAGATTGGCGGCTCCACACAGGAAATCTGAGATCATAACATACCAGTAAATTAATTTTCCATCCTTTTGCAGAAGCGATGAGGCGTTTTGTTCCGGCGGTGTATTTATCATCTTCTCCCGCAAAAGCAAAACGATGCCTTTTATCATAATAACCAAATTGCCCGTTGGGCAGCATCCATATCAAACGGTTAAAATAAACTTCTTTTCCCGCCTCGCCCGAAAGAGAGGGGATCACTTCTTTTATGATCACACTTCCCGTAAGAATGATACCATTGTCGGCCGCCACTCTTTTCATCCAGTTCACCGTTTCACCTTCCATGGTCTCTGCCAGCGGTTCCGGATTCATGCTGAACCCGGTGCTGAACATTTCGGGCAGCACCACTATTTCGGTTTCTTCCTGTATGGAACGTATTTTTCTTTCAAACATGGCAAGATTGGCTGCCTTGTTTTCCCAATGAAGGTTGGACTGAATGGTGGTAATGGTAAGTGTGGACATAATGCAAAATTAAGAGGAGGTTTCCAATAGTAATCCCTTCCCGGAAAATGCAGGTTTCAATAAAATTAAGATCAGGAATAAAGAAGTAAACCCTTCAATCTATAACTAAAGCATGTCGGCCATAATCATGAGACCCGTATTACAAACAGACATCGATAACGCCATCCTACATACGGACAGGCTGGCACTCATTGCTGAAGCATCTGTATTTTCTATTTTCTCCATCGTATAAGCATCCCGCTTCGCAAAACCAAAAGAGCCACTTTTTGCCTACGCACCAATGACGACAATGCTACTTTAAAACTTAACTTAGCAGACCTGTCTGCCGACAGGCAGGCTATAAAAACTTTAAATATTAAGATCGAGTAATGGCGAAAAAAGCAAAAGAAAATATTGAACCTGCCCGCCCAAGCAAAGACAAAGTTGAGGCAGGCGGGGAACCGTTAGAGAAAAAACTCTGGAAAGCGGCTGACAAGCTCCGTAAAAACATGGATGCAGCCGAATACAAGCATGTGGCGTTGGGACTTATTTTCCTGAAATACATCTCTGATGCTTTTGAAGAATTATACAACAAACTGAAAGACGGCAAAGGCGAATATGAAGGTGCAGACCCCGAAGACAAAAATGAATATGTAGCTGAGAAAGTCTTTTATGTTCCACCTTCTGCCCGCTGGACTTGGCTGCAAGGCAGAGCCAAACTGCCGACCATTGGCAAAGACATTGATGATGCAATGGATGCTATTGAAAAAGACAACCCTTCTTTAAAAGGCGTTTTGCCCAAAGTGTATGCACAGGAAAAATTAGATAAAGCCAGTGTAGGTGGTTTGATTGACTTAATTAGCACCGCCACTTTAGGTACTAAAGAAGCCCGGAGTAAGGATATATTGGGGAAAGTGTATGAATATTTTCTCGGTGAGTTTGCACTTGCTGAAGGAAAAAAAGGCGGACAATTCTATACACCGGGAAGTGTGGTAAAATTATTGGTTGAAATGCTTGAACCGTATGAGGGTAGAGTATTTGACCCATGCTGCGGAAGCGGTGGTATGTTTGTGCAAAGCGAAAAGTTTATAAAAAGCCACCAGGACTACTATAAGAAACACAACGGCAAAAAACTATCCTTAAGCCCTGCCGACCATATTTCTATTTACGGACAGGAGAGCAACCAAACCACATGGCGACTGGCAAAAATGAACCTTGCCATTAGAGGTATTGACAGCAGCAATGTCAAGTGGAACAACGAAGGCAGTTTTTTGAACGATGCCCACAAAGACCTGAAAGCAGATTACATTATTGCCAACCCACCGTTTAACGACAGCGATTGGAGTGGCGAACTTTTACAGAAAGATGCAAGGTGGGTTTATGGCACACCTCCAGCCGGCAATGCCAACTACGCATGGATTCAGCATTTCTTGTATCACCTTGCACCCAATGGACAGGCAGGGTTTGTTTTGTCTAAAGGTTCATTAACCAGCAACAGCAGTGGCGAAGATGTGATACGCAAAGCATTGGTAGATGCAGATTTGATTGATTGTATTGTGAACCTGCCCACCAAATTGTTTTTAAACACACAGATACCCGCCTGCCTGTGGTTTTTAAAACGAAAAGAGAAAAGTGAAAAACGAAAAGGTCAAATCCTCTTTATGGATGCCCGAAATATGGGGCATTTAATAAACCGCAGAACCCGTGAACTTTCGCAAGAAGACATCAATAAAATAGCCGACACCTACCACAACTGGAAAGGAAGTCTAAACTATGATTCATCTGATTTACATGATGAGCATGATTTAAAAAATAATAAATCAAATAATGCCATAGATCATAGTAAATCACTTAATCAAAAAAATCATAGCTCAGACTATGTGGATATACAGGGCTTTTGTAAAAGTGCCACAATAGACGAAGTAAAAGCCCTGAACTACGCCCTTACACCCGGCAGGTATGTAGGGCTGGCAGAGGAAGAAGATGAATTTAATTTTACAGAACGCTTTGCTACACTGAAAGCGGAATTGGAAAAACAAATAGCTGAAGAAGAAGTGCTGAATAAAAGAATAAACAGAAATTTACTAAACATCAAAATAAACGAACATTCAACAATATGAATTACGATGTCAAACTCATAAATAATTACGAAGGCAAGGGAAGAATTGAACTTGACCGTATGGAATTTTTGGCTAAGCATATAAAGAGCATAGCTCAAAAGGCCTTACTACTACAACTTTATGGTTACAGCAAGGTTTCTATGCCTAAGAACTTGAACAAATACCTTCATGTTTTTTTAACACAAACTGCGGGGCTAGATGGAAATACCATCCTAACACTAGATGCAGATAATTTTCAGAATATACCAATGCAGTTAGATTTGTTCAAAGAGAAGCAAACGTTGAGAACGCTAACGCCTATAGCATTAGTGATTAAATCATTTACTGCGGCTCTTTCTGATGAAGAAGATAAAAACCTCATAGATGAACCTCTAATTGATGAACTGCTAAAATTTAAAAAGTTCTTTAACACAGATACGGAAAAAGTACTTATGACCAACCGAAGCACTATACCGGAAATAGAATTTTCCAGAAAAGAAATTGACAAGATAGAAAGCTTATATAAAACAATTCCACAACCCCAGAAGACAGTGGTTGCAGGTGTAATTGATGAAATGAAGTTTTCACGAGAGCAAGTGATACTAACAACCGCAGATAATAAAAAGATAGTAGTTATTGTAGCCAAAGACTTGTTTGGCGAGTTGAAGGAATTTTTTGGACAAGAAATAGCCATTAATGGAATGGCTCATTTTAAACCAGGTGGACAGTTATCGTATGTGAAAATGGAGGGCTTTTCAGAAAGTAATGAACGCTTGAAAATGATGTTCTCCAAAAAGCCACACAAAATGACTATACAACAGCAAATAGCTTTGCAATTGAGAGAAGGTAAAAAAGCTAATCCGATTGATGACATTTACGGAAAATGGCCGGGGGAGGAAACAGATGAAGAATTTGAGAAAATGCTTAAAGCACTACAACAATGAAACTATTAGTGTTTGATACCAACATTCTTTTGCATTTGGTAAGGGGTAAGCAAACAGCTGAGACCATAAGGGATTATTTACAACAACAAGAAGATGTCCAAACAGTTATTTCTGTAGTAAGTTTAGCGGAATCAGAAAGTGTAGTAAAGCAAGTAGGTAATTGGGGAAGCGAGAAGATAAACAGACTAAAACAACTTTTTCAACAATTAACTATTGTAGATATTGAATATGGAAATAATCTTTTGCTAGAAAGTTATGTAAGCATAGATGCCTTTAGTCAAGGAAAAGCTGCGGCACCCAACGGACAATGGCTTAACAATTCTTCCCGAAATATGGGAAAAAATGATTTGTGGATTGCTGCTACTGCTCATGCTTTAGATGCGGTACTATTAACCACAGATGGTGATTTTGACCATTTGCATAACGTGTTTTTTGAAGTAAAGAAGTTCTAATATGGGCGAGTGGAAGGAATTTATTTTGGGAGATATTGCCGAGGTTCAAACAGGACCGTTCGGTAGTCAACTTCATATGAGTGACTACAAATTAACGGGCACACCAATCATTACAGTTGAGCATTTAGGCGACAATAAAATAATACATAGCAATTTGCCACTTGTTGGAGATGATGATAAAAATAGATTAATCAAATACACACTTAAGGAGGGTGATATTGTTTTTAGCCGTGTTGGTTCAGTGGATAGAAGAGCTTATGTTAGGAAAAGCGAAGATGGATGGATGTTTTCTGGACGTTGCTTAAGAGTAAGAGCAAATGACAACTTAGTTAATTCACGATTTTTATCTTTTTACTTTGGTCAAGAATCTTTCAAGGAAACAATTCGGATGGTTGCAGTAGGTGCGACAATGCCATCAATAAATACTACTATTCTTAGTGAAATAGAAGTAATACTCCCCCCCCTCCCCCAACAAACCGCCATAGCCGAAGTATTAAGCAGTTTGGATGATAAAATAGACCTGCTGCACCGCCAAAACAAAACCTTAGAGCAATTAGCCGAAACACTATTCAGGCAGTGGTTCCTGCCTGCGTCCGCAGGACAGGCAGGTGTGGAGGAGGCAGAGGAGAGTTGGGATGCGAGAACACTTGGTGATGTAATTTCTATTTATGATAGTAAGAGAATTCCAGTGTCAAGTGGTGAAAGGGAAAAAATGAAGGTTGGACAACTCTATCCATACTATGGTGCCGTAACGATAATGGATTATGTAAACAATTACATTTTTGATGGAGAATATATTTTAATGGGTGAAGATGGAACCGTTCAAACACCAGATGGTTACCCAGTTCTCCAGTTACCAACTGGAAAATTTTGGGTAAATAATCACGCACATATTTTCCAAGCTAAAAAGCCGTTTACTAATTTCTTTATTTACATTTTTCTAAAACAGACTAACATTTCAGGTATTGTTACTGGTGCTGTGCAACCTAAAATAAATCAAGAGGCATTAAAGGGAATAGATTTTCCATTTCCACCAGAAAAACTGCGAGATGATTTTGTTAGAGTTACAGATGAAATGTGGGAGAAAATAAAATCCAACACCCAGCAAATCCGCACCCTTACGCAGCTACGGGATACTTTGCTGCCGAAGTTGATGAGTGGGGAAGTGCGTCTGAATCTTGATTTACAGGATGAACAGATGAACGGGATTCAGAGAAAAGAAAATAACAAGGATATAAATTTTGTTAATCCTCAAAAATCAAATCCGGCTAATCCTTAAATCCAGCTAATCAAGATTCAGACAAATGGCAGAAAATAATAATAATTCATCCGACATCATCCTTTATAGTTCCCCCGAAGGGAACATAAAGGTAGAAGTGATGTATTCGGGTGAAACCTTTTGGCTTACCCAAAAGCGGTTAGCGGAATTATTTGGTGTGGAAGTGCCAGCCGTAAGCAAGCACCTGAAAAACATCTTTGAAACAGGCGAGCTGCAGGAAGATGCAGTTGTTTCCAAAATGGAAACAACTGCCGCAGACGGCAAGAATTACGTTACTGCTTTTTACAATCTGGACGCCATTATTGCCGTAGGTTACAGGGTAAACAGCCGTCAGGCAACGCAATTCCGAATTTGGGCTACCAAAACGCTTCGTGAGTTCATTATAAAAGGGTTTGTATTGGATGATGAACGCCTGAAACAAGGAAAACGCTTTGGCAAGGATTATTTTGATGAACTCTTAGAGCGCATCCGTGAGATACGGGCAAGCGAAAGGCGTTTTTATCAAAAAATTACCGACATCTACGAACAATGCAGTATTGACTATAACAAGGATGCAGAGATAACTCAAACCTTTTTCAAAACGGTTCAAAACAAATTGCATTGGGCAATTACAGGCAAAACGGCTGCTCAAATCATTGCCGAAAGAGCCAAAGCATCAGAGCCGAATATGGGCTTGCAAACTTGGAAAAATGCACCCAAAGGCAAGATTTTGAAAACGGATGTGAGCATTGCCAAAAACTATCTGATTGAGAAAGAAATTAAGGAGTTGGAACGAGTTGTTACCATGTATCTGGATTATGCCGAAAATCAGGCTGCAAGGCAAATACCCATGAAAATGGCGGATTGGGTTCAAAAAATTGATGCCTTCCTTCAATTCAACGAATACAAAATTTTGAAGGATGCAGGAAAAGTGAGCCATGAAATAGCCAAGAAGCTGGCTGAAAAGGAATACGAAAAATTCAGAGTGGTTCAGGATAAAACATTTGAAAGCGATTTTGACAAGCAAGTGAAAAGTTTAAAACGAAAAACGAAAAGTGATGAGTAAATCAGTATTGAAAGAAAAAAATTATGCTTTTGCTATTAGAATAGTGAAGCTATCACAATTTCTACAATCTGATAAGAAGGAGTTTGTTCTGAGTAAACAGATTTTGCGAAGTAGAACTGCCATAGGAGCATTAATTCGTGAAGCTGAATTTGGGCAGAGCAAACCAGATTTTATAAATAAACTTAGTATCGCACTAAAAGAAGCAAATGAAACAGAATATTGGCTTTGCATTTTACAAGACACGAACTATTTAGATCAGAAATTATTTGAAAGCATGAAAGTTGAATGTAGAGAACTTATTGCCATGTTGGTATCATCAATTAAGACTGCAAAAAAATGAAATACAACTTTTCACTTTTAGTTTTTCACTTTTCATTTCAATGAAATTGATTACCGAAAATATTATAGAGCAATCAGCGATTGAAATTTTGCAATCGCAGGGATGGGAATATGCCAACGGCAAAGAAATTTCACCCGAAGGGCTTTTTTGTGAAAGGGAGAATTTCAGTCAGATTGTTTTACTCAATCGGTTGAGAACAGCTATATCCCAAATAAACCCAACCATTCCCTTAGATGCACAGGAAGCAGCCGTTCAAAAAGTGTTGCGTATTGCTTCGCCTGACTTGCTCCACAACAACGAAGAATTTCACCGCCTTTTGGTAGAGAAAGTTAAAATGCCCTATCAGGAAAACGGTTACGAAAGAAGCCATGAAGTTGCGTTGATTGACTTTGAGCATCCTGCAAACAATCAATTTTTGGTGGTAAATCAATACACCATTATTGAAAACAATCAGAACAAACGTCCTGATGTATTGCTTTTTGTAAACGGTTTGCCTTTGGTGGTAATTGAACTGAAAAATGCAGCCAGTGAAAACGCAGACATCAAAAGTGCTTATCAGCAAATTCAAACCTATAAGGCCATCATTCCAAGTTTGTTTACTTACAACGCCATCTGCATTTTATCAGACGGTTTGGAATGTAAAGCAGGAAGTGTTTCGGCTGACCTAAGCCGTTACATGACTTGGAAAACAGCAGACGGCATAAAAGAAGCATCACGATTTAAACCACAATTAGAAACCTTGCTAAAAGGAATGTTGCAACCAGCAACATTGTTAGACTTAGTTCGCAATTTCATTGTGTTTGAAAAGACGATTACATCGCCATCTTCCTTGCCCTCTCCCATTGGGAGAGGGTTGGGTGAGGGTCTCATCCAAATTCAAACTGTTAAGAAATTAGCTGCATATCATCAATTTTTTGCAGTTAATAAAGCGATTGAAAGCACCCTGATTGCATCAGGCTTTCAACCCTCCTCTAACTCCTCCCAAAGAGAGGAGAACCAATACAGAGGTGGAATGTATTTCTCTGGATTGCTAAAAGAAGCAAGAGAACTAAGGCAAAAGCAAACAAAAGCAGAAGAGGTATTTTGGCAATTAGTCAGAAACAGAAAGTTTTTAGACTTAAAATTCAGAAGACAACATCAGATAGGTCATTACATTGTTGACTTTTTCTGTAACGAGAAAAAATTAATCATTGAGTTTGACGGAGCTGTCCACGATACTCCCGAACAAAAACAACACGACTCTACACGAGATAAATATTTAACTACAATTGGAAATACGGTTCTGAGATTTAAGAATGAAGAATTACTAAATGAACCTCAAAAAGTTTTTGAAAAAATAGAGCAAACTATTTCTCCCTCTCCCTTGGGAGAGGGCCGGGGTGAGGGTTACGGCAATCGTAAGGCTGGCGTAATCTGGCACACACAGGGTTCGGGTAAAAGTTTGAGTATGGTTTTCTATTCCGGTAAGCTCATTACTTCTCCCGAAATGCGAAACCCGACCATTGTTGTCATTACCGACCGTAATGATTTGGACGACCAATTGTTTGACACATTTGCTTCATCCGTTCAGTTGCTCAGACAAGAACCCGTTCAGGCAGAAAACAGAGAACATTTGAAAGAATTGCTGAAAGTGGCAAGCGGTGGCATTATATTCACCACCATTCAGAAGTTTTTGCCCGAAAACAACAAATCGGTTTATGACCAACTTTCAGATCGTAAAAATGTAGTAGTGATTGCAGATGAAGCACACCGAACGCAATACGGATTTGAAGCGAAATTGATTGACGAAAAAGACAAGGAAACCAAAGAAGTTATCGGAAAGCGGATTGCCTATGGTTTTGCAAAATACATGCGTGATGCTTTGCCAAACGCTACTTACATTGGTTTTACAGGCACACCCATTGAAGGCACAGACGTAAACACTCCACAGGTTTTCGGAAATTACATTGACCGTTACGACATAAAAGATGCTGTTGACGATGGAGCAACGGTGAAAATTTTCTATGAGAGTCGCTTGGCTAAAGTAAATCTTGACGAAGAAGGCAGAAGATTGATTGAGGAATTTGACAAGGAACTGGAACAGGACGAAGAGCTAACCGAAAAACAAAAAGCCAAAGCCAAATGGACAAAGCTTGAAGCCATTGTTGGGCATCACGACAGAGTAAAGAATTTAGCAAAAGACATTGTAACGCATTTTGAAAAACGCCAAACCGTTTTTGAAGGCAAAGCAATGATAGTAGCCATGAGCCGCAGAATTGCAGCCAGTTTATACAAAGAAATAATTGCACTTCGCACCGATTGGCACAATGATGATTTGACCAAAGGAGCAATTAAAGTGGTAATGACCACCAACAGTGCTGACGGTCCTGAAATTTCAAAACATCATACCACCAAACAACAACGCAGAGATTTATCAGAGCAGATGAAAGACCCTGCTGATGAATTGAAACTGGTAATAGTTCGGGATATGTGGCTTACTGGTTTTGATGCTCCATGCTTGAATACTATGTATGTGGACAAGCCCATGAGAGGACACAACTTAATGCAAGCCATTGCAAGGGTTAACCGAGTTTTCAAAGACAAGCCAGGCGGTTTAATTGTGGATTATTTGGGCATTGGCACAGACTTGAAAAAAGCACTTTCGTTTTATGGTGAAGCAGGTGGAAAAGGCGACCCTGCCGAGAACATTGAGAAAGCATTTGAGATATTCAAAGAGAAACTGGAAGTGGTGCAGCAAATGTTCAATGAGGACAGCACTACCCGAAATGACATTTTAGTTGAAGAACCCGAAGCCTATTATGAAGGCAGTTTCAAATTTAATTACCGCAGATTTTTTGTGGTTGATGCACAGGAAAAACTTTCTATCATTCTTCAAGCCGAAGAACACATTTTAGGATTGCAGGACGGCAAAGAAAGATTTATCAGAGAAGTTAGTTTGTTAAGTCAGGCACTTTCTCTTTGTATTACCAAAGAAGAAGTTCAACCACATTTGCCCGAAGTGGCGTTTTTCCAAGCCATGAAAGCACGTTTGGCAAAGTTTGATGCACCAACAGGCGGAGGCAGAACAGATATTGAAATTGAAACAGCAATTAAACAGATTGTTGATGAAGCATTGAGCAGCGATAAAGTGATTGACATTTTTGATGCAGCAGGAATTGACAAACCTGAAATTTCAGGACTGGAAATTCTTTCAGATGAATTTCTATTGGAAGTGCAGGGAATGCAGCACAAGAATTTAGCGATTGAGTTACTGAAAAAGATTCTGAACAACGAACTGAAAGTAAGAGCCAAGACAAATCTTGTAAAGAGCAAGAAACTTTTAGAAATGTTGGAAGGAGCAATCAAACGCTACCAAAACAACTTACTGACAACGGCTGAAATTATTCAGGAACTCATCAACATTGCCAAGCAAATAAAAGAAGCGGACAAGGAAGGTGAAAAACTCGGACTGAATAATGATGAAGTGGCTTTTTACAATGCACTTGAAGTAAACGACAGTGCAGTTCAGGTTTTAGGTGACGACACTTTAAAAGAAATTGCAAGAGAAATAGCGGACAAAGTAAGAGCCAATGCAACTATTGACTGGACAATCAGAGAAAGTGCAAGAGCAAAACTAATGGTGCTTGTAAGACGGACACTCAACAAATACGGTTATCCGCCTGACAAACAACAAAAAGCCATTGACACAGTATTAAAACAAGCAGAATTATTAGCGGACAATTTAACAGCATGAAACAAATCAAAACTAAAGTGTAAGGATTCTCTTTTTATCTTCACAAATCTCAATGTGTATGCGATATCTTCTTACATTTTTTATTGCCGTCCTGCTTTCTTTTTCATCAATGGCTCAAAAAAGACGGATACCGAAAAAGTATTTCAAAAAAGATTTTCCGGCACTGGTTGAAAAGTCAAAAGAAATCCTGGGCCATGCTTACATGGTGCAGGACCTGCTGTACATCACCGACACCATTCCCGGATGGGAAGGTTTTCCTGTCACACTGTACGAATACCGAACAGGCATTGACAAGTACATTCAAAAACCCAAGACCGGGAAAGTGTTTTTATTGAATCCTTCGCCCGAAAAACTGGCAAGGTGGGTGGCCACCGCCTGCTGGCAGGTGAAGCACAGCGTGGATACTTCCTATACTCACAAATTGCTGAACTGGATAGACTACCAGTCCAATGCGCAGTTTCCGGTGAAGGGTGTGGTGTATGAAGACATGTACACCAAAGATTTTTATGAACCTTATGTTTTTAAAGACGGAGTGACCGTTTACATTAAAGACAGCACCATGTGGCCGGCTGATAAGACCTGCACTCCCGAACAACTCGATTTTTACCTGCGCATTACCAACGAAGACCTGAAACCCCAAACGGGGCAGTACGGAAGAATTTCCAGTACCACCCGCGAGGATTATAAAGCCGGCGGCGGCAAAGAAGATGCAGGCGATAAGAACGACCGTAAACAGAAGTGGCTGGAAGTAGTGAGAGAACTGTATAAAAAGGCATGGAACTCCGACAGGAATGAACTGATCATCATGTGGGCAAAACAACATTTGTAGGTTGTGATAAAAAAGTTTTTCGGTTTTGAAGCTGTTTTTATACCGCCGCCCACAGAGGAAGTATCACAAACTAAAATCATTTTCAATTTGGAGGGACAAAAAAAGCCCCACTCCAATCATCTTACCCACATTTAAATGAACCATAAGTTCTTTATCTTTAAAAGAAACTTTTTCACCCTTAAATATTCCTGAAATGGCTGAAACACGCAAAGTAGTTCCTACAGGGTCCGCTTATGACCCGCCGCTGCTCATCAAATCCATCTTGCAGCAATCATTGAAGTATGAACCCGGCAGGGAGATCTTTTACCGCGACCTGGTACGCATGGATTACCGCCGGCTTAACGGCCGTATTGCACAACTGGCCCACGGCCTGAAATCCATCGGCGTGAAAGAAGGAGATGTGATCGGTGTGCTGGAGTTTGACAGCCATCGCTACCTGGAGCTTTATTTTGCCATTCCCATGATCGGCGCCGTATTGCACACGATCAATTACCGTTTGTCTGCGGAACAGATCGGCTATACCATGAATCATGCGGAAGACAAAGTGGTGTTTTGCCATAAAACCTTATCTCCCCTGCTCGCCGCAGTAAAACCTACGCTGCAGACGGTTGAAAAATATGTTTTGATGAAAGATGACGATGCAGCGCCGGAAGGAATTTCTTTCATTGATGCGGAATATGAAGCATTGCTGGCGGGCCATCCGGAAGAATATGATTTTCCTGATTTTGATGAGAACAGCATGGCCACCCTGTTTTACACTACCGGAACAACAGGCCAGCCCAAGGGTGTTTGTTTTTCCCATCGCCAGCTGGTATTACACACTTTGGCATTGTCCGGTTCTTTGAGCGCCATTGACTCTCCTGTCCGCATACACTCCACCGATGTGTACATGCCGCTGACGCCCATGTTTCATGTTCATGCATGGGGAATGCCTTATGCCGCCACCATGTTCGGCATGAAGCAGATTTATCCCGGGCAATATGAAGCTGCAATGCTGATGAAGCTGATCCTCGGCCACCGCGTCACTTTCTCTCATTGTGTGCCCACCATCCTGGGAATGCTGGTGAACAATCCGAAAGTAAAAGAATTGGACCTCTCCTTTTTCAAAGTAATCATTGGCGGCTCTGCACTTCCTAAAGGACTGGCACAGGCAGCCAACGATATGGGAATTGATATCATTGCCGGTTACGGATTATCTGAAACCTGCCCTGTTCTTACCATTCCTTATTTGCCGGCCGCCATGAAAGAAAAATTAACGGCGGAGCAACAGGTGGAAGAAAGAATAAAAACAGGCCGCCCGGTTTTAATGGTTGACCTGAAGCTGATGGATGAAGCCGGAAAATTTTTGCCTTTCGACGGAAAGACGGTCGGCGAGATCGTGGTGAGAGCGCCCTGGCTTACTCAAACTTATTATAAAGAACAAGAGCGGAGCGAAGAACTCTGGAAATACGGTTATATGCATACCGGCGATATGGCTTATGTGGAACCCAATGGAACCGTGGTGATCGTGGACCGCAAAAAAGATGTGATCAAATCCGGTGGTGAATGGATTTCATCGCTGGCGCTGGAAAGCATCATCTCTGCTTATCCCGGAGTGAAAGAAGCCGCAATCGTCGGAATACGTGATGAAAAATGGGGTGAACGGCCACTGGCGCTTGTGGTATTAAGTGAAGGAAAAGATATCGGTGTGAAGGATCTGAAAAACCACCTTCAGCAATATGTGAACACCGGCCATTTAAGCAAATGGGCTGTACCTGAAGAGTTCCGCTTTGTGCAGGAGATACCCAAAACAAGCGTGGGAAAAATTGACAAGAAACTGATCCGGAGCAAGATTGAAAAAGATGAGATCTGATTATTTCAAACTTTCTGATCATTCAGAAATTTTTTTAATCATTTTATTTAATACCATGAAACATATTCCTCTTGCGGAACTGATCTCTTTAAAAAATAAAAAAGCGATCATCACCGGCGCTGCCAATGGAATCGGCAATGCCATTGCATTGAGGTTTGCCGAGGCCGGTGCAGACCTGGTTCTTATTGACAAAGATGCCAAAGGCCTTGAAAAACTGAAAACTCAATTGTCAGAATTCAACATCAGCGTGTCTGTCTTTGCATTCGACCTTTCGGATAAAAAATCCATTGATCAGTTCTGGAAAAATATCCATGGGGGCTCTGTTGATATCCTGATCAACAATGCGGGCATTTATCCTTTTAAAAAATTCCTGGACCTTGATGAAGCATACCTGAACAAGGTGATGCAGGTGAATCTTCTTTCTGTTCTTTGGATGTGCCAGCATTTTATAAAAAGCAGGATCAAAAAAGGCGGTACGATTGTGAACACGGGCTCTATTGAGGCCATCATGCCATTCAAAAGCGACCTTGCTCATTATTCGGTAAGCAAGGTGGGAGTGATTGCGCTGACCCGTGACCTGGTGCGTGATTTCGGTAAAAAAGGTTTCAGGGTAAATGCGGTGGTGCCCGGCGGTATCATTTCATCAGGAACAAAGGGTGCGGCAAAGAAAGCTATTGTAACTCTTGACTTTCAACTAATCTCTGATTCATATAAATTTTTACAACGGCTTCCTGCGGGAAGGTTGGGAAACACCGATGAAATTGCACGGATGATCCTGGTGCTTGCCAGCGACCTGTCCAGCTATGTGTACGGGTCCATTATTCCTGTGGATGGAGGGTTTCTTTCAGCGTGAGAAAATATATTTCGCAGTAAATATTAAAACAGTCTATATTAACCCGAAGAGAATGGAGTAATAAAAAATTTTAAAAATGATATTGTACATTTATTAGTTAGGTTTCATTTTAAAACTAACAATCATAATATAGGAAATGGCAATTTTTGAAATTGATAAAGGAAAAGCAAAACGGATAAGATTAAGTGAATTTAAGCTTGAAAAAGATCTGCAAAAGTTGATAGAAGGAAATTTAGAAACAATCTTCAATTGCCGATTTATTGCAACTGAATTCTCAACAGGGAACGTTCATTCCGGAAGAATTGACACTTTAGCCATTTCAGAGGATAACAACCCCGTGATTATTGAATATAAAAAAGCGGCATCCTCAGACTTGATAAATCAAAGCCTTTACTATCTGCATTGGATCAGAGACCATAAAGGCGACTTTCAGATCGCAGCAAATAATGCTTTGGGAAATATTACCGACGTTGATTGGTCTGATATTAGAGTAATTTGCTTGGCCCCAGAATACAAAAAATACGATATACATGCAGTTCAGGTAATGGGAGCTAACATTGAGCTATGGCAATACAAAATTTATGAAAATGGAATATTAAACATAGATGAGGTTTTTAAACGAACAACTTCATCCGCAAACCAAAATACTGAAGAGTCCACGGGTAAAAACCCGGTTATGGTAGAAGCCGGGAAAAAAGCGGCATTGACAAGAAAAACGGCAACTTATACACTCGAAGAACATTATAAGAATCTTGATAAAAGAATGTACGAATTATTTTATGTAATCCGGGACTATATAGTGGCTTTAGATAGCTCCATACAAGAAACCCCAAAGAAAAATTATATTGCTTACAAGACAAGTCAAAACTTCGTTTGTTTGCAAGCATACAGGAAAAAATTGACTTTATATCTGAAATTAAATCCCGAAGAAGTAAATCCAATGCCTAAACAAGGACGAAATGTTAAGGGCATTGGACACTTTGGAACAGGCGATTTTGAATTAACAATAAAAGATTTGGCTGACTTTGAAGAAACAAAATATTTAATCAATGAAGCATATAAAAATATAGGCGGATGATACTAATTCATCTAAGCCATTTTTCTTAAAGAATGCTAAGTGCCGCCGGTGGCAGGGTTGCACAATTTTTTTATTTTGTCATCAACATATTTATTTCCCTGCTCTTTTGCTTTTTTATAATCAGCACAGGCTTCCACCGTCTTCCCCAGGTTTTCATAGCACACGCCGCGATAATAATAAACATTGTCCGATTTTGCTTTTGCAAATTCAAGATACTTGCTGTAGTCTGCAATGGCTTTTGCATATTCTTTCTGATTGTGATAGATAACAGCACGCATCCAATAGCCACCGGTGTCTTTAGGATAAAATTTTATATGGCTATCCAGATCAGACAAACCCGCCGTTGTATCTTTTTTTGCAAAAAAAGATTTTGCCCTGTATTCCAAAGCTTCTTTGCTTTTGGGAACTTTTTTGAGGTAAGCCCCGATATCTGTAATGGCTGAATCATTTTTTGAAATATTAAAATAGGAAAGTCCTCTGTAAAGAGTCAGGCTGTCTTCTTTACAGTTTTTTTGAACTGCGTCGTTAAAGGATTTTATTGCGTCCGCATATTTCTGATATCCATAAAATGCCTTTCCTTTTACATAATCATAAACCGCATTATTCATTTTCAGGTTCATCACAGAAGATGTTTTTTTTAATTCTCCTTTCTCCCATTGACCAATTATTTGTTTTCCATCGGGATAAAGCATATATCCTTCTTGTGGTTCAATTTCTTTTGTGGGCATATAATTGCCAATGTTTTTAATGGCGCCATAGAAAACCATGCCATCAGGAAAGTATAATTCAAATAAAGAGCCGTCACTATAAATTGTTCTTTTAGCTAATGTTCCATCATCCAAAATCCAGTTTTTTCCGTAAGAGCTTGTAGTTCCGCCTGAAAAATCTCCTTCAAAAAACAAAACATCATTTTTGAAAAACTTTCCTTGACCATTGGCAAAATCATTTTCAAATTTCCCTTCATACCTGCTTTTATTTGCCCAGGTCATCACACCCTGTCCTGATCTTTGCCCTCTCAGGTATTCGCCTTTATATACATCTCCATTCTTCCAGGTGTAGGTGGCATTGCCATTCAGCATATCATCTTTCCATGTACCGGTTACTGTATTTCCATTGGCATATTTCATAACTCCATTGCCTTCTTTTTTTTCATTCACCCAGTCGCCTTCATAACTGTCTCCGTTTTTCCAGGTGGCCTTGCCTTTTCCATTCCATTTGCCGTCTTTCCATTGTCCTGTATATATTCGGCCATCGGTATAAGTGCCTACACCAAAACCTTCGGCTAGTTCTTCAACAAAATCGCCTTCATAAGAATCTTTATTTCCCATTAACAATTTTCCTTTTCCATTTGCTTTGCCATTATAGTAGTTCCCCTCATATACATCACCCGATTTTTTAATAACATATTTTCCATAGCCATTTCTTTTATCGAGTAGGAACGCTCCTTCATACGTATCGCCATTATTATATAATTCTTTCCCTTTTCCTTCACGCAATTCATTTACCCAAAAACCTTCGTACCAGGAAGAGTCGGAGTATATTCTTTTTCCAAAGCCATTTATTTTATCATCTTTCCACTCGCCAGTATAAATGCTTCCCGTTTTCCAGATAAACTTGCCCTTTCCTTCCCTATTGCCTTTTACAAAAGTTCCTTCGTAGCTGCTTCCTGAGGGAAATACTTGTTTTCCCTGGCCATCTTTTTTGCCTAATTTCCAATAACCTTCATAGGTGCCCCCGTCACTCCCTTTAAAAATACCATAGCCTTCAAAATACCCGTCCTTTACATCTCCTTCATACACTCTTCCGTCTTTCCAAATATATTTTCCCTTACCGTTCCAGTAACCATTTACCCAGTCTCCTTCAAATACATCGCCATTGGAATAGATTCTTTTCCCTTTGCCATTAGGAGAACTGTTTTTCCAATTCCCTTCATATACATCTTCATTTTTGAATTTGTATTTTCCGAACCCATTAGCACAATCACCACTAAGGCATTGGGCAAAAGTTGTTTTCATACAAATACAAGCTGAAAGAAAAAAGGTTAATCTGAGCAGCATAGATAGGTTTTAATTAAAAATAATATTTTATTTCCTAAAGAGGTACTATACCGATATCGTGAGTTTTGAAAAGGCCGGCAGAGCACCTGTCTAAAATCAACATGATAGCCAAAAAAAGATTTGAATATCTGGTCTTCTGATCTCATTACGGATGAAAGTTTTTGCCTGCTTAAGGGAACCCGGGATCAAATTAAAAATTTGAGGACGCCGGATATCAATGTTCCTTCAAACCCTTTCTGCAACAAATAATCCATTGTCTTTCTTTTACGAACCAGGTATTGTTCGTTTTTCAAAGAAACATATTTTTTTTCCGCCAGTTTTTTCAATAGTTGTAAATAATCATTTTCGTCTATTTGCTTCACCGCCTTTCCGATGCAGTAGTCGCTGATTTTTTTCTTCTTCATTTCTGTTTTGATTTTCACCCTGCCCCACTCATTCATCCTGAACTTTCCCCGGGCAAAAGCAATGGCAAACCGTTCTTCGTTCAGGTAATTTTCTTCGATCAGGGTTGCGATGATCTTATCATGCTCACTTCTCCTGGCTCTGAGCTGAAACAGTTTTTCTTTTACATCCTGATGGCAACGCTCCTGGTAACCGCAAAAATGCCTGAGTTTTTGAAGCGCTTGTTCTGTAGTGAGTATCTTCCGTTGCAGCATATAACAAATCTAAAAGAAAAAGTTCCGCCCGCAGACGGAACTTTTTATGCTAAAAAAAAAAATTACTTATCGCAAATTGTTGATGGAGTTTTTGACTGTGTCGTGTTTTGTTTTTAAAACATTAGATATTGTTGAATACTGCTTTCCCATTGAAGATAGGGCCGTTTGCAGGATTGTGAGTTGTGCAGATACTGCTTTCATTTTACGTTCCAGATCCTGCAGTGCTGCATTTTTCTCTTGTTGTTGCAAATTATCCACCTTCTGTTGTGCATCTATAATTGCGGCTTTCAAACTTTTTACCCCAGTACGGGCACTATTGATTGCGGCATCAGAATTACTGTTATCATTATTCAATTGCAGGTCCAATTCATTTAAAGAGGTCATCATGCCTTTAAGGTTTTCCTGGCCTGTGTTTATATTTTCGGTATATCCTTTAACGGTCCCGTCCCAGCCTTTGCGGGCAGCTTCTTCACCGCCTCCGTTATTATTTATTGAATCTTTTGCACCATTGGAGTTAATAAGAGACTGGCCTCTTTCACGGTTCGAACGGGTAGTGTTAAAATCCTGTACTTCTTTTTTTGAATTCC
>WBZR01001220.1_pt1 | contig 33837 bp, 29 predicted proteins | sample 5204231 | NCBI WGS metagenome assembly WBZR01 (sample SAMN12412403, study PRJNA552823) | activated sludge metagenome | isolation source: activated sludge from anammox sidestream of wastewater treatment plant... | place: USA: Virginia | collected 2017-08 | reverse complement strand
CCGCCTGCCGCGACGATCCCCGGCTGCGTGACCTCTCCGATTGGGTGCGCCGCGTCGCGCCCGCGGAGAGCTGCACGATCGAGCCGGCATCGGCGGACGCCAGCTTCCGCCGCTATTTCCGGGTCACGCTCGACGGACGGACGCGCATCGTCATGGACGCACCGCCCCCGCAGGAGGACTGCCGGCCCTTCGTCCACGTCGCCAGGCTGCTCACGGCCGCGGGCGTGCATGCCCCGGAGGTGCTTGCCGAGGACCTCGCGCGCGGATTCCTGCTGCTCACGGATCTGGGGACCCGGACCTACCTCGACGTGCTCGATGCCGGCAATGCCGCGGCGCTGTTCGGCGATGCGATCGCCGCGCTGGTGAGATGGCAGCTGGCGACCCGGCCGGGCGTGCTGCCGCCCTACGACGAGGCCTTGCTGCGGCGTGAGCTCGCCCTGTTCCCGGACTGGTACATCGCGCGCCACCTGCGCCGGACGTTGACGCCGGCGCAGCACGACGCGCTGCAGGCGATGTTCACGCTGATCGTGCGCAGCAACCTGGCCCAGCCCACGGTCTTCGTGCACCGCGACTACATGCCTCGCAACCTGATGCTGAGCGACCCCAACCCCGGGGTGCTGGATTTCCAGGATGCGGTGATCGGGCCGATCAGCTACGACATCGCCTCGCTGATGCGGGATGCCTTCCTGAGCTGGGAGGAGGAGCAGGTGATCGACTGGACCGCCCGGTACTGGGAGCGGGCCCGCCAGGCCGGCCTGCCGGTGCCGGCGGATTTCGCGGAGTTTTATCGCGACTTCGAGTGGATGGGGTTGCAGCGGCACCTGAAGGTGCTGGGGATCTTCGCCCGCATCCATTATCGCGACGGCAAGCCGAGATACCTCGCCGACACCCCGCGCTTCCTCGGCTACGTCCGCAAGGTGGCCGGACGGTACGCGGCCCTGAAGCCGCTGCTGCGGTTGATGGACGAGCTCGAGCCGCGTTCGGCCGGGATCGCCTATACCTTCTGACCCGGCCCTCGCCGCGACCCCGATGAAAGCCATGATCCTGGCCGCCGGGCGCGGGGAGCGGATGCGACCGCTGACCGACGATACGCCGAAGCCCCTGCTGGAGGTGGGCGGCCGCGCCCTCATCGAACACCATGTCGATGCCCTGGTCGGCGCCGGCTTCCGGGAGCTCGTCATCAACCATGCGCGTCTGGGCCACCTCATCGAGGCAAGACTCGGGGACGGCAGCCGTTACGGCGCCGCCATCCGCTACTCCGCGGAGGGCGACACACCCCTGGAGACCGGGGGTGGCCTGTACAAGGCATTGAAACTGCTGGGGACCGGCGCCTTCGTGGTCGTCAACGCCGATATCTGGACCGACTTCGACTACACCACGCTGCGCCGCCGCCGGCCGCTCGCCGCACACCTGGTGCTGGTCCCGAATCCGCCCCATCACCCGGCGGGGGACTTCGGACTACTCGAAGGGCTGGTCAGGAACGAGCTCCCGGGGCGCCACACTTACGCTGGGATCGGCGTATATCACCCTGATCTTTTTAAGGATTCCGTACCCGGAGCCTTCCCGTTCGCGCCCCTGATCCGGGCCGCGGCCGGGCGCGGCGAGGTCACCGGGGAGCTGTATACCGGGGCCTGGATCGACGTCGGAACACCGGAGCGGTTGGCCCTCCTGCGGGCGTCTTTTGTGCCTCGCCGCTGAGCGGGGCTTTTCTCCGCACCCCTGAGGAAGGTATGATCCCCCCTGCCGAGTCGTCGGCCCGCGACCACCTCAGCGGCCCTGATCGGACTCACACAATAGACGTACAAAGCAGTCCCTGCTGGTTCCAACAAGCTGTTTCTTTCGTAGTTTTCTAGGCTTCGCGGTTTTTTGTATCTGGGCATTGGAGATGCGGTTTTTGGTCGGCGACAGTTTGCTGCGCTGCCGCATGAACGGTTGCTTTTCGTCAGCGAGGGAGTTCTCGGATGGTTGGGAAGACTCGATTTGAAACGGCCGGCGCCGTAGCGCTGGTCATGATCATTGCCGGCGGCCACGCCGAGGCGCAATTGAATCAGGGCCTGCCTTACGAGCCGCAGGTGCCACGGCCGGTGCTGCAGGACGTCGTCCCGCCGCGATTGCCCTTCGATCCGATCCCGGCAGTCATGCCGCTCACCCGCTACCTCGCCGCCGAGCAGGGTCACGCCCTGCGCACCGGTGACCTGGCCGAGATGCAGCGCCGCAAGCGCCTGCGCGTGCTCATGCTGCGCGAGCAGGCGGACGAGCTGGGCCGGCGGGACATCGCCATGGAACTGGAACTGGTCATGGGTTTCGCGCGCGAGCACGGGATGGTGGCGGAGTTCATCTGGGTGGACGCCCCGGGCGAGTTGCCGCGGGCCCTGACCGGCGGCCGCGGCGACGTGGTGATCGGCGACTCGCCCCTGGATGCGGGCGAGGAGCACGGGATCGACCGCACGGTGGCCCTGAAGCAGGTCCGCTATCTCGTGTCGCCCGCAACGGCGGGCCCGGGCTCGCGCGCACCGGCGACCTGTACGGCCTGCGGGCCGGACTCAACGCCGCCTCTCCGGCCTGGGGCGTGCTCGAGCAGATGAGCGCCGGCCACCCTGCCATCGTGCGGGTGCCGACCGAGGGGCTGCGCCAGGAGCAGATCCTCGCGCAGCTCGCCGCCGGGCGCTTCGACTTCACGGTCATCGAGGCCGACGGACCCGAGCCGGCGCTGGGTGCGCATCCCACGCTGCGCGTGGCCATGGAGCTGACCGGGGGCCGGCCGGCGTCGTGGCTGGTGCGCGCGGCCAACGCGGAGCTGCGCGCCGCCCTCGACCACCACCTGAACAAGAACCGGCTGGCCCTGCGCGCCCACGCCACGGCGCGGGAGGATCTCGACGCCATCCGCAAGCGCGGCGTGCTGCGCGTGATCACCCGCCCGGACGCCGACGACTTCTTCATCAGCAAGGGCGAGCCCGCCGGGTTCGAGTACGACCTCATTCGTGAGTTCTGCCTGCGCGAAGGGCTGCGGCTGGAGGTGACGGTGGCCGACAGCGACGAGCAGATGCTGGCCTGGCTGCGCGACGGGCTGGGCGACGTGGTGACGGCGCGGGTCGACGCCCGCCTGGCCGAGGCCGATCCAGCTCTCGCCAGCACGCGCATGTATCACTACGATGCGCCGGTCATCGTCGGCAGCGTCCGTTCCGGCGCCGACGTGAAGGCCGGCGGACGCGTGCTGGTCGCGCGCGACGGGCTCTTCGCCCGGATCCTCGAGCGTGGCGGCGCCGAGGACCTCGGGCTTCAGCTCGAGGTCGTGGAGACCGAATCCACGCGCAGCATTCCCGAGCTGGTCGACGCCGTGGCCGCCGGCGAGGCCGATTACACGGTGGTCGAGGCCAGCCGGCTGAAGGACCTCGGCCGCTATCGCGAGGACATCCGCCCGCTGCGCTCGATCCGCGACACCCGACCCTACCGCTACACGGTGCGCGCCGCCAATCCGCTCCTGCGCGCCGCGCTCGATGATTACCTGAAGGCCGCGTACGGCAGCGACTTCTACCGCGCCGCCCAGCGCCGCTACTTCGACAACGACGATCTGTTCGCCATCCGCGGCGCAGGATTCGATCGGCTCTCGCCCTACGACGATCTCGCCAGGCGCTATGCCGACCGCTATGGGTTCGACTGGCGGCTGATCGTCGCGCAGATGTACGAGGAGAGCCGCTTCAAGCCTGGCGCGGTGTCCGCCGCGGGCGCCCGCGGGCTCATGCAGGTGCTGCCGCGGACGGCGCGCGCCATGGGCTTCCCGCGCCTGGACCGGCTGGAGCACGGCATCCACGCCGGCGTGAAATATCTCGACCGCCAGCGCGACAGGTTCGAGGACACGCTCGCCGTCGCCGACCGCACCTGGTTTGCGCTCGCCGCCTACCACGCCGGTTACGAGCGCGTGCAGTCGGCCCGCCGTCGCGCCGCCCGCATGGGACTGGACCCCAATCGCTGGTTCGGCAACGTCGAGAAGGCGATGGTGGAGATGAGCCGCAAGCGCAGCGGTCGCAAGGCCTATCGCGGCGGCGCCGTCACCGCCTCGTACGTGCGCGAGGTCCGCGCCCGCTACGAGAGCTACCTGCTGCTGCGGCCGGCTGCCGTACTCGCCGCGCTGTAGCTGCCGTCCTCCTGTCTGCGGTCGCGCGACCGGAACGGCGCGTCGCCGACTTGAATCCCCACCCTGCTATTTGGACACGTAGCGGGTGGGGTCGGGGACGCCGGCCTGTGCGAAGCCGGCGGCGCGCAGGCGGCATGAATCGCACACCCCGCACGCGCGCCCCGCGGCATCCGCCTGGTAGCACGACACCGTCTCGCTGAAATCCACTGTCAGCCGCATCCCCTCGGCGATGATCCGCGCCTTGCTCAACTCGATGAGCGGCGTGTGGACGTTGAACTCCGCACCCTCCACACCGGCCCTCGTCGCCACGCGCGCCAGGCGCGCGAACGCATCGATGAAGGCCGGCCTGCAGTCCGGGTATCCGGAGTAATCGACCGCGTTGACCCCGATGTAGATGTCGCGCGCCTCGAGCACCTCCGCCCAGGCGAGCGCGAGCGCCAGGAACACCGTGTTGCGGGCCGGCACGTAGGTGACCGGGATGCCCCCGGCGGGCGCGGTGGGCACGGCGATGCGGTGATCGGTGAGCGCGGAGCCGCCGATGCCCGAGAGATCGATGCCGATGACCTTGTGCGCCGCTGCGCCGAGGGAACTGGCCACGCGGCGCGCCGCGGCGAGCTCGGCGTGGTGCCGCTGGCCGTAATCGAAGCTGAGCGCGTAGGTCTCGCAGCCCTGCTCGCGGGCGACGGCCAAGGTCACGGCCGAGTCCATGCCGCCCGAGACCAGCACCACTGCGCGCCGGGCGCCCACGCGATCAGCGGCCGGGGACGTCGCCCCAGAGGACCTTGTGCAGCTGCAGCTGGAATCGCACCGGCAGCCGGTCGGCCAGGATCCATTCCGCCAGGGTGGCGGCCGGAAGCGCTGGGGAGACCGGCGAAAACAGCACCTCGCAACGATCGCCAAGGTGCCATTCGGTGATCTGCGCCCGGGCCCACTCGTAATCGGCGCGATCGACGATCACGAACTTCACCTCGTCGCGCGCCGTGAGCAGCCGCAGGTTCTCGTAGCGATTGCGCGCCATCTCCCCGGAGCCGGGCGTCTTGATGTCGAGTATCCGCGCCACGCGCGGATCGACCGGTGCGATGTCGAGCGCGCCGCCGGTCTCCAGCGACACCTCGTAGCCGCGATCGCACAGTTCCCTCAGCAGTGCGAGGCAGCCCTTCTGCGCGAGCGGCTCGCCGCCGGTCACCGTCACGTAGCGGGTGGCGTAGCTCGCGGTCTCGGCGAGGATCTCGCCGACCGTTCGATGGCTGCCGCCTTCGAAGGCATAGGTCGTGTCGCAATACACGCAGCGCAGCGGGCAGCCGGTCAGCCGTATGAAAACCGTGGGCAGGCCGGCGCGCGTGGTCTCGCCCTGCACGGAGTGGAAGACCTCGGTGATGCGCAGGCGTGTGCGCAGCGCGCCGCTGACGGCGTGGTCGCGGTGGGCTGCTTCGATCATGGGATTGCCAGGCCCGGCGTTACGGGGCCTGTTCGAGCCGCATGCGCTGCAGGCGATCCTCGGCCATGCGCGCCGAGGTGGTCCCCGGATAGCGCTGCAGGACCTCCTGCAGGGTCGCCCTGGCCTGATCCGTCTGCCCCATCTCCTGCTGGCAGAACCCGATCTTCAGCATCGCCTGCGAGACCTTCTGGCTGCCCGGGTAGGCGGCGACCAGTTTTTGGTATTCGTTGATCGCCTGGTCGAACTGCCTGTTCACGTAATAGGCCTCGCCGAGCCAGTACTGCGCGCTGTCGGCGCGCGGGCTGTCCGGATAGGTGACCAGGAAGTTGTTGAACTGCGCGACCGCATCCTGGTACTTGCCGGCCTTCAGCGAATTGAAGGCCGCGCTGTATGCCTGATCGGGGTCGCCGGCGATCGGCGGCGCGACCGTCGCAGTCTGTGTCGCCGGTGCTGCCGCGCCGGACGCCGGGGCGGTCTGCATGCCGGTATCCGCCGGCAATGGCGCATTCGCCGCCGCGCTGGCCGGCGGTGCGGTCGCGGGTGCCGGGGCGGTCTGCATGCCGGTATCCGCCGGCAATGGCGCATTCGCCGCCGTGCTGGCCGGCGGCGCGGTCACGGGAGCCGGCTGAACTGCCGCTCCGGGCGCGGCCGGAGCCGGCCAGCGCGGGTCGCCACCGGTGGCCACGGCGGCCGGCGGCTGCTGCGCCGCGCGCCCCTGCAGCTGATCGATCACGTGCTGCTGCTGCTCTACCTGCCCGCGCAGTTGCCGCACTTGGCGCTGCAAGGCCTCCACCTGGTTGGCCAGGTCGAGCAGCCCCTGGCCCTGCAGCGATTGCTCGAGCTTCTGCAGCCGGGCCTCGACGTTCTCGCCGTAGCCGGCCTCGACGACGGGCACGTCCTGGGCGGCGGCGGCGGACACGTGCAGCGTCGCGGCGATGGCAGCCGCCAGGGCGAGAGGGCGGATGGCGCCCGGGCGGGCGCACAGTGTCGCGGCCATGGAACGCATGATTAGTAGGCGACCTCCACGCGGCGGTTCTGGCCGTAGGCGGCCTCGTCGTGACCCGGATCCCGCGGCCGCTCCTCGCCGTAGCTCATGGTGCGGATCTGCGTGCCGGAGGCGCCGAGCAGCACCATCTGCCGCTGCACCGCCTGCGCGCGGCGCTCGCCGAGGGCCAGGTTGTATTCACGCGAGCCACGCTCGTCGGTGTGGCCCTCGAGGGAGACCACGGCGCCGGGGTTGGCGCCGAGGTGGCTCACCGCCGCCTCGATGATGGGACGGAACTCCGCGCGAACCTCGCTGCTGTCGTAGTCGAAATAGATGATGCGATCGGAACCGACGGCGCCGGTCAGATCCGTGCCCATGCCCTCGTTCACCGCGCCGCCCTCGAGGCCCTGAGATTCGGCGGTGCCCTGGGTCTGCGCGGCGAGTTCCTCGGGGCTCAGTCCCTGCTCGGTCGAGGCGGCGTCCTCTTTGGTGTTCTTGGAGCAGCCATAGACGAGACTGCCGGCGACGACGAGAACCAATACCTGCAACACTCGCTTGTACATGGGCCTTCTCCTGTCTTGGGTTCACGGCTGCCGCGACTCGAGGCGGCGGCCTTCGCTGTACACCTTCCCGTCATCGCGAGCCACCGGCGGCCCGCGCGGTCTACCTTCTGAACGGGCCCCACGCCGGTTCGCGCACCTGCGCCCCGCCGGGCAGATCGATGCGCTGGCGCACGCGGCCGTCGACCGACACGGCGGCGAGTTCGGTTCCACCGCTGCCCGCCGTGGAGTACAGCAGCATGGTGCCGTTGGGCGCGAAGCTCGGCGACTCCGCCTGGCTGGAATCGCTGACGATGCGGAACCCGCCGTCGCGCAGGTTGAGCACGCCGATGCGGTATCCGCCGCTGCCGCCGTTCACCATCGCCAGATACTTGCCGTCTGCCGAGTATCTTGGCCTCGCATTATAAGGCCCCAGATTGAAAGTGATACGCTTCGCCGCGGGGTTGAACAGGCTCACCTCGTAGATCTGCGGCCCGCCGGCGCGGTCGGAGGTGAAGGCGATGCGCTGGCCATCCGGCGACCAGGTCGGCTCGGTGTCGATGGCCGGGTCGTTGGTCAGGCGCTGAAACAGACCGCTGTCCAGGTACAGCACATAGATCTCCGGATTGCCGTCCACGGAACGGCGCAACGCGAGCTTGGTACCGTCGGGCGAAAAATCCGGCGCGCTGTTGATGCCCTGGCCCTTGGCGACGGCGCGGCGCTGGCCGGTGGCGATGTCCTGCACGTAAACCGCCGAGGTGCGGGCCTCGAGCGAGGCGTAGGCGATCTGCCGGCCGTCCGGCGACCAGGCCGGCGAGAAGATCTCCGCCGGCGACTCCAGCAGCGTGTGCGGGTTGTAGCCGTCGCTGTCGGAGACCTGCAGTGTGTAGATCTTGCGGCCGGCGCCGCTGCCGCGCACGGTGACGTAGGCGATGCGCGTGGCGAATGCGCCCTTCTCGCCGGTCAGCTGCTCATAGATGATGTCGGCGATCTGATGCGCCGTGTAGCGCAGGTTGGCCACGGAGGTGGCGCCGCGATAGGCGTAGAGCTTCTGGCCCTTGAAGACGTCGACCAGGGTGAACTCCACGTTGTAGCCGTTGGCCGACGGGGTGACGGTGCCGACCACCACGTTCTCCATGCCGAGCGCCTTCCACGCCGGGAAGTCGATCTCCTGCAGCGAGGCGGGCTGGCCCGGCATCCGATCGGTGGTCATGGTGTCGAATCGGCCGCTGCGCCTGAGATCCGCGGAGATCACCGCCGCGACGTCCTCGGGCAGGGCGCCGGCGCTGCGGAAGGGCACCACCGCGATCGGCAGCGGGTTGTCGGCGCCCTGGGTGATATCGATCGAGATCTCCTCCTGGGCCCGGAGCGGCTGCGCCGTTGCCAGCAGCAGCGCCAGTCCACAAAGCAGTAGCGACATCACAGTGCGGTTGGGTTGCATCGTGACTTATCCCTCGGGTTTGAATGTGATGGAAAGTATCTTGCCGGCCAGGCCTTTCTGGACCTGCGGATCGGTCGGGACCGGCAGCGGCGAAGACTTCAGCACCGCCAGTTCCGCCTGGCGATCGAAGGCCGGATCGCCGCTCGATGGATCGACGCGCACCTCCGTCACCTCGCCATTGGGGGTCAGTTTCACCTTCAGGGTGCAGCGCAGGCCGCTGCCCGGGCGCGGGTTGGTGAAGTTCGACGTAATTCTGCTCTGCCATATCGCCGTGTACTCGCTGAGCGCGTCACGGATCAGGTTGTTCAGCCGCTGTGCCTCTTCTTCGGCCTGCATCGCGGCCTGTAGTTCCCTCTGGCGCCGCGCCTCCTCGGCCTCTTCGCGCGCCTTGCGCGCCTGTTCCTCCTGCCGCTGCTTCTCCTCCAGCGCCTGCTGTTTCTCCTCTTCGATGCGCTTTTTCTCCTCCTCGGCCTTCAGCCGCTCCGCTTCCGCCTTCTGCCGTTCTTCCTCGATCCGCTTCTTTTCCTCCTCGGCCTTCAGCCGCTCCTCCTCGATGCGCTTCTTCTCCTCCTCGGCCTTCTTCTTTTCCTCCTCGCGCTGGCGCTTCTCCTCCTCGATGCGCTTTTTCTCCTCCTCGGCCTTCTGCTTCTCCTCCAGGGCGCGGCGCTTCTCGTTCTCGAGCTTCTTCTTCTCTTCCTCGGCCTTCAGCCGCTCGTCATCGGCCTTCTGCTTCGCCTCGATCGCCAGCCGCTTCTGCTCCTCGGCCTTGCGGCGCTCGTCTTCCTGCACCTGCTTCTCGAGCTCGGCGCGCTCGAGCGCCTCCTCGGTCTCCTTGCGGGTCTCCTCCGCGAGCTTCTGCTCTTCCTGCACCTGTTTCAGGCGCTGTTCCTCGGCCTCGCGCTGCCTGCGCGCCTCCTCGGCCCTGGTCTCGAGCTCCGTCTGCCGCTGCTCCTCGGCCTCGCGCTTCCTGCGCTCGGCCTCGCGCAGCTTCTTCACCTCGGCCTCGATCTGCGTCTCATCCACGGCGACCGCTTCCACGATGGGCGCGGTGGACGGCGGCGTGAGCTGCGGCGGCTCGCTGAAGTCGATGCTGAACAGCAGCAGCAACGCCGCCGCCACGTGGATTGCCACGGCGAACAGGAACGCCTGAAACTTCTGCGCGCGATTGAGTGACACGGTCAGTAGAACGCGGAGGATGGGTTCGCGGGGTCAACCCTCGGGTTCGGTGAGCAGGCCCACGCCGGTCACCCCGGCGGCGCTCAGGCTCGCCAGCAGGTGCACGATCTTCTCGTAGACCACACCCTTGTCGCCCTTGATGAGCACGGGCTCGTCGGGCTTCGTGCTGCGCACGGCGAGGATCTTGGCGGCCACGGTCTGCAGGTCGACGGGTTTCTCCTCGTTCTCGTCCCAGCTGATGAAGTACTCGCCCGCGGCGTTGACGGTGATCACGTGCGGCTCGGAGTCCGATTCCACCGGCTCGGAGACCGCCTTCGGCAGCTCCACGCGCACGCCTTGCGTCACCAGCGGCGCGGTGGCCATGAAGATGATGAGCAGCACCAGCATGACGTCGATGTACGGCACCACGTTCATCTCCGCCATCAGCTTCTTGCGCCGCCCGCGGCGGCCCGATTTCATCACCTCCATGCTCGCTGCCTCCCGGCCGGCGGATTGGGTCCGGTCATGTGCGCTACGTCGTTCATCAGCTGTGCGCCTGCCGTTGCAGGATGGAGGAGAACTCCTCCAGGAAGATGTCGTAGCGGTTGTAGAGACGATCGATGTCGCTGGAGTAGCGGTTGTAGGCGACGAAGGCCGGGATGGCGGCAAACAGGCCCATCGCCGTGGCGATCAGTGCCTCCGAGATGCCGGGGGCCACCATCGCCAGCGTCGCCTGGTGGACGTTCTGCAGCGCCTGGAAGGAATTCATGATGCCCCAGACAGTGCCGAACAGACCTATGTAAGGACTCACGGAACCGACGGTCGCGAGGAACGGCAGGCTCGCCTCCAGGTCCTCGATCTCGCGGCTGATGGCCACGCGCATGGCGCGCTGCGCACCCTCGAGCACCGCCATGGGTTCTATGCCCTCGCGCTTGCGCAGGCGCGCGAACTCCTTGAAGCCGGCCTCGAAGATCTTCTCCATGCCGCGCGCCTCGCGGCCGCCGGAGTTCAGGCGCGAGTACAGCGCAGCCAGGTCCTCGGAGTTCCAGAAGCGGTTCTCGAAGTCCTCCGCGCCCCGCCGCGCGCGCTTCATCATGCTGCGCTTGGAGAAAATGATCGTCCAGGAGGCGAGCGACGCCACCACCAGCACCAGCATGACGAACTTCACCAGCCAGCTGGCGTGCAGGATCAGACTTGCAACCGATAAATCAGTCTGCATGTTTTCGGAACCTCTTGATTGCGTCGTGTATCGGGTCTGGAATGGCGCGCGGCCGGAATGCATCGGCGTCGATGCAGGCCACGACGATGACACCGCGGCACAGCAGGTCGCCGTCAGCGCGCACGATGTCCTGTTCAAACTCAATGCTCGCTGAACCGAGTTTCCCCACGCGCGAGCGCACATTCAACTCGTCATTAAACCGTGCCGGCTTCAGATAGTCGACCGCGAGGTGCCGCACGGCAAACACCACGCGTTCCTGCGCGAGCAGCCGGTCCTGCTGCCAGCCGAGGGATCGCAGCCACTCGGTCCGGGCTCTTTCCATGAATTTCAGGTAGTTGGAGTGGTAGACCACGGCGCCGGCATCCGTGTCCTCGTAATAGACGCGCACCGGCCAGATGAATTCCGCGGCCGCTGCCGTGCTCTCCTTGCGACTCATACGACGCCCCAGCAGCGGCCGCGACGTGCGCCGAGGGGCCTGTGGAGTGCCGCGACACGCCGTGAATACGTCCATGTAGGCTCCGCGGCCGCATCCCTGCGGCCGAGGGTCGCCGCACTCCACAGGCCCCTCGGCCCGGCACCGTCGAAACCGGTTGGCAATCGTGTCCGTGTGCTCTGAGCAGATGAGGTGTCTCTGCCAAATACGAACGTCGCGCATCTGAAACACGTCCGCTTGACGCGTGCGCGGAGTTTTGGGCAGGGGGCCGTGATGCGCGCCGCGGAGCGTGCACGGATGTATTCACAGCGTGTCGTGGCGGGCGTGATGGCACTCTGCCCGGCACCTGCCCCGGGGGTCGCCGCCCTGCGCGGGCCCTGCGGCCCGGCACGAGTCGCGTCAACGGCTTCGACCATCAGCGCCCTTCGAACAGGTCCGGATCGCCGGGGGGCTCGCGCGCCGGCGGACTCAGACCGAAATGCAGCCAGGCGTTGCGCGTGGCCATGCGTCCGCGCGCCGTGCGCATCAGGAATCCCTGCTGGATGAGGAACGGCTCGATCACGTCCTCGATGGTGCCGCGCTCCTCGCCGATGGCGGCGGCCAGGCTCTCGACGCCGACCGGGCCGCCGTCGAATTTCTGGATGACGGTGAGCAGCAGCTTCCGGTCCATCATGTCGAACCCGTGCACGTCCACGTTCAGCAGATCGAGCGCGCGATTGGCGATCTCCGCCGCGATGCGGCCGTCGCCCTTCACCTGGGCGTAGTCGCGCACGCGCCTGAGCAGCCGGTTGGCGATGCGCGGCGTGCCGCGCGAGCGCCGGGCGATCTCGGCGGCGCCCGCCTCGTCGATCGTGACGTTCAGTATGCGCGCCGCGCGCGCCACGATGCGGGTGAGATCCGCGTGGCTGTAGAACTCCAGGCGCTGCACGATGCCGAAGCGATCGCGCAGCGGCGAGGTCAGCAGTCCCGCGCGCGTCGTCGCGCCGACCAGCGTGAATGGCTGCAGATCGAGCTTGATCGCGCGCGCCGCGGGACCTTCCCCGATCATGATGTCGAGCTGGAAGTCCTCCATCGCCGGATACAGCACCTCCTCCACGATGGGACTCAGGCGATGGATCTCGTCGATGAACAGCACGTCGCGCGGCTCCAGATTGGTGAGCAGGGCGGCCAGATCCCCCGGCCGCTCCAGCACCGGTCCGGCCGTCTGCCGCAGGCCCACGCCCATCTCGTGGGCGACGATGTGCGCCAGGGTGGTCTTGCCCAGCCCCGGCGGCCCGAAGATGAGCACGTGATCGAGCGCGTCGCGGCGCTGGCGCGCGGCGCCGATGAAGATCTCCATCTGCTCGCGCACCTGCGGCTGGCCGACGTAATCTTCCAGCCGCTGCGGGCGGATCTTCTCCTCCGCCGCCGTCTCCTCGGCGCTCGCGTGGGCGCGCACGATGGAATCGGGTTCAGCCATGGGTTCTCGTCGATGTCTCGCTGCCGGCGCGCGCGACAGTGCGCAGCGCCTCGCGGATGATCGCCTCGCTGCTCATGCCCGCCGCGGCCACGCCGTGGACGTAGCGGCTGGCCTCGTTGGGCTTGTAGCCGAGCGCGATGAGCGCGCTGACCGCGTCGGCGACCGGGTCGCCCGCCGCCGCGGGGGGCTGTCCCGGCGCCGCGGCGACGGCGGGTTGCGGTTGCCAGTCGTGCAGGCGATCGCGCATCTCGACGATCAGGCGCTCGGCGGTCTTCTTGCCGACGCCCGGCAGGCGCGTCAGTCGCGCCACGTCGCCCTGCTGCACGCAGGCCGCGAACTGCTCGGTCTCGATGCCGGAGAGGATCGCGAGCGCGACCTTCGGTCCGATCCCGCTCACCTTGAGCAGGTCGCGGAACAGCCGGCGCTCCTCCTCGGTCCCGAAGCCGAAGAGCAGTTGCGCATCCTCGCGTACGACCAGGTGGGTGTGCAGCACGGTCTCGTGATCGATCCCCGGCAGCCGGTAGAACGTGGTCATCGGCGCCTCGACCTCGTAGCCCACGCCGTGCACGTCGATGAGCAGGAACGGCGGGCGCTTCTCGACGATCACCCCGCGCAACCTTCCGATCATCGGCGCAGTCCCCCGGCGCGGCGGCGTCCCGTGCGCATGCCCGCGAGCAACTCCGCGGGCGCGGTCATCCGCTGCACGGCCTCGCGGGTGTGCCCGTGGCAGATCGCCACGGCGAGCGCATCGGCGGCATCGGCCCCGGCGCACTCCGCGAGCTTCAGCAGCACCTTGATCATGTGCTGCACCTGCGCCTTCTCGGCGCGGCCCTGGCCGACGATCGCCTGCTTGACCTCCGCGGGCGAGAACTCGAAGACGCGCAGTCCGTGGCTGGCGCCGGCGACGATCGCCGCGCCGCGCGCCTGCCCGAGCTTCAGCGCCGAGTCGGCGTTGCGGTTCACGAACACCTTCTCGATCGCCATCTCGCGCGGCTGGTAGGCGGCGATCACCGCGCGCACGCCCTCATAGATCGCGCGCAGGCGCTCGGCCATCTCGCCCTCGGGCGTGCGGATGCAGCCGTTGGCGACGTGGCGCGCCTGCCCGCGCTCCAGGCTGATGACGCCGTAGCCGGTGATCCGTGAACCAGGGTCTATGCCCAGTATGCGCATGCGGTGGACGGGCGGTATCGCATCGTCAGGCGAGTCTCGCCAGGACCTCGTCGCCGAACTCGGCGTTGGAGTACACCTTCTGCACGTCGTCGAGGTCCTCCAGCACCTCGAGCAGCTTCATCAGCTTCTCGGCATTCTCGCCGTCGATGGTGACGTTGCTGGCGGCGCGCATCGTCACCTCCGCGGCTTGCGGCTTCAGCCCGGCCGCCTCCAGCGCGTCCTTCACCGCGCCGAAATCCTCCGGCGTGGTCAGCACATCGAAGCTGCCGTCGTCGTTGGCGACCACGTCCTGCGTCCCGGCATCCAGGGCCACCTCCAGGATGCGATCCTCGGGGGCGTCGGCGGGGTAGCTGACGACGCCGTACTTGGTGAACATGAAGGCGACCGAACCGTCGCTGCCGAGATTGCCTCCGTGCTTGCTGAAGGCATGGCGCACCTCGCCGACGGTGCGGTTGCGGTTGTCGGTCATGCAGTCGACCATCACCGCCACGCCGCCCGGCCCGTAGCCCTCGTAGCGCACTTCCTCGTAGCTCTCCGCGCCCGTCTCGCCGGTGCCGCGCCTGATCGCGCGCTCGACGGTGTCCTTGGTCATGTTGGCGGACAGGGCCGCATCGATCGCCGCGCGCAGGCGCGGGTTGGAGCCGGCATCGCCGCCGCCCATGCGCGCGGAAACGGTGATCTCACGGATGAGCTTGGTGAACAACTTGCCGCGCTTGGCGTCCTGCGCGTTCTTGCGGTGCTGGATGTTGGCCCATTTGCTGTGGCCGGCCATGTCTGAATACCCTTGTGCAGCCGTCGGTCCCGATGCGGCGAAGTGTACCATCACGCCTGTTCACGGTTCATGCCGGAAGCGGCCGTGGCGCAGGAAGTGCACCGTCTGATAAGCGGCCGCCGGCGCGAACATCAGCGCCAGGTGCGAGATCGGCAGGCAGATGTGATCGCTCATGCCGTCCATGCGCGTCTCCTCGACCGCCACCGTGCCGTCGTTGGGCGCGGCGAGTCCGCCGACGACCCTTCCGAGGCCGACCGACAGCGTCCCCGCGATCGAACCGAGCGCGTGTGTCCCGTTCCAGGGCGGAACGCCGCCGAGCAGCCCGTGCTCGAGGCTCCTGTTCAGGACCCTGCGTCCCAGCTCGAAGCGGGCGAGCACACGGGCGGCCTGGCTGTAGCGGTGCGGTGTGCCGAGCGTCACCACGCGGCCGGGGCGCCGTTGCGGAAAGGACGCGAAGAAATGGCGCAGTACCAGTCCGCCGAGACTGTGGCCGACGAAATGCACTACGGAGGCATCGATGTCCTCGGCCAGGCGTTTCAAGGCGTAGGCATTGTCGCGCGGCGACAGCTCCCGGGTGGGATAGGTGAAGGTCCGTGTCGCGTATCCGGCGTAGCGAAGCTGTGCCGCCATCGGCAGCATCGCCGCACCGTGCATGAACAGTCCGTGGACCAGCACGACGGTCTGCCGGAGTCCGGGAGTCATCGATCCCTCCTGCCGGTCTTCCTGGCGCCAACCGGTGGGCAGGGAGCGTGCGCCGGGACTACACTCAGACAAGTCAGTCCCGTGGTCGGTCGACCCGGACGCCGTTCCCGCCCCATGGACATGCCCGCCATTATAGATGTCGAAGCCTCCGGCCTCGGCCCCGGCAGCTACCCGATAGAGGTCGGGTTCGTGCTTCCGTGCGGGACGCCGTTCTGCTCGCTGGTACATCCGGAGCCGGAATGGCATCGCTGGGACACGGATGCGGAGCGCGCGCACGGAATACGTCGCGAGGCGCTCTACATGTACGGCCGCAAACCCGCGGAGGTCGCCCGCCAGCTCAACGACATCCTGCGCGGGCGGACCGTCTACTGCGATGCCTGGAGCGAGGAGGGCGGCTGGCTCGCGCTGCTGTTCGACAGCGCGCGCTCGAAGAAGCGCTTTCGGGTGCAGTCCCTGCGGGCGCTGCTCTCCGGGGACCAGGCCGCGATCTGGGATCCGGTGAAGGAGCGGGTGACCAGGGAGCTCGCCTGCGCCCGGCACCGCGCCAGCCTGCAGGCGCGCGTGCTGCAGACGACCTACGTGCGCACGCTGGAGATCACGCGCTCGCCGCTGAGCGGTGCGGCGATTACGCCGCCGCGGTTTTCCTGAAGCGTTCCGGCCGCCGGGACTCAGGCATCGCTCGCGCCGAGCACCTGCTTCTTGCGGGTCATCGCGAACTCGAGCATGCGCTGTATCGGCACCACGGCCTGCACGCGGATGTCCTCGTCGACCAGGACCTCGCCCGAGCCGGCGGCGAGCGCGTGCTCGAGATTGCGCAGGCCGTTCATCGCCATCCATGGGCAGTGCGCGCAGGAGCGGCAGGTCGCGCTGCGGCCCGCGGTCGGCGCCTCGATGAACTCCTTGCCGGGCGCCGCCTTCCGCATCTTGTGGAAGATGCCCTTGTCGGTGGCGACGATGAATCGCCGGGCATCCAGCGATTTCGCCGCCCTGATGAGCTGGGTCGTCGATCCGACCACGTCGGCCTGGCGGATCACCGCCTCGGGCGACTCCGGATGCACCAGGACCTTCGCGTCCGGGTACTGCCGGCGCATGTCCCCGAGTTCCAGGCCCTTGAACTCCTCGTGCACGATGCACGAGCCGTTCCAGAGGATCATGTCGGCGCCGCTCTGGCGCTGGATGTAGTCGCCGAGGTATTTGTCGGGCGCCCACAGGATCTTCTCGCCGCGCGCGTGCAGGTATTTCACGATGTCGACGGCCACGCTGGAGGTGACCATCCAGTCCGCGCGCGCCTTCACCGCCGCGCTGGTGTTGGCGTAGACCACCACGGTGCGGTCGGGGTGCTGGTCGCAGAACTCCGCGAACTCCTTCGGCGGGCAGCCCAGATCCAGCGAGCACTCGGCCTTGAGCTCCGGCATCAGCACGCGCTTCTCCGGGTTGAGGATCTTGGCCGTCTCGCCCATGAAACGCACGCCTGCGACCACCAGCGTCGTGGCCTCGTGCTCGTGGCCGAAGCGCGCCATGTCCAGCGAATCCGAGACGTAGCCGCCGGTCTCCTCGGCCAGCACCTGGATGTCGGGATCGGTGTAGTAGTGCGCGATGAGCACCGCATCCTTCTCGCGCAGCAGAGCCTTGATGCGGGCACGGAGGCGCTCGCGCTCCTGCGGTTCCAGCGACTCGGAGACCGTCAGCGGCACCTCGAACCCGGGCGTCCTGGGGATGATGACCTTCGGGATGCTGCTCATGGTCGACCTTAGCGGTTTGGGTGGGTTCACGTGGCCTGGCGTTGGTGTGCGGGGCGATGTCAGTCGCGCCGCGGGCGGCTCGCCGCCCGGCGCGGCGCCCGCCGTGCGGTCGTGCTCCTGGCGGACTGGAACAACTGCTCGCGGGCGCGCCCCGCGCGCGCATATTCGCCGGTCGGCCGCAGCCAGTCCAGCGCCCGGATCACGCGGCGGAAGTCGTCGCGCTCGATGCGCCTGTTCAATACGGCCTCGTAGACGCCCTGAAGTTCCGACAGCGTGAAGCGCGGCGGCAGGAACCGGAGCGCGGCATCCGAGCGCGTGATGCGCGCGGTGAGGTGGCGAACTGCCAGCGGCAGCAGATCCTCGTGATCGAAGGCGAGCGGCGGCGGCCGGCGGGCGTCGAACCAGCCGACGGCGCCGGCATCGTCGGCGGCGACCGGGGTCACCTCGTCGGGACGCACCAGTCCCATGTGCAGGATGGAGATGTTGCGCTCGCGCGGGTCGCGCCCCGGCGTGCCGGCGGCGTGGAACTGCTCGAGCTCCACGCCGCTCACCCCGGTCTCCTCCTCGAGCTCGCGCCGCGCGCAGTCCAGCAGGTCCTCCTCGTAGTCGAGGAAACCGCCGGGAAACGCCCAGCGGCGCGCGTAGGGCTCGTGGCGGCGCTGGATGAGCAGGACCTCGAGCCGGCCGTCGCGGACGGTGAACACCACCGCGTCGGTGGTGACCGCCGGGTGCGGATATTCGTAGACGTACGGCATGCCCCGATTATATGGATCGGAGCGGCCGATCGGCACGGGTCGATCGCCGTGACATCCGGAGGAGCACCTGCGTGCCCGGCTCGACGACTTGGTTCGCAGGCAGCCCGAAGCAGTGCGCGGCGCCTCGGTAGCAGTCCGGCGTCGGAGCCAAGCCAGCCGCCATGCAGGAACCTGGTCAGGTGCGACCCGAAAGACAGCACCTCCGACGTGTCGAAGACGAGCAGGCCCGGGAGCAGCACGACACGCATACCGCCGCAGTCGTGCCGGGCGCGATGCAGGCGATCAGAGCTTGGCGATCTCGCCGACGGGCTTGCGCAGCCTGATGTGCAGCTCGCGCAGCGCCTGCTCGCTCGCCTCCGAGGGCGCGCTGGTGAGCGGGCAGGCCGCGGTCTGCGTCTTCGGGAAGGCGATGACGTCGCGGATGGAGCCCGCGCCGGCCATCAGCATGACGATGCGGTCCAGGCCGAAGGCGATGCCGCCGTGCGGCGGGCAGCCGTACCGGAAGGCCTCGAGCAGGAAGCCGAACTTCTCCTGCTGCGCGGCCTCGTCGATCCCGAGCAGCCTGAACACGGTCTGCTGCAGGCGCTGATTGTGGATACGCACCGAGCCGCCGCCGATCTCCGAGCCGTTCAGCACCATGTCGTAGGCCTTGGCGATCGCCGCACCCGGGGACTCCGCCAGCGCCGCGGGGTCGAGATCCTTCGGCGAGGTGAAGGGGTGATGCATGGCGTCCCAGCGCGCCTCGTCCCCGTTCCACTCGAACATCGGGAAGTCCACTACCCACAGCGGTTTCCAGCCGTGCGCGATGAGATTGAGATCGTGGCCGAGCCTCACGCGCAGGTTGCCGAGCGCGTCGTTGACCACCTTGGCCTTGTCCGCGCCGAAGAAGACGAGATCGCCGTTCTCCGCGCCGGTGCGCTCGATGAGTTCCTTCAGCACGAGGCTGGACATGAACTTCACGATCGGCGACTGCAGGCCCTCGGGCAGGTTGGACCTGTCGTTGACCTTGATGTAGGCGAGGCCCCTGGCGCCGTAGTTGCCGACCCAGGCGGTGTAGTCGTCGATCTGCTTGCGCGACAGCTCCCCGCCCCCGGGCACGCGCAGCGCGGTGACCCGATGGCCCGGTGTCGCGGCCGCGGCGGCGAAGACCTTGAAGTCCGTGCCCAGCATCAGATCGGCGACCTCAACCAGCTCGAGCGGCACGCGCAGGTCGGGCCGGTCGGTGCCGTAACGGGCGACCGCTTCGGCGTGGCTCATGCGCGGGAAGGGTTCCGGCAGCGCCACCTCGATGGCCTCGCGGAACAGCGTGCGGATCAGATCCTCCATCAGCGCGGTGATCTGGGGCACGTCGAGGAAGCTCGTCTCGATGTCGAGCTGCGTGAACTCCGGCTGCCGGTCGGCGCGCAGATCCTCGTCGCGGAAGCAGCGCGCGATCTGGTAGTAGCGGTCCATGCCGGACATCATCAGCAGCTGCTTGAACAGTTGCGGCGACTGCGGCAGGGCGAAGAACTTGCCCTCGTGCGTGCGGCTCGGCACGAGGTAGTCGCGCGCGCCCTCGGGCGTGGCCTTGGTGAGCATCGGGGTTTCGAACTCGTTGAAGCCGTGCCCGTCGAGGAACCGCCGCATGATGCGCGCCACCTTCGCCCGCAGCAGCAGGTTGTTCTTCATGTGCTCGCGGCGCAGGTCGATGTAGCGGTACTTCAGCCGCAGCTCCTCGTTGACGATGTCCTCGTCGATCTGAAAGGGCAGGGCGTCGGCCGGGTTCAGCACCTCGATCTCCTTGCCGAGCACCTCGATCTCCCCGGTGGGGAGCGAGGGATTCTCGGTGCCCGGCGGGCGGCGCCGCACGCTGCCGGTGATCCGCAGCACGAATTCATGGCGCACCTTCTCGGCGACCGTGAAGGCCTGCGGTGTGTCCGGGTCGAACACCACCTGCACCCGGCCGGCGCGGTCGCGCAGGTCGATGAAGATGACGCCGCCGTGATCGCGCCGGTGGTGGGCCCAGCCGCAGAGCGTGACGGTCTGGTCGACGTGCGACGCGTTCACTTCGCCGCAGTAATGGGTGCGCATAGGGACCTCAATGGTTCGAATTCGGTTCGTCGGCTCCGCCCGGCGGGGCGAGGCGCTGGAGAGGACGTTGCCCGGCGCACGGCGTGATCGTGGCCCGATCTCCCTTCCACCCGCCCTTGCGACACGCGGGGCCGCGGCTACGCCGCCGGCGCGGCTGGCGACCGGGTCGAAAGCCCGGGAATGGTACGGGCAGCGCTGCGGCAACGCAACGCGCCGGCGTTCCGCAGTGGATGGGACCTGGCGTCCGCGGCCGGGGCGGTCAGGCGCGGGCCGTCGAACGCTGCGCGCCGCTCAGGCGCCGTCGCCCGCGGCCTTCTTTTTCTTCTTCTTCTCGGCCTTCCCGGCCTTCGCGGCAGGTTCGCCGGCCGCCTCCGGTTTTGAACTCGCCTCCGTGGCCGCCGCGGGCTTCTCGGTGGTGACCCCTTCCTCGCCTTCCTTTTTCTTCTCCGCTGCGGGCTTGCCCTTGTCGCGGAAATCGGTGACGTACCAGCCGGTGCCCTTGAGCTGGAAACCCGCCGCCGAAATCAGCTTCCGCAACTTGCTTTTCTTGCACTTCGGGCATTGCGTCAGCGGCGCATCCTTGATCGACTGCATCACCTCGAGATGATGACCGCAGCCCGCGCAGGCGTACTCGTAAATCGGCATTCGCGTCTCCCGTTGTTCCTGACAGCGACATGAAGCAATTCGGGTTCCGGCAAAATAGGGGTTGCCGGGAAAAAATCAAGGCCATGCTGGTGTCGGGATCGCGGTGTCGCGCATGCTTCCCAGCGTCCCTGCGCCGCGGTATCATCGCGCCCCCTTTTGCGGCATCGCCCCCGCCCCGTCACCGGGCCGTTAGCTCAGCCGGTAGAGCAGCGGACTTTTAATCCGTTGGTCGCAGGTTCGACTCCTGCACGGCCCACCACCACCCGTCCGGTTCATCGCGGCGCCGGGGGCGACTCGAGGTCACGGGCGCGTGCGGCACCGTTCGAGTATCCTCTCCGATGGCACCGGCCTGCCGAAGAGGTATCCCTGCATCTCGTCGCACTTCAGCAGCGCGAGGAACTTCGCCTGTTCCTCCGTCTCGACCCCCTCGGCGATAACCTTCAGATTCAGGGAATGCGCCAGCGTGATCACCGAGGAGACGATCGTCATGCTTTCCCGGTGGGCGGTCATGTTCATGACGAAGGAGCGATCGATCTTCAGCGCGTCGACGGGCAGCTTCGATATGTAGCTCAGGGACGAGTAGCCCGTGCCGAAGTCATCGATCGCCACGCCGATGCCGGCCGCCCGCAGCTTGCCGAGCTTGGCGATGTTCTGCTCGATGTCCACCATGATCATCGACTCGGTGATATCCAGATCGAGCGGTACCGGGTTCCCGCTGCGCTGTATCGCGTTCATCACGCTCTCCGCGAAGTCGCGCTGCCGAAGCTGTATCGCGGAGACGTTCACCGCGATCCGCGGCGCCGCGCCGAGCTCCCTGCACCAGGCCCGGTAGTCGCGGGCGGCCTGGTCCAGAGCCCACAGCCCCACCTCCAGGATGAGGCCGGTTTCCTCGAGTATGGGGATGAATCTCCCCGGCGGCACGAGCCCCATTTCGGGATCCTGCCATCGGATCAACGCCTCCACGCCCGTGATTCGCTGCTTGACGGCGTCGATCTTGGGCTGGTAATGGAGTATGAACTGCTCGTTGGCCAGTGCCGCCCGCAGCCTGCGTTCGAGTTGCAGGTTCTCGGCGATCCTCGCCGTCATCTCGGGCCGATAGAACAGGTATCGCTCGCCGCCGGCCTTGGCCTTCTTGAGCGCCGCCTCCGCGTTCCGGTACAGGCTATCGGCATCCTCGCCGTCAGTGGGGAAGACGGCGATGCCGCCATGGAAGCCGACTCGTACCTCCTCCTCGCCCAGCGAGATCGGTTCCCACAGCGCCGGAAACAGCGAGTTTGCGAACATGTAGCCGATACCGGTCGCGTCGCGGACGTCATGCAGGATCATCGCGAAGTAATCCCCGGTGATGCGTCCGAGGTTCACCGGATCGCCGCTCAGACGGCGCAGCCTTTCGGCCGTCCTCTTGAGGATCAGGTCACCGGCCTTCTCGCCATATACGTTGTTGACATGGCGGAAGTTCTTCGGGTCGCACACCAGCAGCGCGACCTGCTTGCGCGACTGACGGGCCCGCTCCAGCACCGCGGTCAGGTGGGCATTGAAGAGCGTCCGGTTCGCGAGCCCCGTGAGCGGATCGTAGGACGACAGGTATTCGAGCTGCTCGGATCTTCCGATGTTCTCCAGCGCGTAGGCGATATCCTCGGCCAGCTCGGTGAGCAGCCGCAGTTCCTCGGCATCGAAGACCTCCGTCTCGGATGCATAGAGCGAGAGCACCCCCGCGACCTCCCGGCCGACGCGCAGCGGCAGGGCGGCGGCGGCGCAGTAGCCCCGCGACAGTGCCGCCCCGAGCCAGGGAGCCTCGGCTCCGGCGGCCGTCGCGAGGTCATTGAGGATCGCGGGCTCCCCGGTTCGCGCCGCCCGGACGCACACGCAGTCCCGCTCCGGCATATCCCCGTCCAGTGCGAGGTGGACGTGCTCCAGATAGCCCTCCACCCGCCCCGCCCAGGAGCGCGGAGCGATGGTCCGGCCGCCCTCCGGCACGGTCCCGATCCAGGCCATGCGGAAGCCGCCGTCCTCCACCGCGATGCGGCAGGCCTCCTGCAGCAGCTCCTCGCGGCCGCGGACGTGCACGATCAGGGCGTTGATCGCGCTCAGCATCCTGTAAACGCGATTCAGCCTTAGGATCCTCTTGCGCGCCTCCTCACGCTCGGTGACATCGACCTTGACGGCGACGAAATGCGTGATCTCGCCCCGCTCGTTCCGTACCGGGGTGATGGTCTGATCCTCGGTGTAGAGGCTGCCGTCCTTGCGCCGATTGACAATCTCGTCGTGCCAGACGTCGCCGGCGAGTATGGTGTCCCACAGGCGTCGGTAATAGCCCTCTTCCTGCCTCCCCGACTTGACCAGCTCGCGGGGGTTGCGGCCGATGACCTCGCCCATCTCGTAGCCGGTGAGGACGCAGTACGCGTGGTTCACCCACAGGATTGTGCCGTCGGTGTCGGTGATCATGATGGCGTTGGCCGATGAGGCCAGGGCGGTGCTCTGCAACTGCAGCTGCTGCTCCGCCTGCTTGCGGGTGGTGATCTCCATCACCGTGCCGCGCAGCCGCGCGGGCTGCCCGGTTGCCCCGTCGGTAGCTTCTCCCTGTCCCAGTACCCAATGCACGCTGCCGTCCGGCCACACGACGCGGAACTCCCGCCTGAAGGGCTCCTTCGCGGCCGTGCAGCGGGCGACATCCGCTTCGAGGCCGGCCAGGTCCTCCGGATGGATCCGCTGCGTGAAGGCGGCGTACGTCCCGTCGAACTCCCCGGGCAGGTAGCCCCAGAGTTCCTCGTGCCGGGGTGACCAGGTCACCCGGGCCCCCCGTGCGTCCCACTCGAAGGTACCCATACGCGCGGCGTCCAGCGCCAGTCGCAGTCGCGTCTCGCTCTCGCGCAGCGCCTCCTCCGCCAGCCGGCGGCTGGCCTCGCGCTGCAGCGTGTCCAGGGCGAAGGACACGTCCTCCGCCATCTCCTCGAGCAGATGCTGCTGGTCGGTATCGGCGACGAGGTCCGGGTCGTCGGTGTACAGATTCAGAACGCCGACGACCTCGCCGTTCAGGCGGATGGGCACCAGGGCGCTCGCCTGGAAGTCCGCGGGCGCGCCCGGCCCCTCCCAGGACTGGATGACAGGGTCCGACTGCATGTCACGGTTGTAGGTCACCCGGCCCGAGGCGATGGCCAGGGCCATGGGGCCTGCGCCGGCGGCCGGCCCCGCGACATCGAATCCCCGGCGCGACAGCCGATCGTGTCCCGCGCCGTATGCGCAGACGGGCCGCAGCACACCGGCGGCGCGATCGATGAGGCCCATCCATGCCAGCCCCATGCCCCCGCGCTCCACCGCCACGCGGCAGATGCCCGCGAACAGCGCATCGCGATCCTGCACACGCACGATGATCTGGTTCACATCGGTCAGGGCGGCGTAAAGGCGCGCGAGGTGCTGCACGCGCGACTCGGCCAGCTTGCGTTCGATGAGCAGCCCGATCTGCGCGGCGACGGCCGCTGCCACGTGCATCATCCGCCGCTCCTCCGCGCCTGCCTCGAAAAGAAAGAAGCCCATCACCAGCACGACCTGTTCGCGCGCGAGCACCGGCAGGCCCACCGATGCCTTGAGCCCTGCCGCCTCCGCGGCCTGCAGGCGCCTGAACGGGGACCATGTCCGCACATCCTCGACCCATGCCGGCCGCGCGCTGCTCCATACCCGGCCGGGCAGGCCCTCGCCGGGCGCGAAGGTGATGCCGCGGCTCACCTGCCGGAACTGCTCCAGCCCTGGCGCCCGGCTGTGCCACACCGGGTGGCATTCCAGCCGCGTGCGGTCGCGGCTCGGCATCCACACCTCGCCCATGGCCCACCCGGTCTCGTCGCAGACCTTCCTCAGCACGTACGCCAGCGCGTCGTTGAGGTCCGCCGCCTCGCCGATGCCGCGGGCGATGGCCTGCAGCAGGCGCGATTCGGCCTCCGCACGGTTGCGCTCGGTCAGGTCGATGCCCACACCTGCCAGATGTGGGCGTCCGTCCAGTTCGAGCCTTACGCCGGTGAAATAAAACGGCGTGCGAGTCCCGTCGCGGGCGGTGAAGTGCGCCTCTGCTTCCGCTTGGCCCTCGGTGAAGACCCGTCCGATGCGTTGGCGGATCAACGCCTGCTCCGCGCCGGTGAAGAAATCCAGCGGCTGGCGCTGCCGGAACTCCTCCTCCGTGTAGCCGCTCAGGCGCACGAGATTCTGGTTCCAGCGCACGAAGCGGCCCTGCTCGTCGAACAGGTAGAAGATGCCGGGGAGGCTCCTGAGGATCGACTCGGAGAGCAGCCGCTCGTTGTGGATCTCCGCGGCGGAGCGCAGCCGCTCGCTGATGTCCCGGGCGATGCCGAAGAGCCCGATGATGCGGCCATGGGCGTCGCGCACCGGGCCCTTGGTGGTGAGAAATGTCCGTGCCTTGCCGCCAAGGGTGATGGTCTCCTCGAAGGTCTCCGTGCTGCCGGAGGCCGTGATGTGCCGGTCCTTCGCCATGACCTCCCGGGCCTCCTCCGGCAGCAGCAGCGCCGTGTCGTCCCGGCCGAGCACCTCCGCGCGCGGACGGCCGAGGATGTCGCAGGCGGCGGCGTTCAACAGGAGGTAGCGGCCGTCGATGTCCTTCACGCAGACGGCATCGGGCGTTCCCTCGCTCACGTGCTCGAGCAGCGTCTCGTAACGCCGTGTCTCCTCGCGGCTGTCCCGCAGGGCGGCCCCGGCGCGCTCCCGCAGGCGCAGCTCGCCCCTCAGTACGACTGCCAGCAGCGCGCTGGTGATGACGACGAAGGCCCAGCCCTTGTAGGTCGACCATTGTGCATACGTGGATCCATCCCGGACCAGCGCCTCCAGCACCCGGTCAGATACCAGGATCCAAAGGCTGGCAAACCCGGCGTAGTAGGAGACGACGCGCAGGATGCTGCTGGAGTGATTCGCCTTCGCCTCGCGCCGGTCGCCAGGCGGAGCGCCTGGCCGGATTCCCATGCCTTGCCGCTCGATCATGGGGACAGGATAGTCGAGCGGTTGCTTTCCGGCACGGCGGCAGGCGCAACGGCCATCCGGCTCAGGCGTGCGGCTGCCCGCCGCCTTTGGAGAGCTGGCAGCCGATCAGACGGTCGCGGCCTGCATGCTTGGCCTGGTACATGCGTTGGTCGGCGAGATCCACCAGTCGCGCGGCCCCGACCCGCCCGTCGGCGAGGCGTTCCGCCACACCGATGCTGGCCGTCTGTCGCTGCCCGTCCGGGCGCACGCCGAAACCCCGCGCACGCAACCGCTCCAGGCCGACCATGGCCTGCACGCAGTCGGTGTCCGGCATGAGCACCACGAATTCCTCGCCCCCCCAGCGCAGCAGCGCATCGGTGGTGCGCAGGCTGCCGGCGATGCTGGCGGCCGCGGCCGCCAGCACGCGATCCCCGGCATCGTGCCCGTGGCGATCGTTCACGTCCTTGAATCGGTCCAGGTCGATGAAGGCGACGGCGAAGGGCTGGTCGGCGCGCTGCGCGATCGTCATCTCCAGCGCGAGCAGCTCCTCGCCGCTGGCGCGCGAGAAGGCGCCGGTCAGCGGATCGCGGATCGACTGACGCAGCAGCGCGATGAGCAGCGCGAGCTGGCTGCCGGCCGCCAGCACGCCCACGGCCGCCACGAGCAGCAGGAACCAGAGCGCGCCCAGTACCGCATACACCTCGCCGGGCGCCAGCACCTGCCAGACGATCCAGCCGCGGGCGAGAAAGATGGGCAGCGCCAGCGCCAGCGATTCCGCGAGCGTGAGCGGGAACAGGCCCAGGCCCGCCACGAGCAGCAGCGGGAAGAAGGTGTGCGTGGCGACCACGGCCTGCGCCATACCGGCCCCGCTGCCGGCGCCCAGGATTCGCATGGTCCAGACATAGAAAATGGCAGGCACGGCGAACAGGCCGAACAGAGCGATGACCGTGATGCCGCGGCGCCGGTCGCCGGCGCGCAAAGCCCAGAGCATCGTGAGGAAGGGGATGATGATCACCAGGCGTGCGGTGCCCACGGCCAGCCACAGGCTGCGCGGCAGGGTGAGGTATTCCACGAGCATCCACGCCGGCGTCAGCGCGAGGAACAACCCGGCCAGCAGCCGCGCGCGGGCGGCCACCATGCCCGCGCGCCGGGCGCGCAGCAGGGGATTGTGGTCGTGGGCGCTGAGGAGCCAGCCCTGTTCCTCGCGCGTGAGGCGGGCCCGCGGCAGGCTGGGCAGGTCGCTGCCGAAGATGCGGACGATGGTCTCGAACATGGCGAATCGTTGGCGATCCGGGGGCGACAGCGACGGCAGCAGGTTACCGCAGGGCGCCCGCCGCCGGATGATCTCGCGCAAGGAAACGCCGGCGGGCGGTGCGCAGCGCCCCGGCTCACTCGATGGTCACATGGGTGACGTCGGTGGCGCCGCGGTTGTCGACCCAGCGCAGCGTCAGGATGTCACCGGCGCGCGCGCCCCTGAACCTGAAGGACAGCAGCGGATTGCGCGCGATCCCCGTGCCCCAGGCGCAGGACATCACCACGCGGCCGTTGTGCTCGCAGATCACCTCGGTGATGTGGTGCGCCGGGATGAGGGCGCCCGTCTGCTTGTCCTTGCGGCTGCCGGTCTCCATGACGTGCCGCATCATCGCGCGCACGGTGCAGATCCCCTCCGCGATGCTCGTGCGCACTTTGGTGGTGGAGGGCGGGACGGCCATGAGGTCTCAGCTGCACCCGCCAATCAGCACTTCCACGTAGCGCCTGGCCGAGTAAAGGCGTTCGGCAGTCTGCACGACGACGATGACGTGCTCGGATTCCGCGAGCTTGATGCGCGTGGCCAGCGTGTCGGTGAGCGCGCCCTCGCCGAAATCGAAGCGCGCGATGAGCGGCACCGGGTTCTTCTCCGACACCACGACGATCGACTGCACCCTCTCGAGATCGGTCCGGACCGTGAGCGGCACCACCGCGCCGTCCTCGGCGACGTCGGGCAGGGTGATGAGGATGCGATCGCTCGGATAGATCGCGGCTCCTCCGTAGAGCTCGCGCAGCGCGTCCGCGGCGGTCCTGGCTGCGAACGCCGCCCGCGGCCACGCCGCATATGCCGGGCGCAAGAGCAGCCAGCCTGCGATGGGCAGCGCGGCCACGCCGCTCACCGACGCGGCGAGCAGGCGGCGCCGCGAACGGTTGACGGGAAGGCGCTTGGTCATGGCGATCGATGCCTGCGGATCAGAAATTGTTCTTGTCCTTGTCCTTCTTCTCGTCGTCGAATTCCTTCTGGAACTGATCCAGGCGCGCCTGCACCCGCTCGCTCTGATAATAGGTGATGCCGGGCGCGTCCTTGGCGACCTTCAGCTGCTCGATGGCCAGGCCCAGTTCGCCGCTGCCGTAGTAGTACTCGGCCTGGGCGATATGCGACTCGATCTTCGAACCCGTCATGCCCTCGGCCTCCGCCAGCAGCTGATAGGTGCGCGGCTCGGAGCCGTACTGCGTCATGTAGTCGCGCAGCACGGTGCGCGCGGTCCTGCCGTCGCGGGCTGCGAGCAGTGTTTCCACCTTGCCCAGCACTGCCGGGCGGTAATCAGGGTAGTCGTGCAGGATGCCGTCATAGACGGCGAGCGCGGACCTGTAGGCGTGTTGCGCGACCTGCAGCCGCGCCGAGGCCAGCCGGAAATGCACGTTCTCGGGCTGCGCCTCGAGCAGCCGGTCCGTCTGCAGGCGGGCCTTGCCGTAGTCGCCCGCGGCCGTCAGCGCCAGCGCGTAACCGTAGCGGGCGACCAGCTCGTTCTTGAACTGGCCCGCGCGCAGGGATTCGGCGTAGTAATTGACCGCGTCACGCGGTTCCTTGGTGTCGATCACGATCACCTTGGCGCGCATGAGGTAGAAATCGGGGTTCTCCTCGTAGCGGCTCGGTTTCATCGCATCGGCGCGCCCGCGCGACTCGGCGATACGGTTGGTGGTGACCGGGTGCGTGCGCAGGAACTCCGGCACGCTTGCCGGATCGTTGTAGCGGTTCGCCGTCTGCATGCGTTCGAAGAAATCCGGCATGCCCTGGGGGTTGAAGCCGGAGCGCGCCATGACCTGGATGCCGATGCGGTCGGCCTCCTGCTCGTTGGCGCGGGTGAAATTCAGCGCGTATTGCTGCTGGCCTGCCGCCATGGCGGCCATCGCCGCCTGACCGGCCTGGGGAGAGACGACGCCCAGCAGTATGGCCCCGAGCATGCCGACGGCCGAGGGGATGCTGAGCCGGCTCGCCGCCTCGAACATGCGCGCGGCGTGGCGCTGGGTGACGTGCGAGATTTCGTGCGCCAGCACCCCGGCCAGCTCGCTCTCGGATTGTGTCTCGCGGATCAATCCGGTGTGCACGCCGATGAAGCCGCCCGGTACCGCGAAGGCGTTCAGCACCGGGCTCTGCACGATGAAGAAATCGAAAGGATTCCCCTGCGTGTCGGCCTGGCTGGCGAGCCGCGAGCCCAGCCCCTGCAGGTAGACCTCGAGCTCCGGGTCGTCGAGGATCACGCCCTTGCTGCGCAGCTCGCGCACGAAGGCGCGTCCGATCCTGTATTCCTGGTCCGGGGAGATGAATGCGCCCGCGGAGTCGCCGAAGTCCGGAAGTTCGTCCACGGAATGGGCCGCACCGGCGAACAACGACAGGCAGACCGGCAGGATGCTGAACAGGCGACGCACGGGGGATCTACGGCACATGGAAGGCATGGAAGGTATGTGGGTTGACCGGCCGGGGACGGGGGAGTTCCAATCCAGCGTGACGGGGTCGTGCCGATGGTGCCTGCTCGCTTCTCGCCGGCCGGTTCGCCGGGCTAACATCTCCACACCGCGTCAGTTGCCGTCCAAAACGACCATCACCAGTACGGAGCATTATAGATCACCATGGCCAAACCCAGCGGAACACGAAACGCCTTTTACGCCCAGTCCGGAGGCGTCACCGCCGTCATCAACGCCAGCGCCGCCGGCATCATCGAGACCGCGCGCAGGCACCGGAACCGGATCGGCAGGGTCTATGCGGGCCGCGACGGCATCATCGGCGCGCTCACCGAGGATCTGATCGATACCGGCAGGGAGTCGCGCGCGGCGCTGAAGGCGCTGCGCCACACGCCCTCCGGCGCCTTCGGCTCCTGCCGCTACAAGCTCAAGGGGCTGGATCAGAACCGTGCCGAGTACGAGCGGCTGATCGAGGTCTTCCGGGCGCACGACATCGGCTTTTTCTTCTACAACGGCGGCGGCGACTCCGCGGACACCTGCCTGAAGGTCTCGCAGCTCTCCGAGACCATGGGCTATCCCATCACCTGCGTGCACGTGCCGAAGACGGTCGACAACGATCTGCCGGTCACGGACTGTTGCCCGGGCTTCGGATCGGTGGCCAAGTACGTGGCCGTCTCCACGCGCGAGGCCTCCTTCGACGTCGCCAGCATGTGCAAGACCTCCACCAAGGTGTTCGTGCTGGAGGTCATGGGCCGCCATGCCGGCTGGATCGCCGCGGCCGGTGGACTGGCCGCCGACAAGGATCTCGAGCTGCCGATCGTCATCCTCTTCCCGGAGATCACCTTCGACCAGGAGCGCTTCCTGGCCAGGGTCGAGGCCAACGTCGCCCGCTACGGGTACTGCTCGGTGGTCGTCTCCGAGGGGGTGCGCGGGCCGGACGGCAAGTTCCTCTCCGACCAGGGCCTGCGCGATGCCTTCGGGCATGCGCAGCTCGGCGGCGTCGCGCCGGTCATCGCCAGCCTGGTGCGCGAGAAGCTGCAGCTGAAATACCACTGGGCCGTGGCCGACTACCTGCAGCGCGCCGCCCGTCACATCGCCTCGAAGACCGACGTCGACCAGGCCTACGCGCTGGGCAGGGCCGCGGTGGAGCTGGCGGTGAAGGGCCGCAACTCGGTGATGCCGACCATCGTGCGCAAGTCCTCCAGACCGTACAAGTGGGCCGTCGGCGTGGCCGAGCTCAGGGACGTGGCCAACCGGGAGAAGATGATGCCGCGGGACTTCATCACCGGGGACGGCCTGGGTATCACCCGGAAATGCCGCAATTACCTGGCGCCCCTCATCCAGGGGGAGGATTACCCGCCCTACCGCAACGGTATGCCGCAGTACGTACGGCTGAGGAACGCGCCGGTGAAGAAAAAGCTGAAGACCGGTTTTGCTCTGAAGTGATGCAGGGTAGAATCGCGGCGCATTCGGCCGGCCCGGGACCGTCGCTGCGGCGGCCCCGGGCCGGCGGATCCGTGGTCGGACCGTCTCGTCGGTAAGAAAGCACAGTCCTCGGGCAGCGGCCCTGGCCGGTAGCGGCCGGGCCGGCCATGGGCTGTCGCCGGCGCGTGCTCATCGCCGCCCGCGATCGCGTCGCTACGAACAACACTCACTGAAGGGGGATTTTTCTCAATGTCTGGAGCACTCGTGTTTGCGCTGGCCTGCGGCGTGCTGGCAATCCTTTACGGGGCGTGGTCGGTGAAGTGGATCCTCGCCCAGGCGCAGGGCAACGAACGCATGCGCGAGATCGCCGCGGCCGTGCAGCAGGGCGCCTCGGCCTACCTCAACCGGCAGTACACCACCATCGCGATCGCAGGCGTGGTGCTGTTCTTCCTCATCGGCTTCGCCCTGCACTGGCCGACGGCGGTCGGTTTTCTCATCGGCGCGGTCCTCTCCGGCGCCGCCGGCTACATCGGTATGAACATCTCCGTGCGTTCGAACCTGCGCACCGCCGAGGCGGCCAGGCAGGGGCTGAACGCGGCGCTGCAGGTCGCCTTCCGCGGCGGTTCGATCACCGGCCTGCTGGTGGTGGGCCTGGGCCTGCTCGGCGTGGCCGGCTATTACGCCTACCTGGTGAGCGCGACGCCGGCCGGGCAGGAGGTCGACCTGCATCCGCTGGTCGGTCTGGCCTTCGGTTCCTCGCTAATCTCCATCTTCGCGCGACTGGGTGGCGGCATCTTCACCAAGGGCGCCGATGTCGGTGCAGACCTCGTCGGCAAGGTCGAGGCCGGCATCCCGGAGGACGACCCGCGCAACCCGGCGGTGATCGCCGACAACGTCGGTGACAACGTCGGCGACTGCGCCGGCATGGCGGCCGACCTGTTCGAGACCTACGCGGTGACGGTGATCGCCACCATGCTGCTCGGCAGCCTGCTGCTGAAGGCCGACGGCGCGGTGCTGTATCCGCTGGTGATCGGCGGCGTCTCCATCATCGCCTCGGTGATCGGCTCCTACTTCGTCAAGGCCCGCGACGGCGGCAAGATCATGAACGCGCTGTACCGCGGCCTCATTGTCGCCGGCGTGCTGGCGGCGATCGCCTTCTACCCGGTCACGCAGAAGTTCATGGGCGGCATCGGCGAGCACGGCGTCAACGCCTATTACGGCTGCGCGCTCATCGGCCTGGCGCTGACCGCGGCGATGGTGTGGATAACCGAGTACTACACCGGCACGGAGTTCAGGCCCGTCCGTTACGTCGCGCAGGCCTCGACCACCGGGCACGCGACCAACATCATCGCCGGCATCGCGGTGTCGATGAAATCCACGGCCTGGCCGGTCATCTTCGTGTGCATCGCGATCTGGGCCTCCTACACGCTCGCCGGTCTGTACGGCATCGCGATCGCGGCGACCTCGATGCTGTCGATGGCCGGCATCATCGTGGCGCTGGACGCCTACGGTCCGATCACCGACAACGCCGGCGGTATCGCCGAGATGGCCGAGCTGGGTCCGGACATCCGCAATATCACCGATCCGCTCGATGCGGTGGGCAACACCACCAAGGCGGTCACCAAGGGTTACGCGATCGGCTCCGCGGGGCTGGCTGCCCTGGTGCTGTTCGCGGACTTCACCCACAGCCTGGAGTCGGCGGGCAAGCTCGTGGACTTCAATCTGGACACGCCGGCGGTCATCATCGGTCTGTTCGTCGGCGGCCTCATCCCCTACCTGTTCGGGGCGATGGCGATGGAGGCGGTGGGCCGCGCCGCGGGGTCCGTGGTGGTCGAGGTGCGCCGCCAGTTCCGCGAGATCAAGGGCATCATGGAGGGCACGGCCAAGCCGGAGTACGGCCGCGCGGTGGACCTGCTGACGAAGGCGGCGATCAAGGAGATGGTCATCCCGTCGTTGCTGCCGGTATTGACCCCAATCGTGCTCGCGCTCATCATCCGTGTCGCGATGGGCGAGCACGCCGCCCGCATGGCGGTCGGCGGCCTGCTGATGGGCACCATCGTCACCGGCATCTTCGTCGCCATCTCCATGTGCACCGGCGGTGGCGCCTGGGACAATGCCAAGAAATATATCGAGGAGGGGAATCACGGCGGTAAGGGTTCGGATGCCCACAAGGCTGCGGTGACGGGTGACACGGTCGGCGATCCGTACAAAGATACGGCAGGCCCGGCGGTGAACCCGCTCATCAAGATCATCAACATCGTCGCGTTGCTGATCGTTCCATTGCTGTAAATCTGACGTCGAATAGATCGGCCGTTGTCCGTCGTCACTACAACAACAAGCGGCGGAAGAGCAGCGGTTCGAACAACAAGCACGACGTTCATGAGGGGTGGGGCAGACAGGGTCACCTGTCTGCCCTTTGTTTTTGCGCCCTGGCGGCGGCATGCCGGCTACCATATCGTTACTTGAGCGGCGGGGGAGGCGAGCGATGGAGGAGACCGCGGCCACGGCCGCCGTGCTGTTGATCGGCAACGAGCTGCTCTCCGGAAGGACGCAGGACACCAACCTCGCCTACCTCGGGCAGAGGCTGGCCGCGCGCGGCATACGGCTGGCCGAGGCCCGCGTCGTGAGCGACGAGGAGGAGGAAATCGTCGCCGCGGTGCGCGCGCTCAGCGGGCGTTACACCTATGTATTCACCACCGGCGGCATCGGTCCCACGCACGACGACATCACCGCCACGTCCATCGCGCGCGCCTTCGGGCGCAGACTCCTGGTCGATCCCGTCGCCGAGCAGAAGCTGAGGAAATACTACGGCGTGGACACGCTGTCGGCGCCGCGCCTGAAGATGGCGACGGTGCCGGAGGGCAGCGCGCTCATCGACAACCGCGTCAGCAGCGCGCCCGGCTTCAGGCTGGGCAACGTGTTCGTGCTGGCCGGCGTGCCGGTGATCATGCAGGCGATGTTCGAGTCGCTGCAGGATCAGTTGCAGGATGGGGCGCCGATCCGCTCGCGCAGCGTCACCGCGCCGCTCGGGGAGAGCCGCCTGGCCGAGGGCCTCGCGGACATCCAGCGCCGGTATCCGGAC
>WBZR01001219.1_pt1 | contig 33849 bp, 26 predicted proteins | sample 5204231 | NCBI WGS metagenome assembly WBZR01 (sample SAMN12412403, study PRJNA552823) | activated sludge metagenome | isolation source: activated sludge from anammox sidestream of wastewater treatment plant... | place: USA: Virginia | collected 2017-08 | reverse complement strand
ATTCCTAGTGAGGGATATAGTTCACTTCTGCTTTCCCTTTGTTAAAGTTAAGAATTTAATCTCAAATGCAAAGTAAAGATGAGGGATAGAAGCCGGCACGAAGTAAGGCGGATAGCCCGACCCGATAGGGGCATGCCCTGATGAACAAGAGAGTACAGGTACTATAACTGTTGCATGAGTGCTATGGATATTGCAACAGTTATGCGGTGAATGCTGTGTGCCGGCCGGGTTTTAGGTGACTTTGTACTTGCCTTTGCTCTTCCGGATGTTGACGGATACGACCTTGTACTCCGGGCATTTGGCGTGCTCGTCGTGTACGTCTGAGGTGACGATGTTGATCATGACCTCAGGGAAGTGGAAGGTGGTACTGAGTATGCCGGGTTTTACTTCGTCTGTGACCCTGGCTTTGACATCTACCTTGCCTCTTGGTGACTCGATGCAAACCATGTCTCCGTTGTTGATGGCGTGTTTGACGGCATCGTTGGGGTTTATGAGTAGATAGTCGTCGCTGAGGATGATGGCGTTGTTGGTACGGCGGGTCATGGTGCCGGCGTTGTAGTGCTCAAGTTCGCGGTTGGTGGTAAGGATGTAAGGGTATTGTTTGCCGTATGTAGTAATTTCTTCTGTTTCGGTGAAGTCTTTGAAGCGGAATTTTCCTTTGCCACGTGTAAAAGTTTCAGTATGGAGTATTCGGGTGTCGGTGCCGTCTTCTTTGACCGGCCACTGTTTGCCGTTGATGCCGAGTTCGTTCCATTTAACGCCTTTGAAGAATGGTACTATCTGCGAGATTTCCTGGAGCATGGTGTCGGGGTGGTAGTCGGGTTGTGCGTAGCCCATACGGTTCATGATTTCGACGATGATTTGGCCGTCGGGTTTGGTGCCTTCAAGGGGCTTGACGACTTGGTTGACGCGTTGTATTCTTCTTTCGCCGTTGGTGAATGTACCACTCTTCTCCAAAAAGGTAGCTGCCGGAAGGATGACATCTGCAAAGCTTGCGGTTTCGGTCATGAAGATTTCCTGTACTACCAACAGGTCGAGCTGCTCGAGTGATGCTTTTACCTTGTTGGTGTTTGGCTCTGTCTGAACGATGTCTTCACCGATGAGCCACAGTGCCTTGAACTTGCCTTCGAGGGCGGCATCGTACATTTCGGGTATCTTATAGCCTTCATGCATGGGCAGTTTGGCTCCGTAGAATGCTTCATACCGCTTATGGATTTCCGGGTCGGTGACATCGAGGTAGCCTGCTCCCTGGTAGGGTTGTGCGCCCATATCTGCTGCCCCCTGTACGTTGTTCTGGCCTCTGAGTGGATTGACACCGCAACCTTTCTTGCCGATGTTGCCGGTAATCATGGCGAGGTCAGCTATCTGCATAACGGCGTAAGTGCCTTGGAAATGCTCGGTGACACCCAGACCGTGGAATGACATAGCGAGAGGTGCTGTGGCATAGGCGATAGCGGCTTTCTTTACCAATGCGCGGTCAACGCCTGTGATCTCTTCCATCTTGCTGAGGTCGATGTTCAAGACCTGAGTCCTGAACTCGTCGTAACCTTCTGTTCGCTTATCGATGAATTCTTTTGCCTCGAGCCCTTCTGCTATGATATAATATAGCATCATATTGAGCAAGGCAACATTGGTGCCCGGCCTTAGCTGAAGGTGGTAGTGTGCGTACTTTGCAAGGTCGGTGCGCCGAGGGTCAATGACGATGAGTGTTTTGCCCCGCATAGCCTGTTGTTTGATCTTGGATCCGGTGACAGGGTGTGCACTGGTAGGGTTGGCACCTATGACCATCATGCAATGGGTGTCCTCGAGTTCTTCGATGGAGTTGGTAGCAGCTCCGGTGCCGAATGTTTTTTGCATACCTATGGCGGTAGGGCTGTGGCACACTCTTGCACAGCTGTCAACATTATTGGTGCCTATCACCGCCCTTATGAATTTCTGCATGAGGTAGTTCTCTTCATTGGTACACCTGGCAGAGCTGATGGCTCCAATGGCGTCAGGGCCGTATTGTGCTTTGATGGCCGTGAGTTTGTCTGCTATGTAGTCGTAGGCTTCGTCCCAGCTTACTTCTTCAAACCGGCCGTTGCGTTTGATCAATGGGGAACGCAGCCTGTCGCCGTGATTGTAAAATGAAAATGCGTAACGGCCTTTAAGACAGGTGTGCCCTATGTTGACTTCTGCATCATAAGGAGCCTGTATGGATTTGACCTTGCCGTTGATGGTGGCTACGTCAAGATTGCAGCCTACACCACAGTAGGTACATACTGTTCTTGTCTTTTCTGTGAAATTTATGGACTTTGATTCGAAAATATCTGAAATGGCTGAAGTAGGGCAGGCCTGGGCACAAGCTCCGCAGCTCACACAGTCCGATTCTGCAAATGATTGGTCAAAACCCTTAACGATATGCGAGTCGAATCCACGACCGGCAAAACTTAATATGAGTTCGCCTTGTACCTCGTCGCAAGCGCGAACGCACCTGCCGCAATTGATGCACTTCGACAAGTCGGATGTCATGTAAGCGTGGCTACGGTCTTTGGGAGTGTGCAGGTGATTTTTGCCTTCCGGATAGCGGACATCACGAATGCCGACTTTAGCTGCTACTGTTTGTAGTTCGCAGTTGCCGTTTACTTCGCAGGTGAGGCAGTCAAGTGGGTGGTCGGTGAGTACCAGCTCTACGATATTTTTTCTTAGCTTTTGTATTCTGTCGTTTTCTGTGTAGATATATGAATTGGCGATAACCGGTGTGTGGCATGATGCCATGGTCTTCATGTTGCCACCCGGTGTGAGGGCTACGTCAACGCAGCAGACCCGGCATGCACCGAATGGATCGAGATTGGGAGCATCGCACAGTGTAGGAACGTGGCTTTTGCCTATATGCTTTCTGATGAAGCTAAGCATGGTTTCGCCCGGTTCTATGGTGTAAGCCACATCGTTGATATATGCCGTCTGATTCATAATATTATTGGTTGAAGTGTTTATGCAAATGTATTTTGTTGGTTGGGGTCAGTTGAAATATTGTTTTAACTCATCATCAAAATATTGTAGTGCATTCTTGACGGGCAATGGCAGCCCGCCGCCAAGCGCACAAAGCGAACCACGCTCAAGTGTGTCGAGCAGGTCGGTGAACAAGTCGCGCTCAACTTTGAAATCAGAATGAATGGCCTTGTGCATGAGTTCGTAGCCTCGTTGGGTGCCGAGTCGGCAAGGAAAACATTTGCCACAGCTCTCATGTGCCGAAAACTGAAACAAGTGTTCAAGGTATTTGATAAGCGGGAATTCTTGTGGAATGCAAATAACAGATGCATGACCAAGCAGAAAACCGTTTTGTGAAAATGATTCGAAATCTACTGTCAGGTCGTCAATTTTTTGTGCCGGTACAAGACCACCCAAGGGGCCGCCTATATGGAGTGCCTTGATGGGTTCTTTGAATCCGCCACCAAGCTTGTCAATAACTTCTCTAAGAGGTACACCCATATCTGCTTCATATACGCCCGGTTTGTTGAAGTGGCTATCGAGCGAAATAAGTTTGGTACCTGTTGATTTCCCTTTGCCGATGGCAGCGTATGCAGCACCCCCTTTCTGCAGGATGAAAAGAATGTTGGCAAGGGTTTCGACATTGTTGACGACAGTTGGTTTGTTGAATAACCCAAGCTGTGTAGGGAATGGAGGTCGGGTACGCACTTCGGCACGTTGTCCTTCGATGGAAGACAGTAGGGCGGTTTCTTCACCGCAAATGTAGGCTCCCTGAGCAGTAACGACCTTAAACATAAAATTAAAGCCCGAACCGAGGATGTTGTTGCCAAGGAGTCCGGCATCTTCGAGCACTTGTACGGCTTTTATAATAATATGAGCCGATTCGGGGTATTCTCTGCGAATGTAAACTACGCCTGCATCAGCACCTATTGCATAACCGGCAGCTATCATGCCGACCAGTAGGGTGTAAGGCTTTTTCTCCATGATGTACCTGTCGGAATAAGCACCCGGGTCACCTTCATCTGCATTGCACACTACAAATTTTTTATCACCCGGTGTGTTTTTGCATGATTCGAGCTTGAAGGCAATCGGGAATCCTGCACCACCTCGACCGCGGAGGCCGGATATTTTCAGTTCTTCGATGAGGGCTTCTCTGGTAGAAAACAAGGCTTTGGCAATGGTGTCTTTTATTACATCCATGTCTTCGAAAGGCATGTTGACTACGGGCGTGCCGATGTTACCTGTATGGTAGCTGTCTTCATTTGTGTCAGGTGCAATGGATCCGGCTTTCAGATGGTCAATGGCATTTCCTGAATAATTGAGACCGTTATAATGGAATGCGCTGTTCTCATGACACCTGCCCAAACAGCACATTTCGCCAATTTCTTCAGGTTTGAACTGCTCCTCTAGTTTATCTTTGAGGGTATCTTGTGTGCCGGCGCACAGACAAGCTGAACCGTTGCAGATGTATATTTTTTTTCCTTTGTTTTCTTCTCTGGTAAAATCGTAAAATGACGCTGCACCATAGATATTGGCATTGCCCATCAGGTATTCTTCGGCAAGTTTTTTCATGTCAGCCTGGTCGGGTGTTCCACTTTTGGCCGATATTTCACCTAACTTGTTGAAAAGGATTTGGTCAAGGCCTTTTCTTCCTGAGAGCTCACTTAAATTTTTTGACATTTTCGTTGGTTTCTTAAACGCTAACAATCATTTCAATAATAAAAACGTCCACCCGACTCTTGTTTAACCCAGATAACGCATTAGATTCTGTACTGCCAATAATTATTACTTCAAATCCGTTTCAAAAGCTCAAAATCCATAGTTCACTATGCTTTTATCACTTTTTTATGATATTTTGTACTAATCATTTTGGTTTAAACGCCTAATGCCTTATCTGGGTTAATCGGATGATACAGATTTAAGAAATAAAAATAACTGCTATTCGGATGAACACCAAATATTTAACAAAAATTAATTAAAAAACCGCTTCTTTAGATTTATTTTAAATAAGAAGTTTTTTTAGGCCGGGACTGCACCGGTACCTAGCATCTTTGTAGTAATCGAACAAACTGTCAAGCTTTTCGATGCAACGGCTGATGCCAAATTCTTGAGCCCAAGCTATCAATCCTTTCGGATAATTAACCCCTGTGGTCATGGCCTGTTCGATATCGTCTCTGGATGCAATACCATGGTAGAGGGCATCAGCTGCTTCGTTGAACAACATGACGAGAATGCGTTCGGAGATGGTGGTCAGTAGGTCGAAATCATCATTTGGCTGGACTTGTATTGCATCGTTTCGGTAATCATAAAATCCACGTCCGGTCTTTTTGCCCAAATAGCCGGCTTCTACAAGTCTTTTCTGTGTGAAAGATGGCGTATAGCGTGGTTCGTAATAACAAGCTGTCCAGACGCTTTCGGTGACTGCGTAGTTGACATCGTGCCCTATGAAGTCCATCAGGGTGAATGGCCCCATCCTGAAACCTGCCAGTTTGGTCATTGCGAGGTCTATGGTGGCAATATCGGCTATGCCTTCTTCAAGTATGCGTATGGCCTCGCTGTAATAAGGGCGTGCAATGCGGTTGACGATGAAGCCGGGTGTATCTTTGGCTACGACCGGAATTTTCTTCCAGGATGAAATGAAGTCAATGGTTTTGGAGCATACAGCTGTGTCTGTTTGTATGGCCGGGATAATCTCCACAAGCTTCATGATGTTGGCAGGATTGAAGAAATGTATGCCAATGACCCTGTGCGGATGTCTGACAGTACCGGCAATGGATGTTATCGAAAGGGATGATGTGTTGCTGGCAAGAATACACTCAGGCGAAACGATGTTTTCCAGTTGCGTGAATATTTCTTTCTTGATAGCAAGGTTTTCAACGATGGCCTCTATTACCAGATCTGCACCGGAGGCTGCTTCCAATTGGGTAGTACAATGCAGTTTTTCAAGGTACATGACCGACTGTTCGATGTCGATTTTACCTTTTTCGCGAAGCTTAACAAAACTGTCGCTTATACCGGAACGTGCCCTGTCAAGTGAAGCTTGACTTGTGTCGGTTAGGATGACTTCACAACCCGACATGAGTGCTACTTGTGCTATTCCTGAGCCCATTGTACCGGCTCCTATGACTGCTATCTGCATAGATTTGCCTATTTTATTTTCCTTTAAATTCTGGTTTTCTCTTTTCGATAAATGCTTTTACACCTTCCTGATAATCGTATGTGTTACCAGCCTGAAACTGGAGGTTGTCTTCTATCTGCAGTTGTGAGTCAAGGTCATTAAACAATGATCTGTTAAGCGCTTTTTTTGTGAGGCCTAGCCCTTTTGTAGGCATTTGTGCCATTTGGTGTGCCAATTTTTTTACTTCATCTTCAAATATGTCATCTGCGAATACCTTGTACAGCATGCCTAGCCGTTCTGCTTCAGTTGCCGGCACTTTTTCTCCTGTCATCATAAGGGCAGATGCTTTCTGGAAGCCTGTAAGCCTTGGCAAGAAAAATGACCCACCGCTATCAGGTATCAGGCCAATCCTACTGAATGCCTGAATAAATGATGCACTTTGGGCAGCTACAACTATGTCGCAACACAGGGCAATATTGGCACCTGCACCGGCTGCGACACCGTTGACTGCTGCGATGACGGGCTTTTCAATATTCCTGATACGTAAAATGATGGGATTGTAATGTTCGCCAAGGATGGTATTGAATCCTGGCGGATTGGGGCCTGTCACTTCGCCAAGGTCTTGGCCTGCTGAGAAAGCTTTGCCTGTGCCTGAGATAACAATACACCTGACGTCATTGTTCTCTTCTGCATCATCGAGGGCATGTTGGAGTTCAAGCGCCATTTCTCGGTTGAAGCTGTTATATACTTCTGGTCTGTTGAGATAAATGTAGCAGATGCCGTTTTCGGTAGTCTTATTGATGGTTGACATGTTTTTTTTGTGTAAAATTAGCAAATTTCACGTAAAACATCAGCCTGCATAAGCTTCAATGACATTTAAAATACTCGAAAGGCTCCTTGCATTCAAGACATTTGTACAACGACTTGCATGCAGTAGAGCCAAAGTGGGAAATCATTTCTGTATCTGCAGAACCACATTGTGGGCATTTGACATGCTTTTCTTCACCCATGATTACGTGTTTGTCGGTTGTTTTGCCAACAGGCGGTGCGATACCGTAAGCGCGGAGTTTTTCCTTGCCTTTTTCGGAGAGCCAGTCGGTGGTCCAGGCAGGTGACAGAACGGTAGTGACTTTCACATTAGGGATGCCGTTGTCTTGTAGAGCGGCAATGATGTTAACCTCGAACATGTTCATGGCAGGACAGCCGGTGTAGGTAGGTGTTATAATGATTTCCACACCATCATCACCGATGAGCACTTCGCGGATGATGCCCAAGTCAAGTGTTGACAATACGGGAACCTCCGGGTCAGGTACCTGATCAAGGATTTCGAAAATCTGCTCTTTTGTTACAGTCGTCGTATTCATCATTTTTACCAAACTGCTCCTGGATACGTACGCTGCAGGTATTGCATATCGGCCAGGATGTAACCGAGATGTTCGCTATGGTAGCCCTGTTTTCCGCCTTTTTGTGTCCAGGTGGCATCCGGTAGTTTTAGTTTTGCTTCGGTGAAATGTTCTTGAACGATTCTGGTCCATTCTTCTTTTATTGGTGCCAGATCTACTCCGATATTTTCTTTCACCATCATTTCATCCACTTCATCCATCAGGAACAGTTCGCCCACATAAGTCTGGAGTACATTGATGGCAGTCTGCATTTTTTCATTGCTCAGTTCGGTGCCATCGCCGAGCCGTAGAATCCAGTCACCGCTCCATTTTTTGTGGTAAGTCACTTCCTTGATCGATTTTTCGGCAATGGCTGCCAGTTGTTTGTCTTTTGAAGACATAAGCGCAGTAAGGAAAAGGTAATGGAATATATCGAAAAAATACTGCCTTACGATGCTATGGGCAAAATTGCCGTTAGGCTGCTCAAGTAATAACAGGTTGTAATAGTCGAGCGGATCGCGCAGGTAAGCGTAGTCATCTTCCGTTTTACCGGCAGCTTCAAGTTTTGCTGCATATTGATAATAATTGCGTGCTTGCCCTATGAGGTCGAGAGCGATGTTGGTCATAGCAATATCCTGCTCAAGTACAGGTCCATGGCCACACCATTCGCCAAGGCGGTGACCCAAGATGGATGCATTGTCTGCAAGCCGAAGTGTATATTTTAATAAAGCTTCTTTCTTTGTCATCTACTTACATGTGTTTAAGTTCATCAGGCAGTACGTAAAAAGTCGGGTGCCGGTAGATTTTATTGTCGGCCGGATCGAAAAGTGCACCCTGATCTTCAGGATTCGACGCTTTTACATGTTTTGATTCTACTACCCAAATGCTAATTCCTTCATTGCGTCGAGTATAGACGTCGCGGGCATTTTCGATTGCCATTTCAGCGTCGGCGGCATGAAGGCTACCTGCGTGGATGTGGTTGAGACCTTGTTTTGATCTGATAAATACTTCCCACAATGGCCAGTCTTTCATATTTGTTGTTTTTATAATTAATTTGTGTTAGTAATTCAAGCTGCTTCCTGATTTTTTCTTGCTTTTTTTTCGGCATATACAGTTGCTGCTTCACGCACCCATGCTCCTTCTTCCCAGGCTTGTCTGCGTGCTTCTAAGCGCTCTCTGTTGCAAGGGCCGTTTCCTTTTACTACTTCCCAGAACTCATCCCAGTTGATCTGGCCAAAATCGTAATGGCCTCGTTCTTCGTTCCATTTGAGTTCCGGGTCTGGAATGGTTACGCCCAGTATTTTTGCTTGTTCGGCTGTTACGTCAATGAATTTTTGGCGGAGGTCATCGTTTGAGAATCGCTTTATTTTCCAAGCCATACTTTGCTTGCTGTGAGGCGATTCGGCATCATTTGGACCAAACATGCTTATGGCAGGCCACCACCAGCGGTTAAGGGCATCCTGAACCATTCTTTTTTGGGCATCTGTACCTTTCATCATGGTTAGGAGTATTTCGTAGCCTTGTCTTTGGTGGAAACTTTCTTCTTTACATACTCTAATCATGGCTCTCGAATATGGCCCGTAGGAGCATCTGCAAAGTGGTATCTGGTTCATGATGGCAGCACCGTCAACGAGCCAGCCTATGGTGCCCATATCAGCCCAGGTAAGTGTAGGGTAGTTAAAGATGCTAGAGTATTTTGCCTTGCCCGAATGCAGGTCGTTAAGCATATCTATACGTGCTACACCAAGTGTTTCGGCAGCACTATACAAGTACAAGCCGTGTCCGGCTTCATCCTGGATTTTTGCAAGCAAGGCGGCTTTACGTCTAAGGGTAGGGGCACGCGTTATCCAGTTGCCCTCTGGCAGCATACCCACTATCTCAGAATGGGCATGTTGAGATATTTGCCTGATAAGAGTTTTGCGGTATTCGTCCGGCATCCAATCTTTTGGTTCGATTTTTATTTCGGCATCTATCTTGGCCTGAAATTGGTCTTCGATATTGATATCTTTCATATAGTTCGCATTATTTGACCAAATATAAACTTTTTTACTTAGCTTACGAACGAAAGTCCGTAATATTTTTATTTTTTAATAAACAAGTTGACTGCTCAATATACTTTTTTGCTTGTATTTCTATTTTATCAAAAATATGATTTGAATAATAACCGCTCTTATTTCTGATCAAAATCTACGACCACTTTTTCTGAACGCGGGTGCGACTGGCAGGTAAGGATAAAGCCTGCTTCGAGTTCGTCGGGTTCGAGGCCAAAGTTGCGTGTCATGTCCACTTCGCCTTCTACGAGTTTTGCCCGGCAAGTACAGCACACACCACCTTTACACGAAAACGGCAGATCGGCTCCTTGCTGCATGGCGGCATCGAGTATTGTTTCGGCACCGTATTTGAGCGGAAATTCGATGGTTTTCGAATCGAGTTTGATGGTTATCATACTTTCTTTGGCTGAATCAAATGTTTTTTGTACTTGTGTTGATTCCTGAACCACCTGCCCCGGCGTAGTGAACAGTTCGGTATGGATTGCTTTTTTGGGAATGCCGTGTTGCTGTAAAGCATCCTGTGCCTCGAAAACCATTTCTTCCGGGCCACAGATAAATACTTCATCAATAGATGTTGGGTCGGTGAGGTATTTGAAGAACAAACTGAGCTTGTGCTTGTCGATTCGTCCGTTAAGAATGGGAGCATCCAATTTTTCGCGTGACATAATGAAGTGTAGATTAAACCGGTCGAGATACTGGTTTTTTAATGCCTCGAGTTCTTCTTTGAACATGACAGACCTCGTATTTCTGTTGCCAAAAAGGAGTGTTACCTTACTCTTTGGTTCTTGTGTCAGGATACTTTTTACAATTGAAATGACCGGAGTAATACCACTACCTGCTGCAATGAGCATGTAATTTTTATTATTTGAACTATTGAGTTTTGGTGAAAATTTGCCCATCGGCAACATGACATCAAGTTGATGTCCTTTGCTGAGTTTAGTATTGGCATAGGTTGAAAATATGCCGTTGTCTATTTTTTTTATTGCCACACTGAGAGTGTCTTCAAATGGTGCTGCACAGATAGAGTATGAGCGGCGTACTTCTTCGTTGTCAATGGTGGTCTTCAGCGTAAGGTGTTGTCCTGGTGTGAAGGTAAATTCTTTCCGTAACTCTGCCGGTACTTCAAATGTCAAGACAACAGCATCCGGTGTTTCTTTTCTTACCTCGGTCAATTTCAGTGAATGGAAATATTTCATCTGGACAAATATTTTTTCCAAAGATAAAAAATTACCATCATTGGTGTACTTTTAAAGCAATAAACTTTTCCGAATTTTTCTCAAATAATTCGAATTCCTGATGATGGTCTGTGCAACAATTGTACCATACACAGCAAACATTACTGTACATATTTCACCATTATCTTTTTACCTCTGCTTATCTTGTGCCAAAATTGATAAATGGATTCAATAACGCATATAGTGGTTGGCGCCACAGCTGGCTATATGGTGGCAGGGAGGACATACGGCAAGAGAGCAATGATTTGGGGTGCTTTGGGTGGCTCAATGCCTGATATTGACGTAATCTCAAATCTCTGGACAGACCCGGTTGACTCACTAATGGCGCATCGTGGTATTACGCATTCACTACTTTTTCTGGCATTTGGTTCGGTTTTATTAACTTGGCTCAATGGTCTGTTCTACAAAAATGATCTTCAGAACGGTCGGAATATGCGTTTTTTCGTTGCAAGTTTCCTGCTTGTATTGGCCGCAGTTACAGCTCTGGTTATGAATGTGCTTTTGCTGAGTTTTGATGGGTTGTGGTTGTTACTGAGTATTCCCTTTTGTATTTGGGGTGGAGTTAAATTGATAAAAATATTCAGAAATTATGTTCTGCAGCCCAACATATTTGTCAAACCAGATTTTAGAATTGTATGGCTGGTCTTTTTTGTTTCGATGTCCACACATTTGTTTTTGGATACTTGTACAGTTTATGGTACCGGATTGCTTGAACCATTCTCCAATCACCGTTTTGCACTAAGCAATATTTCGGTTGTGGATATTTTCTTTACCATTCCGGCAGTTGTTATCATACTGCTTGCATGCGTTACACATCGTGGTATTTATTATACAAAAATCAATATAGCCTGGATGATATTGTACTTTGCTCTTACTTTTTTTAATTACCAATATATGTTGGATGTGTTCGGCCGCGCATTGGACAAAAAAGATATTCCTGTAAAGAAAATGCTGATATCGCCAGCCATCATGAACAATTTTCTTTGGTATTCTGTGGCAGAAACCGACACTGCATTTGTCACTTGCAGCCATTCGCTATTCGGCCAGGCGAGCGTACCCGATCCGATTAATATTCTGCCCAAATCTTACCAATTATTGCCTGAAGCGGCATCAAGCAGTCAACTGAATACGCTCAAGGCATTCTCCCGGGGATATTACAACCTGGTTATTGACAAGCAAGGCGATGTCCAGTGGAATGATCTTAAGTTTGGTATGTTCAGTGATGCGCCAAAAGATGCGAATGATTATTTATTTAAATTTAAACTTCGCCATGATAATGGTGTCTGGACAGCCCAAAAGGCAAGTGAAATGAATAAATCTCTTGCAGAATTTTGGCCGGAATACTGGAAGCGAGTCTGGGGTCAATGATAAATAAGCTCACAAATCATTGAATATCAGGTGTTGTTGCTTTATTTGAATATATTTTTATGATAAAATTTGGATATATAGTACAGTTGGATGTATCTTTGCACTCACAATATCGCGGGGTGGAGCAGTTGGTAGCTCGTCGGGCTCATAACCCGAAGGTCGTAGGTTCGAGTCCTGCCTCCGCTACAAAGAGAAAGCCGGTCAAACTTTTGATCGGCTTTTGTATTTAAGTCCTGGCCAAATGAAAAAACGAATTTTACAAATTGTACTATTGGCATTTCTGCCATTGTTGCTGCATGCTCAGGAGTTCAGGGTAATCGGTTATCTGCCGCAATACAAGATAAGTTTTATTGATAAAATCTGTATAGAATACCTCACACATCTCAATATCGCATTTGCCAACCCGGATAGTCAGGGCATCATCAAAACATTTAAAAATGACATAAAGCCTGCTGTTGAAAGAGCGCATTATTATAATGTGAAAGCTTTGATATCCTTAGGTGGCGGACATTTGTTGCCAGAATGGAAAACAGCATGGACCAAGTATCTCCAACCTTCCAACAGATCTTATTTCATAAGCAATATCATGTACTATGTACGAGAAAACCGGCTCGACGGTGCGGATGTTGACTTAGAGTGGAAGGATGTTGACAAGAATTACAGTGGTTTTATTCTGGAGCTACGCGATTCATTGCATGCAGCAGGCAAACTGATAACTGCAGCTTTGCCCGGCAAACACAGATATGCCAATATCTCGGACGAAGCGCTACATGCTTTTGATTTTATCAATCTGATGGCCTATGACGCCTGCGGTCCGTGGAATCCGCATAGGCCAGGTCAGCATTCTTCAATAGAATTTGCCTCGAAATGTATTGCGTACTGGACAGAAAAGCAAGGCATGGCACCAGGGAAATTATCTCTCGGACTTCCGTGTTACGGATATAACTTTAACGACCCAAGTAAAGTGTATGGCTTCTATTACCGCTCTATGCTTGAACGACAGCTTGAGTATATGAATGCCGACCAAGTCGGTGGTATGTATTATAACGGCATACCGACAATCAAATCTAAAACCCAGATGGCATTCGAAAAAACAGGTGGCGTAATGATGTGGGAACTCAGTCAGGATGCAGTTGATTCTCTTGAAGAATATTCGCTACTGAAGGCTGTATATGAAACCGTACAGGTCAATAGAGAACTAATTAAGGAAGATTTCAGTATCCGCGTTTATCCCAACCCGCATACACATTTTGTCTATATCGAATCAAACAAAGCAGAAGAGGAAGCCGAAATCAATCTCTTCAATCAACAAGGAATACTTATACTCAATAAAAGGCAAAAACTTGATGTGCCGGTTATTCATCTTGAAACCAAAGACCTAAAATCAGGCAAATATCCATTGACCGTAAAAATCGGCAACACCGTGCAAATGCACACCATAATCAAGAGCTGAAGCTTTATTTTACCATAATTTCATCTATGAACAACCAAGCTTTGTGTCCTGTACCCTGAAACCCATCCGGTATTATACCCTGATTCTGTGCTATTACTTTCACGTACCTTGCTTCTTCCTTAAATGTGACAGAATGGGCGATGCCGTCGAAGTCAAGGGGTGCCGAAGCATCTGATACGATCTTATAATCGATACCATCATTGCTTGTATATACCTGCAGACGTTTTGGCGGATGTATCCACGAACCTTTGATGTCCATACTGCCGACTGCTACTTCACTGATGCTCTTTTTACTGCCGAGGTCGATAACTGCCTCCATGTCGTCACCGCTGAACCCAAGCCAGTTTTGCCCATCGTAGCGTTTGCCACCCTTCAGGCCATCCACTAATGTAGCAGCACCTTTAGCTCCCGGATAACGGTCTGAAGCAGCATGCTTAAGTGTTATATTGGCACCGAATGAAGCAGATTTGTAAAAAGTAACGGATAATAACGATCCCTGTACTTCACCCTGGGCTCTGCAGTAGAATGTAGATGCAGACGTTAGGGTAACCGGTTTGGTATAGATCGGGTCTTGGTCAGTTGGCTCATGGTTGATGGCATATCTGATGATATCCGAAGCCTTCATGGGCGTAAGTGTTATCTCGAGCTCAGCTTTTTCGTTTGCAGATGTTGTCACTTCGGGGTCAAAAACGTGTTTAGCGAAATTGACATTCATCGCCTTAAGCCTCAACAAATGGTGAATAAGCCGTTTTTTAAAATCTGCCTCATTCTTGCGTTCGCGTGGGGTCCAGTTTACTTCTGCCAGAGCACAAAGTCTCGGGAAAGCCATATACTCGACATGTGCTTCATTGAGGATGTATTCAGTCCAGATATTGCCTTGTGCTCCAAGTATGTATTTTTGTTGATCGGTAGTGAGTTCGGATGGTATTGGCTCAAAATCATATACTTTCATCAGTGGTGTATATCCACCAATGGCTATGGGTTCGTTGAGGGAGAGTGACTGATAATGATCTAAGTAACAATGTGTGCCAGGTGTCATGATGGCATAATGTTTTTCTTTGGCTGCCGCTATTGCCCCGTCAATACCTCGCCATGACATAACTGTGGCATTCGGTGCAAGACCGCCTTCAAGTATTTCGTCCCAGCCTATTATCTGCTTGCCTTTGCTGTTCAGGAATTTTTCCATCCTGTGGATGAAATAGCTTTGCAGTTCTTCTTCTGTCTTCAGACCTTGTTCCTTCATCCTGTTCTGACAGTCCGGACATTCTTTCCAGCGCACTTTCGGGCATTCGTCACCGCCTATATGTATGTAAGGAGAGGGGAAAAGTGCGATTACCTCAGTCAGTACATTTTCCATAAATTCGAATGTCGATTCGCGATTGCAAAATACATCATCAAATACTCCCCAAATGGTGGACACATCTATCTGTTTTTTTGTGCACGATAGCTCAGGGTAAGCTGCTATTGCTGCCATAGCGTGACCGGGCATCTCTATTTCGGGAATCACGGTTACATATCTTTTTGCTGCATAATCAACTATCTGGCGTATATCATCCTGGGTGTAATACCCACCGTATGCGATAGTATCAAACCGGTGAGGAACATCGCTGTAACTGCCTATAAGTGTTCCTTTGCGCTTGCTCCCTATCTCTGTCAGTTTCGGATATTTCTTTATCTCAATACGCCATCCTTGATCGTCAGTTAGGTGAAAATGAAAATAATTCATCTTGTGCATGGCGATAAAGTCTATGTATTTCATCACGAATTCCTTTGGAAAAAAATGCCTGCAAACGTCGAGGTGCATACCTCTGTACTGAAATCTTGGGTAATCCTTGATCTCCATACAAGGTAATTCTATTTTTCCCATGATTGATTTTTTGTTACCGAATATTTCAGGGGGGCAGAGTTGCATGAGTGTTTGCCCGGCATAGAATACACCTTGTGGTGTGGCTGCTTTTATCACTATTTTATCCGGGCTTATGTTCAGGCTGTATTGCTCAGATTTATAGTCTTGTTGTTTTAATATGATGATGTCGGCCTGCTGCTGATTGGCTGTTTTGCCCGATTTGATTCCTGATGTGAGCGCTAACTGGCTATTGAACAGTTGCAATGCATCAAATAAGGATGGTTCATTGCAAAAAATGCTGACGCTGCCGCTCAATGTTGAGTTTCCTTTTTTTTCAGTCAGTGAAACAGGCAATGGTACCAACGATCCACTGTTTTGAGCTATGGTTTTCAAGGTCAGTAACAGCATTATTGTAACCATTGTTACAGGCAATTTATTCAGTAATTTCATAACTTTGCAGCTTATTTATCAGCAAAGATAACCCAAACAATTTTAAAACAGGATATTCATGGCAAAACCCGGTGTTATAGGTTTTTTAATCAGCACTTTTGGACTCAGCTGTCCGCGATGCAGAAAAGCGGATTTGTTTTACTATCCGGTATTGAGGTTCAAGAAACTATATAAAATGAAGTCTGAATGCGATTATTGCGGACAAGATTTTGAAATAGAACCGGGCTTTTATTACGGTTCTATGTTTATTTCTTATATCATCAGTTCATTTTTCATGCTTATCAGCTTTGGCATTATCAAGTTTGCGTTTAAACTTGATGTTTGGACTACATTCGGCATAGTCATGGCATTGCTTGTGCTTGTTTATTTCTACGTGTTCAGAATATCAAGGTCATTGTGGATCCATTTTTTTGTAAAATACAACCCAAAGGCGGTAAAAAAGCAATAATGTGCTGACAGACAAAAGTAACAGCCTTTATATTTTTTTAATTTATTATTATTCAAATGTGTAGAAATGGTTCGGTTTTTGATAAAATAGTGTTATAGAGAATTCATTCGCACGAATGATACCTATGTTATTATTAGAAAACCAATGACACTATTGCTATGCTGAAGACTTACTTTTCCTTCATACTATTGATTTTTGTCTGCACTTTTGTCCGGGCACAGGAGGCACCGATGTATTCACATTTTTTATTTAACAAACTGGCTTACAACCCGGCTTTTGCAGGTGGAAAAGATGTGGCAGTTGTACAGGCATTGTACAGGCAACAATGGCAGAACATAGTAGGCGCACCCAGGACTGCAAATGTTAATTTTCATACGCCTTTTGCTCAGCAGAAATGTGGTCTGGGTATGATGGTGACACAGGACCAGCTCGGCCTGCTAAGCAATACCTATGCCGACCTTATGTATGCATATCGTCTGAAAACCAGCGAAACAGGTGTACTGAGTGTAGGTCTTCAGGCCAGAATAGAATACGCACGCTTCAACTGGAACAAAGCTAAATCCATTAGCCCAACTGATAATAACCTGCAAAATGAAAACGAAAATTTGACCAAACCTAACTTTGGCGTCGGAGCGTATTATAAAGATAAAAATTTCTTCTTTGGCTTTTCGGTTCCTCAATTACTTGAATCGACCTTGTACAGAAGTTCGTATGAAGATTTGCCTTCACTACACCGGTTCCGGACCTATTATCTGATGACAGGTGCAGAATTGGCTCTTTCACCATCGGTTGACTTTATGCCGGGTGTATTGGTCAGCTATATAGCTAATGCCCCACTTCAGGCTGAGATAAATGCCAATCTGGTGTTTTCCAAAACTATCCTTGTTGGTGCATCCTACCGTGTAGGTTCTTCGGTTGACGGACTCGTTGGCATCCAACTTACAAAACAGCTTATGTTGGGCTTGGCTTACGATTATTCGATTTCCAAACTACGCAAGGAAAACATAGGGTCATTTGAAGCAATGCTCGAATATCAGTTCGATTACAATCGCACTGGAGTCAATCACCTGAGATATTTTTAGTTTTAACCAACCTGAAATTTTACCCATGGCCAGATTTATCTATTTTTCATTGTCATTTATATTTTTTCTTTTAGTTACCTTGACGGTGAATGCTCAGACAGCAGATGTTAAAGACCAGATTCCTGACATCAGAGCTGAGAAATATTACAGCATCGAAGGCTACCAAAAGGCTATAGATATATATGAAAAGGAAGACCCTGCAAAAATGAGCAGGGAGACACAATTGAAAGTCGCTAATGCCTACAGGCTAAATGGCAATTCTGTTATGGCAGAAAAATATTATGCCCTCTGTATCAATGAAAGTTCTAAGCCGCAGGATGTTTATAATTATGCCCAGGTTTTATTGTCCAACGGCAAATGCCATGAGTCGATTCCGTATTTCAATACATATATGCGATCAGCCGGCGAAAAAAGCATGAATAATGTCATCAGTTCGTGTGATGAATTGGAGCGTTTTCCGGTCAATAATTATGTTGATATTACCATTGCTGAAGGTCTCAACTCCAAATGGCTTGATTTCGCTCCGGTATTTTACAAAAATGGTCTGATTTTTACTTCGGGCAGGCCAAATAATTTAAATACAAAGAACAAAGACTACTGGAGTGGCAAACCTTTTATGGATGTGTACTATGCTGAAGCCCAAGGCAATGGTAAATTTGAAACACCGGGCTTGTTGTCAAAAACACTCAGTACAAAGTACCATGACGGTGCCGCTACATTTACTCCCGACGGCAACGAGATGTACTATTCTTCTAACAACCGCTCCGGAAAGAGTAAAAAAGGTATCAAAGACCTGAAGATATATACTGCCAAGCTCATAAACGGATCATGGACCAACAGTGATGCATTCCCATTTAATAGTGATGACTATGATAATTGTCATCCTGCTCTTTCTGCTGATGGCAATATCTTAGTTTTTGCTTCTGATATGCCGGGTGGCCAAGGTGGTATGGACCTCTATGTGAGTTTTAGAAAGAAGAATATTTGGTCAAGGCCTGTCAACCTTGGCAAACAGATAAATACTCCGGGCAATGAACTGTTTCCATTTATTGACGCCAGAGGTACGCTCTATTTTTCATCTGACGGACAAAAAGGTATGGGCGGGCTCGACATTTTTTCTGCTGCCATGGAAAAATCTGAAACCATCTGGTCCACGCCGGTCAATATGGGCAGACCCTTTAATTCATTGAAAGACGATCTGAGCTTCATAGTATCCACCTCTGGTCTTGATGGATATTTTGCTTCTAACCGCGAAGGCGGAATGGGGGAGGATGACATATATTACTGGACAAACAAGCCCGACTATCGCCCCAATCAAGGTCTGCTGGCTATAAAAGTACTCGACACAGAAACCAATATGCCTGTAGGCGATGCCAGGGTTAATCTGTTCGATGAGCACTCACAAAGTACCGGCTACCTGACCAATCAGGATGGTTTAATAGGCAAGGATCTCAGCCGTAGGGATGTTAAATTTATTGAATACAAAAAGGATGGTTATGAAACAGGCCTCAAATATCTGTCGGATGATATGCCTTCAAAACCACAATACACTATAATATATATGAAACCCGAAAAAGGCCAGCTTATTTCAGGCCTGGTTACGGATAAATCTACAGGGCGACCACTGCCGGGTGCTGAAGTTTTCGTTTCAGGAATGCCTAACGGACCATTCAAGTCTGTGATAACTGCCCCCGATGGTACATATTCCATAAAAGTACCTTGTGTGGGAGAATACAAACTCGCTGCTACCAAACAGGATTATGTAAAGTCAGAAAGAAATTTGATGGCGGATGAAATACCCTGCAATGTATCCAATGCTGTGGTACGTGACTTCGCTTTGTCTCCTTATATGATGAATGATAAGCGACGCGAACTCAGTGCTTCGTTCCTCGGTGACAAAGATGCTATGTTTGAAGCCGGTAAAACATTCGAAGTAAAAGACATTTATTATGATTATAATAAGTCAAACATAAGAAAAGATGCAGCTAAGGTTCTCGACAAACTGGTTGACTTGCTTCGCGAATTCCCTGAAATGGAAATCGAATTATCTTCACATACAGATTCACGTGGTACTGATGGGTACAATCAAAAGCTCTCACAATCACGTGCAGATTCTGCTGTCAGATATCTTGAGTCAAAAGGTATATCATCCTCGAGAATGCGTTCGGCGGGCTACGGAGAACGTGTGCTAAAGAATGATTGTGCAGATGGTGTCAATTGCAATGAAGCACAGCATCAGGAAAACAGAAGGACAGAAATAAAAATTCTGAAGCTGTAAGCGAGATTTATTAGATATTTCTTATCAGCGTCACTCGATTTTTCTTTGAGTTTTACAAAGCTTTATTTCGCTTGTATTAAGGTGAAAATTTAGGTAAATGTATTTATTTATCCATTTTTTACAGGTATAATTCATCTGCCCATATACTATTCTCTGTTTTATTAAGTAGTATTAGTACAAAGACACAGTTTTTCTCTTATCAATGCAGCGAAAATTAACTTTAACGTGGTGTGAAAAAAAAATTTCAAAAAAAATAAAAAAACTCAAAACACAGGCAACGGAATCTGTAACAGAGGTATCTGTATGATTAACGATTACTATCTCTTGTTTTCAAATCTCTTACAACCTGAGGTTTTCCAAATGAGACTCGCCCCTGACTGAAAAGCGCAGCCCGGGGTTTTTTATTTGCCTTGCCTGAATGCCATGCATGGTAGGCAAAATAAAAAAAGGTGGAGTTCCCTCCACCTTTGTGATTTTTACTTATTTTTTGTGTTCGATCTATTTGTCCAGTTTTTGATAGTGTGCTTCAACCATTATCTTGGCATTTTTTGATACCTTCTCACCTACCATTGCCGGTATTTTTATTTTATAATCTTTCAAAGCAACCGAAAACTGAGAAGTAGCATTCACTTGTCCATTGTTGACAGTAATGGTAGCAGTGGTCTTTATAGCTTTGGTTACACCGTGCATGGTAAGGTCACCGGATACATTCGCTTTGTATGTTCCGTTCTTTTGAAAATTAATATCCTTGATATTATCGATTTTTCCTTTGAAAGCAGCCTTAGGATATTTGTTAGATTCAATGTAGTTTTCATTAAAATGTTGTTCCATCATCAGTTTTTCGAATTTGAGGCTTCGTGCCAACACTGCAAACTCGATTTTTCCGGTCGATACCTCAATGACAGATGAGCCGGTAGTTGATTTTGCAGCAATAGTCTCTAAGGAAGCATTGACCGTTGCATCAAAACTCACAGATGCATCTTTTGTAAAATATTTGTCCTGTGCATTCATTCCGGTTATACCGGTTATCAAAAGGATGAAAAGCAATACATTCTTCATAAGCTAAAATAGTTTTTAATGGTTTAATAAAATAGTGTGTTAATCAAATTGTTGTTGGTTAATAATAAAATTGAAAAACTGTTCCACCATCAATTAGCTGCATCGAAATGAGACAGTTCTTTCAATTCATTCGATAAATATAACACGTTTTGGTACTTCTTGTTTCATTTTGATTAGTTACTTTAACATAAGCTTAAAATCTGTGTTAAACGAATGTGAAATTTTACATTTTTGCTTATTCCGAGCTTTGTTTTCCGGTTTTGTATAAAAGCTAAGGAGAGCGGCGATTTATATTGTGTATCAATTGTATTTTACTTAAATGTTTTAACTTATCTTTGCGCAAAATATTTCGAAATGCTCCAAAAAACCATCAGGGATGCTGTTTCTGTTTCAGGAATTGGTCTGCATACCGGAAGGAATGTCACCATGACGTTCAAACCGGCTCCCGAGAATTCAGGTTACAGGTTTATCCGGACAGACCTCGAAGATGCACCGGTCATTCCCGCCGATGTTCAGTATGTAGTAGCCACTACACGTGGCACCACACTCCAGATCAGAGATGTACAAATCAGTACGGTCGAGCACACATTGTCTGCCCTTACCGGCATGGGTATTGATAATGTACTGATAGAAATAGACGGGCCCGAAGCACCCATAATGGACGGCAGTGCCAGACTAATCATGGATGCACTAACAACAGCCGGCATCCAGGAGCAGGCAGCCGAAAAAGAATATTTCATCATCGAAAAACCAATTTCCTATCGCGATGAAGTAACAGGTTCAGAATTGCTTGCTGTGCCGGCAGATGATTTTGAAGTCACTACAATGATAGACTTCAATTCGCCCGTGCTTGGTCAGCAATATGCCTCACTCAATGGCATCGAAAATTATGAACATGAGATAGGTCCGTGTCGCACATTCGTGTTCCTACACGAACTCGAACAGTTGCTCACACATGGTCTTATTAAAGGAGGAGACCTCGACAATGCTATTGTCATCGTTGACAGAATCATGCAGCAGGAAGATCTCGACCGGCTTGCACAAAAACTCGGAAAACCAAGCATAAAGGTTGAAAAGGAAGGCGTATTGAACACCACATCATTGAAATTCAATAATGAACCTGCACGCCACAAACTTCTCGACGTAATAGGTGATTTGTCTTTGGTCGGAAAGCCGATTAAAGGAAAGATAGTGGCCACAAAACCCGGTCATACAAGCAATGTACAGTTTGCACGTTTGCTCAAAAAAGCCTACAACGAGCAACGTAAACAACAAAGTGTACCATCCTACGACCCAAATGCAGAGCCAATATTAAATGTGATGCAGATAGCCGAAATGCTGCCACACCGATTTCCATTTTTGCTTGTCGATAAAGTCATTTCAATGAGCAAAACACAAGTGGTAGGTATTAAGAATGTGACCATGAACGAGCAATTTTTCACAGGTCATTTTCCCGACAATCCTGTGATGCCAGGCGTACTCCAGATGGAAGCACTCGCACAAACTGGTGGTATTCTCGCGCTCTCATTGCAAGAAGACAAAGGCCAGTGGGATACTTATTTCCTGAAAATTGACAACTGTAAGTTCAAAGGAAAAGTATTGCCGGGTGATACACTGGTATTAAAAATGGAACTTTTAGAACCTATAAGAAGAGGTATTGTAAGAATGCAGGGAACAGCTTATGTAGGCAATAGAATTGTATCAGAAGCCGAACTGGTAGCACAAATAGTTAAGAGGAGTTAATAATGAATACAATAAATAATCTAAGTATAATAGACCCGAAGGCACAAATTGGCAAGAATGTCACCATCTCTCCGTATGCAATCATCAGTGGTGATGTCGTCATAGGAGATAATTGCTGGATAGGACCATTCGTGAGTGTTCAGGATGGTGTTCGAATGGGTAAAAACTGTAAGATTTTTCAAGGTGCTATAGTTGGTTCCATCCCTCAGGATCTTAAGTTTGAAGGCGAAGAGTCGGTTCTGGAAATAGGCGATAATACTATCATTCGCGAATACTGTACGCTTAACCGTGGTACAAAGGCTGGATACCGGACTGCCATAGGCAGTAATTGCCTCCTGATGGCTTATGTGCACGTAGCTCATGATTGTGTTGTAGGTAATAATGTGATACTGGCCAATAATGTTACACTTGCCGGACATATAACCATAGGTGATTATGCGGTACTTGGTGGTCTTACTGCAGTTCATCAGTTTGTAAGAATCGGAGCACATGCAATGATCGGGGGAGGTTCGCTCGTAAGTAAAGATGTGCCACCTTATATCAAAGCTTCTCGCAATCCACTTTCTTATGCAGGCATTAATTCGGTAGGCCTCAGTCGTAGAGGATTTAAACCCGAACAACAACAGATTATCACGGATATTTATCGCATTATTTTCGTAAAAGGTGGCGTCATATCAGAAAGCCTAAAACAGATCGAAACCGAATTCAATGATTCAGCCGAACGTAATACTATCATCGAATTTATTAATCACTCTGAACGTGGCTTATTAAAAGGACTGAGAAATGAAGTGATTGAAGAATAACCACAATGGATATCATTCTGAACGGCCTGACAAAGAAATACAAACAAGATACCATATTCCGTGACTTTACATTCACCATTAAGGCCGGCGACCGACTTGGCATTTCGGGTCCCAATGGTTCCGGAAAATCTACCTTGCTGAAAATACTCTCCGGTCAGGTAAGCCCCACAAAGGGAGAACGAACATATTTGGACGAAAATGGAAAAAAAATTGAAGAAGAATTGGTTTTTGGTAAAATAAGCTATGCCGCTCCCTATATTGAGCTTATTGAGGAATATACTTTACCTGAGTTGCTTCGATTCTATGCCAATTTTCGACAACCCTACTTGCCCAACCTCCAGGAATTAGCAGAATTATCCGGGTTAAAGTTCAAAAATCGGTTTATCAAGGAATATTCTTCAGGCATGAAGCAGCGAGTAAAGTTATTGCTTGCGCTTTGTTTTCAGTCAGAAGTTGTACTGCTCGACGAACCATCCACCAATCTGGATGCTGAAGGTGTAGCATGGACAAACAGCCTGATAACTGAGTTTTTACAGTCAAGAACAATTATTATTGCATCCAACGAAGTCAGAGATTTTGAAGCAGTGCCCAAAGTACTGGATATAGTGACCTATAAATAGATGGTAAGGGAAGTTAATCAGAGTTCTTTCAGTAAATTGGTCAAATCCTTGTGTATTTGTTGAAGTTGATTGATTATTTCTTTCTTTTGGTCCTCTCGGTTTCGAAGTGCATTTATTTCGTGCCTTGCTCCCTCGAGTGTAAAACCCTTTTCTTTAACCAAATGGTAAATCAACCTTAGTTGTATTATATTTTTTTCGGTATATAATCGATCGCCTTTTCGGTTTTTTGAAAGCTTAAGTGCAGGAAATTCAGTCTCCCAGAATCGCAGAAGTGACTGTGAAACTTCAAACATGCTTGCAACTTCGCCAATGCTGTAATATCGCTTTGGTTCGTCGTAGAGTTTTTTATCAAGAATACTCATTTGTATATACTAGTCGTAAGAAACGTTCGAATTTTGAGACATCTCTACGAGTTCTTTATATTCTTCTGATGAAATACCTTCAAGACAGAACTGGATTGGATTTACACGCTGTCCTTTGACCAATACTTCATAATGCACGTGTGGCGCTGTTGCTCTTCCTGTCTCACCTACGGTACCTATCTTTTGCCCTCGCTTTACTTTCTGACCAACTTTCACGTTGATTGATTCGAGGTGTGCGTATAGTGATTGGTAACCGTAGCCATGATTGATGGTTACATTTTTGCCATAACCGCTTGAGTATGGTTCTATCTTGGATACTACACCGTCACCGGTTACCTGTATGGATGTTCCCCGTGGTGCAGGAAAATCAATGCCGGTATGCATTCGACGTACTTTTAATATCGGATGTAGTCGGTATCCGAAGCCCGACAAAGAGCCGAGTCGCTGTCGGTATTTATCTGAGCTAATCGGTGTAATGATGGGTAGTGACGAGTAAAGATTTTCCTTCTTGATGGCAAGGTTCATAATCGTATCCAACGATTTTGACTGCATGACAAGTTGCCTTTCAAGTTTCTTTACTCTGTCTTCGGTATTGGCCAATATTTCATACGAATTACCTAAACGCGAAAATCCGGCAAATTTTGAATGCCCGCCTGTACCTCCATTCCACTGATTTTTGTCAATTGGGTCCATACCAAACATCATGCGGTGTACATTGGCATCGCGCTCCTGAATATTGCCAAGCACCTTATCCATGGTAGCCATTTGTTTATTAATCTGTTCATATTTTTCAGCCATTTGGTCAAGCTCTCTTTCAAGCATTTTTTCTTTAGGTGACGGAAAATATGAAAATGCTAATGACAGAAATAATACAGAAGCAACTACTACCGCAGATACAAAGCCAAATACCCTTAAAAGGTATGTTTTTAGTGAAAGCTGAACTATCTCGAACCTTAGAGTATGTTTGTTATATACAAATTTTTCTTTAGCCATAATTCGTTCGTTTAATTAGCAATATACTAATGTCGGACGTAAATTATTGTTTTTTCATAGCGATTGGAGCGTAAAATTAAAGTATTTTTTTATAAACTCCAAATATTTATCGAATTTTAAAGAATAGTATTAAGGCAAAATATCAAATATTGTCCGCTTATTTAAAATGATTGAACGATATTTGCACTTTACTTTCAAACCATCATTTTATTATACAGTTTTTGAACCGCAGCAGCTTAATAATACGTAAAACCTAATAAAAACCCTATGCGATCACGTGAAATCCGCCAAAATTTTTTAGAATTCTTCGCTTCAAAAGGACATAAAATAGTACCTTCTGCTCCTTTGGTCAATAAGAATGATCCTACCCTCATGTTTACCAACGCTGGTATGAATCAGTTTAAGGATTATTTCCTCGGCAATAAAGTGCCGGATGCCAGAAGAGTAGCTGATACACAAAAATGCCTGCGTGTATCAGGCAAACACAATGACCTCGAAGATGTAGGATTTGACGGTACGCACCATACGATGTTCGAAATGTTGGGCAATTGGTCGTTCGGCGATTATTTCAAAAAAGAGGCCATCGAATATTCCTGGGAATTCCTCACTAAAGTCTGCCAGATACCAAAAGATCGGCTTTATGCTACAGTTTTTGGAGGCGATGAAAAGGAAGGCCTCGAACCTGACCGCGAATCGCTCGAAATTTGGCTCAATTACTTACCTGAAAACAGAATCATCTACGGAAGCAAAAAAGATAATTTTTGGGAAATGGGTGATACTGGCCCGTGTGGTCCTTGTACCGAAATACACGCAGACATACGCCCGGACTCAGAAAGACAGCAGGTAGCAGGTGAGACACTTGTCAATATGGACCATCCGCTTGTTGTAGAAATATGGAATAATGTATTCATCCAATTCAACAGAAAAACCAATGGCGAACTCGAAAACCTGCCTGAAAAACACGTAGATACAGGTATGGGTTTTGAACGACTTTGTATGGTATTACAGCAGAAAGACAAAAGTTATGACACGGATGTATTTACACCTTTGATTGACTTTGTCGAAAGCCGCACCGGTATAAAATACACCGGTAGTTACAATAGGGAAGATAAATCGGACGTTGCTACCCGTGTGGTGGTTGATCACATACGTGCCGTAGCATTTACCATAGCCGATGGCGAATTGCCAGGCAATTCAGGTGCCGGGTATGTCATTAGAAGAATCCTGCGAAGAGCTGTACGTTATTATTATTCCTTCCTTGGCATCAAGGAACCATTTATGTACAGCCTGGTTCACATTCTTGCCCAAGAGTTCGATGGCGTATTCCCCGAATTGACTGCACAGAGGGAATTTGTGTCAAAGGTCATTCTTGAAGAAGAAAAGGCTTTCCTCAAAACACTGCAGGGCGGGCTAAGCCGTCTTGATACGCTTGACCTCAAAGACGGTCAAATTGACGGAAAAACTGCCTTCGAACTTTACGATACCTACGGTTTTCCCATCGACCTTACCAAACTTATTGCCCTGGAAAAAGGATGGACTATCGACGAGACCGGTTTTCAGGCTGCCCTTGGTGAACAAAAAGCACGATCGCGCGCTGATGCTCAAAAGGAAGTAGGTGACTGGGTCGAACTGCTCAACCACCCTGACTGCGAATTCGTAGGTTACGATACATGTGTGGTCAACCAAGCCAAAATTACTAAATACCGAACCTCTGCATCTAAAGGTACTGAGGTATTTCACATCGTCCTTGACCGAACACCCTTCTACGGTGAAAGCGGTGGCCAGGTAGGCGATAAAGGTGTGCTTATTAGCGGTAGCGAAACCATCCACATCATTGATACTAAAAAAGAAAACGATCTCATCATCCATATTACTGAGGCTTTACCTTCTGACGTAAATGCATCCGTTGTAGCTTCCGTTAATGAAAATCTGCGAAATGCCACTTCTTGCAATCACTCAGCCGTACACTTGATGCACGCAGCACTACACCGCATCGTAGGCAAACATGCACTGCAAAAAGGTCAGGATGTCAATGATCAACGCCTGCGTTTCGACTTCTCTCATTTTCAAAAACTCACAGACGAAGAACTGAATGCTATAGAAGCAATGGTAAATGACAAAATACGCGATAATATAGTACTCGAAGAACACCGCAACATGCCGATTGAAGATGCGCGCAACCTTGGTGCAATGATGCTGTTTGGCGAAAAATATGGCGAATTTGTCAGGGTCGTAAGCTTTGACCAATCGTTCAGTACCGAACTTTGTGGTGGCACACACGTCTCACAAACCGGCAATATCGGCTTGTTCAAAATTGTGTCAGAAAGTGCTGTAGCTGCAGGTGTCAGAAGAATAGAAGCCGTTACTTCTGCCAAAGCTCAGGAAATGGTGGATGCACAAATCAAAATCCTCGACGACATAAAAGAATTGCTCAGAAATCCTGCATCACCGGTAAAGGCTGTACATGATATGATTGAAGAAAACAAAAATTTCCGCAAGGAAATAGAACAACTTCAGACCAAACTTGCTGCATTCCTGAAATCTGAACTGAAATCAGGATTTGCTCAGGGTGACGGCTTCAGCTATCTCGTCTCTGAGGTGAATTTGTCTGATGCAAAGGCCGTCAAAGATCTGGCATATCAGCTTGAAAAAGAAACCGGCAATACAGTCATCGTGTTTGGCTCTGTCAATGAAGGCAAACCACTCATAACGGTTATCGTAAGTGAAAATCTCACAGCAAGGTTTCATGCAGGCCAAATGGTCAAGACGCTGGCAGCAAACATAAAGGGCGGCGGTGGCGGACAGCCTTTCTTTGCTACTGCAGGCGGAAGCGATGCCTCCGGTCTGAGTAATGCACTTAGGCAGGCAAAAGAATTGCTGACAGGGGCATGATTTTATTGAAAAAGAAAAAAAAGGATAGTTTCAGTGTAAATTGTACTAATTTGGAATAGGATAAAATGACAAAAAGAAGTTTTTTAGTTTCTGTATTATTATCAATAGCCGGTGCCGTCAATGCCCAAAGAGAAATTGTACCGACTGATACACTTTATATTAAAGGTAAAATAGAAAACCAAATCTGCTTTGTATTGACAGATCTTGAAAAATTTCCGACTGTTGCCATCGAAGATCAGATTATTTACAATCACAAAGGTGAAATAAAAGATACTATCCGCAACTTAAGAGGCATTGGTATTAAAAATGTGTTATCTACAGTTAGATTTCTTCATGAAAAACCAAAGAATCTCAATGAATTTTACTTAGTATTCATAGCTTCTGATGGTTACAAAGTTGTGTTTTCATGGAATGAAATATTTAATAATACAGCTGGAGACCACTTTTATATCATCACCGACATCAATGGTAAGAAGCTTAAAGACCAGGCCCAAAGAATAATTTTTTTGGCTACGTCAGATCTAAAGATCGGAAGACGGTATATCAAAGGACTCAAAACCATAGATGTACGACAAGTACCTGGTTTGTAAAACCATTGTAGTAGCAATTATGTAAATGAAGAAGCTGGTAAAAGTAAAAAACACTTCAGTTATTTCCCTTTATGGCTTAACCACTACTATAACTGAAGTGTTTATTCTTTTCAGGCTTAATCCATCACAACAATTTTGCCGGTATAATTGACATTCTCACCTATGATTTTTACAAAATAACAGCCTGAAGCTGGCAAATCATTCCTACTTATGCTTATTTCCTGATAGCCGCTTTCCAGTCCAAGTTCTCTTTCGAGCAATTGCTTTCCATCAATGCCGCTTACAGTAAGCTTAGCAACGATAGCATTACCGGGATTGAAAACAGGCCAGATCGTTTCGTTTTTGAAAGGGTTTGGTTTGTTTTTATAAATCTTTATCTGCTCGGCAGGTACGTCCGATTTACCTGAAAAAACAAGTTCTACTCCGCACTCAGCATCATGTGTGTCCATCGCTTTTGTAGTCTCATTTTCAGGCAGCAAACTGATGAGTTTTCTCAGTGGAATGTCTTCATCCACTTGTATGGTAATATTCAGCAAAGCCATACTTAATGATTTTGGCTCAATGCCTTGGTCCCGAACATATACTGCATATATCGTGTTGTTTGTTTTATCATAATGTAACCCTTCTTCACCGATAGATGTTTCAGGTGTTGGTATTATGCTTGTGTTTGCTCGGTCATTGATCTTCATTCCAAACTGGAGTCCGTTGATTTCGTGAGCATTATTGAGTACTATTGCCACTTTTGTCGGAATGTCTTTCTTGAGCAATATGTCAGGTAGTACAAGAACAGCCGGTGCCGTTGTTCTGGTTTCAGTATCATTGGATTTTATACCGTATGCCTTCGAACTCATGTTTACATCACCCAGTTTTATTGATATGAAATCATTAAAGTATGAACTGCCACTGAGCTTGTCAAGATAAATGCTTTCTGGTAACTTTCCTGAAAGAGGTTGCTCAAGCAATTCGTTTTTACATTTAGCATCCAGAAATTTCCAGGATTTGTTCGACGAAAATGCCTGTTGACTATGCACGATTAGCCGTTTTATTTCTCCAAGATCGGCTACATTGAGCGTGTGTGAATCATTCACATCAGCAGCCAGATAACTGTAAGGATCAGTGAAATATTTTTTTCCAAGCAAATGTCTTGTAAGGAGTATTGCGTCCAGAACATCTACACCATTCAGATATTCGTCTGTTTTTTGGGGTTGAATGTTGAGGCTCATCCCTTCCGGAATTTTCTTCAATATAAAGTTTCCATCCTGGTCTGAGAGAATATTTTGGTTTCCACCGGCCATTTCCACATTTACACCAACTCCGCCGATTGGTTTATGGCCTACAGTTGAAAGCTTTCCTGAGAGTATGTTGCCATCCGCAAACATATCTCCGCATATTTTGAGTGAATCAAGTACAAGTACATTTCCATTACAAACGGTACTGTTACCAGCAGCATCTGTTATTGTTACTGCAAATGGTTTTGGAGGAGGCCCTGCAACATTACAATCAAATGTGTCGGGTGAAATATCTACTGTCACAGAAGAACAAAGGTCATAATAATCCCAGTTGTTCTTGATAACCTGTGGTGTGATGATGTATAGACTATCACTCGGATTGATGTAGCCTATCAGATTGACACTCGCACCTGCACATTCCGCAAACGGCGGAGTCACATCTCTGACAGTAATGTTGACCACACAAGTGTCACGGTTATTACAGTCATCTATTGCCATAATGGTTACAATAGTAGTGCCTACCGGATAAAATCCGCTGATGTCGGCCCCGTTCGGGTTCGTATTCGGCGAATCGTTCACTATAACCAGGTCTCCACAATTATCCGTTGCCACAGCCGGTGCAAAATTGATATTCCGGCCACATTGGTTTGGTGCGGCATCTATTATTGTATCCTTCGGGCAAAAACTGAATATAGGTTTTAGATCATCTCTCACAGTTACATATACAAAGAATGGTACCGATGCATTCCCACATCCGTCAAAAGCCCTATAAGTAATAGTCCGCTGGTATTTGTTCTTGCATTCAATATTGGATGTGAGCGTGTGGATAACCACATTATCAATTGTACAATCATCTATTGCTGTAGGTACAGGTGCTGAAAAAACCTTGTCACAGCTAATGGTCATGTCTAGACTGCCTGCCGAGTTGAGCCATACAGGTGGTTTGACGTCGTTGAGTGTTATTCTTTGAATAGATGGTACCGTTGTGTTTTTACAAATGTCCTTCACCATCCAGGTGCGCACTATAAAGTTGCACCCGACTGGTGGATTTACAAACGAATCAGAAAAACTTATTTCGAATATACTACAGTCGTCCACAGCTGCAGGTGATCCGGTCAAAGTTGTATCCGGATTCAGATCACACGATATTGTTACATCGCCCGGAAATGTTATCAAGGCATCGGTTGTGTCAATGATACTTATAGTCTGAATGCAAAATGAAGAATTACTGAATGTGTCAACTGCTGTCCATTTTCTGAAAATATTTCCTGTGTTGCAAGGTGTCAATACAGTGCTATCCTGAAAAAATATGGTGTCAATAGCACAATTGTCAAAAGCAATGGCCACACCCAAGGAATCCGGATCAATGGTTTCGTTGCAATGAACAGTCAGGTCTTGAGGGCAGATAATTTCTGGAGGAATAGTATCGACAATTGTCACCGAAGACATACAGAAGTTTGTATTACCGTGGCAGTCCTCAGCTTTGAGTATCACCAGAAATGATTGGTTAACATCGCTACAGTTGAAAGCTATCTGTTGTGACAAAAGAGAATCCGGTTGCCCCATCAATTTAATCTGAAGCGTGTCGAGGCAGCAATTATCCGTTGTACCATTCTCCAGGTCAGCTACTGTCAGTATCACATTACCGCTTGTATCTAATGGAAGAGTTAATTGGGTATTGCAGATTACTGTTGGCGTTTCTTTGTCAAGAATTTCGAATTCATGCTGACAATACGAGCAATTGTTGCACCCGTCACATACCTGGTAGGTTATTTCATAGAGTCCCGGAGCCAATTCGTAAGGCCCATAGCCCTTTTGACCAAGTCCACTTCCGAATATGGTTACTTTGAGAGAGTCAGAGCAGTTGTCTGTAATCAAAGGTTTGGGTAGGGTCACTGTCCGGTAACACTTGCCTACCTCGGTCAGTAATGTGAATCCGGGCGCACAAATAGCTACTGGTGGCGTTTTATCATTTTTTTCAATAATCTGTACATGTTTAATAAAATTATTATTGCAACAATCAATCACAAACCAGGTACGCAGTATATTCACAGAGCCTTCACATTGGGGCACTATACTGTCGGTGAATGTAGATTTAATCTGACAGGCAAGCTCAAGTGGCTTACCAAATAAGGTCGGGAACCCAAGTGAGTCGGGTGAAATGTCCGGGTCCGCACAATCAAGATCCGTCCCATTGGCCTTGGTAAGATTAGCAGGAAAAACTACCTGACTGAGATTAGGCTTTCGTACATATATATGTTGAGTGCACGGCGCCGAAAAATTTCCACTGGTATCTTGAGCGATCCAGGTTCTTGTAATGGTGTATAAAATCCCGTTTGGATTGTCACAATCTGTCACAGTGCGTATTTCACCTTGTGATAATATCTCCGGATCATCATCACAGTTATCATTTGCGAAAACCAGTCCGATGCTTTCAGGCGAATCATCATCATTGCATTGTATGGTAACATCTACACAGAACAATGCAGGGTTCAACTTATCTTCTACAAACAGATTGCCCCAGCACCAGTTGCCGGTGGTAGTATCAGTCACAGTATAAGTAAGTGTTTGCCCAAGATAGGCACAGGTCACAGGGTTATCAACAGGCTTTTGGTCTTTGTCAAATATTTTTATCTCATAATTGAGCAAACAAGGTGCCTGCGGGTTGTTCATAACTGTATAGATAGTTACTTCGAATGTTCCTTTATCATTCAGGCTGAGGTTGACCAATGCTCTGCACGACAAAGGACATTGGGCAATGGCTGATATATTCGAAAATAGCAGAAACAGTGATAACCATGCAGAAATTGCAATGATAGTTCTAGAAGTACGCATACTGTATAAAGCACGCAGCTTGGTTTTAAATCTCATGATATGTCCGGTTTATGGATGTTCGTTGATTGCCACGCAAATACCGGTTCAATTCGTCCTGTGTTTGAACTAATCTTGTTCCCTCATTCAAACACATTATGATAATATCAAATATTTTGCCAAAACTTGTATTTATTAAATATTTACTGATTCAAGTATCTAATTAATGTGGATATTTCAAAGCATTTTATTATCTTCACGGCATTACACTATAATATATATGCAATGGCAGAGAATGACAATGGTAAATCAGAAAGAATCGTCACGAAAATGTTTGAGAATGATGCGTTCAGTAGGTGGCTTGGCATTAGCATTCTCGAAGTCCTGCCAGGGAAGGTGAGCCTTAGTCTTATAGTCAGAAAAGAATTTACGAACGGATTTGGTGTAGCCCACGGAGGCATCACCTATTCATTAGCTGATAGTGCATTAGCTTTTTCGGCAAATGGTCTTGGTCGTCATGCATTATCTATAGAGACATCAGTTTCGCATACCCGTCCGGTGATGGAAGGTGATATTCTTACAGCACATGTAGAAGAACTTGTCAATAGCAGGAAGCTTGGTATTTATCATATTAATATATACAACCAGCGTTCAGAGCTGGTAGCTCTTTTTAAAGGGACCGTCTTTAAGAAAGATGCCGAATGGGATGTGTGATAAAAAAAAGACATATTTTTTTAAAAAAATATGTTAATTTTAATTAATTGATATTCAGATATTTGTGTAATTTTTGTGATTTTTTTTAATTTATTTTAATTTTTTTTGAAAATAAATTTTGTTTTCTGAATAATTGGTTGTTATCTTTGTGTCCGCTTTTGAAAATTGTACAACAGTGTACAAAAATAGATTAGCAAAGTTCATTGACATATAGAGAGGAAATAAACGTTATGTTGACCCTAAGAAACGAGTTATTTATACAGAGATGTATGAATAACACAAAGACAATTTACTATGGAGAGTTTGATCCTGGCTCAGGATGAACGCTAGCGGAAGGCCTAATACATGCAAG
>WBZR01001218.1_pt1 | contig 33855 bp, 26 predicted proteins | sample 5204231 | NCBI WGS metagenome assembly WBZR01 (sample SAMN12412403, study PRJNA552823) | activated sludge metagenome | isolation source: activated sludge from anammox sidestream of wastewater treatment plant... | place: USA: Virginia | collected 2017-08 | reverse complement strand
GAAGCTGCGGAAAGCAACGCTTGGCGTTGCTTTGGTAGGGGAGCGTTCCCCACGCGACGAAGCTGTACCGTGAGGAGCAGTGGAGTGTGGGGAAGTGAGAATGCCGGCATGAGTAGCGCAAAATGCGTGCGAACCGCATTCACCGAATGCCCAAGGTTTCCGACGCAAGGTCGATCCACGTCGGGTTAGTCGGGCCTAAGCCGAGGACGAAAGTCGTAGGCGATGGACAACAGGTTAATATTCCTGTACCGAGGGTGCTGAGTGATGGGGTGACGCCGAAGGGTAGGCCAGCCGGGGAATGGTAGTCCCGGTGCGAAACTTGTAGGTCTATGATCTGCCTAGGGAAATCCGGGCGGGGAGACTGAGGAGTGATCAGCTAGCTGTGTAATGCAGCGAAGTGGTTGAGCCCATGCGGCCGAGAAAAGCCTCTAAACGTTGACGCACACTCGCCCGTACCGCAAGCCGACACCGGTGGGCAGGTCGAGTAGACCAAGGTGATCGAGAGAACCCTCGTTAAGGAACTCGGCAAAATGGAGCCGTAACTTCGGGAGAAGGCTCGCCCCCGAGCTTGAAGCCACTTGCTGGCGTAAGGGCATGGGGGTCGCAGAGAAACGGCCCAGGCGACTGCTTACCAAAAGCACAGGTCTCTGCTAACGCGAAAGCGGACGTATAGGGGCTGACGCCTGCCCAGTGCCCGAAGGTTAAGGGGATGCGTTAGTGCTTCGGTGCGAAGCGCTGAACCGAAGCCCGGGTGAACGGCGGCCGTAACTATAACGGTCCTAAGGTTAGGGACGCTAGCCTTAGTAAAACCGAACCATATGCGGGAAACTCCTCGCACAGCTGTCCGGTACTCGTTCGTGCATGGCACGAGCAGTAAAAATCCGGCAGACAAGGGGACAATCCGCAGGGAAGGCCTGGTCTGTACCAGGAACCCTCAGAGACTTTACGTTCGGGGCTGGCCGATGAAGCTCGATGCACAATGGGTGACAGGTTTTGTGGACGGTGAAGGCTGTTTTCATGTCGGCATCAACACGCATGCGGACATGAAGACCGGCTTTCAGGTTCTTCCTGAGTTCACCGTCGTACAGCACAAACGCGATGTGACCGTCTTGCACGCACTCAAGGCACACTTCGGATGCGGCGTGGTTCGGACCAGCCACGGCGACCGGATGGCCTACCGCGTGCGAAGCGTGGAGCACTTGCTCAACCACATCGTCCCATTCTTCACCGAGCACCCGCTCAAGACCAGGAAGCGTGTCGACTTCGAGAAGTTCCGACGCGTCATACTGATGATGTCAGCGGGCGAGCATCTGACGATCGATGGAGTCCAACGGATTCGGACGATCGCAAGCGAGATGAATCGAGGCCAGTCAAGATAAAGTCCGGCCCTCTTGGAAACAGGAGGGATGAACCGAGCGAAATTCCTTGTCGGGTAAGTTCCGACCCGCACGAAAGGCGTAACGATCTGGGCACTGTCTCAACGAGGGACTCGGCGAAATTGAAATCTGCGTGAAGACGCGCAGTACCCGCAGCAGGACAAAAAGACCCCGTGGAGCTTTACTATAGCTTGCCATTGCGTCTGGGCTGTGCTTGTGTAGGATAGGTGGGAGGCTGTGAAACCGGGCCGCCAGGTTCGGTGGAGCCATCCTTGAAATACCACCCTTGTGCAGTCGAGGCCCTAACGGTTGGCCGTGATCCGGCAACCAGACAGTGGCAGGTGGGTAGTTTGACTGGGGCGGTCGCCTCCGAAAGTGTAACGGAGGCGCCCAAAGGTCACCTCAGGCCGAATGGAAACCGGCCAGCGAGTGTAAAGGCATAAGGTGGCTTTACTGCGAGACGGACATGTCGAGCAGTTGCGAAAGCAGGGCTTAGTGATCCCACGGTACCGAGTGGAAGGGCCGTGGCTTAACGGATAAAAGCTACCCCGGGGATAACAGGCTAGTCTTGCCCAAGCGTCCACAGCGACGGCAAGGCTCGGCACCTCGATGTCGGCTCGTCCCATCCTGGGGCTGAAGCAGGTCCCAAGGGTTTGGCTGTTCGCCAATTAAAGGGGCACGCGAGCTGGGTTCAGAACGTCGTGAGACAGTTCGGTCTCTATCCGCTGTGGGCGTAGGTGATTTGAGGAGATCTGTCCCTAGTACGAGAGGACCGGGATGGACTGACCTCTGGTGGGCCGGTTGTCGCGCCAGCGGCATCGCCGGGTAGCCAAGTCGGGAAGGGATAACCGCTGAAAGCATCTAAGTGGGAAGCCTACTCCAAGATGAGATCACCCTCCGGGATAACCGGGTAAGCGCGGTGGTAGACCACCACCTTGATAGGACGGAGGTGTAAGGGCTGCAAGGCCTTTAGCTGACCGTTACTAATGCGCGATCGGCTTCTTTCGCTTCCGCAATTTCCAAGGCTCTTGTTCAGCTCTTAGGGTGTCATCCCCGAGCACAATACATCGCTATAGCTTCAGACTCAGTTCGTCAAGAGCGAGTCTGATGGTGATTCTAGCGGCAGGGCAATACCTGGTCCCATCTCGAACCCAGTAGTCAAGCCTGCCAGCGCCGATGGTACTTCAAGGGTAGCCTTGCGGGAGAGTAGGTCATCGCCATCAGGCTCGTTTTTGTTTTGCCCGGCGGTGCGTGCGCCGGCGCCGCCCATCCGGGACTGCCGCCGCGCACGGGGCCATGCCGGACGCAGCGACTGCGCTGTGATCACCAAGCTCGGCGGTGCGTCGTCAGCTCACCCGCGGCACCCGCGCCAGGATCGTCGCCACGACCTCGTAGTTGACCGTGCCCAGCCAGTCCGCGACGTCCTCGGCCGTGATCCGCCGGTCGCCCTGCCCGCCGATCAGCACCACCTCGTCGCCCTGGCGAGCGCACTGGATGTCCGTCACGTCGACGGTGCTCTGGTCCATCGACACGCGGCCGACGAGCGGCGCCGCGGCACCCCGCACCAGCACGTGCTGCCACGTCCGCGGCGCGCGCCGGAAACCGTCGGCGTAGCCCACCGGGATGGTCGCGATCCGGCTGGCACGCTCGGCTCGCCAGGTGTGCCCGTAGCCCACGGCGTCGCCGGCAGCCAGATCGCGGACCTGCGCGATCTGGGTCTTCCACGCCAGCGCGGGCCGCAGACCGTGGGCCGCGATGTCGACGTTTGGCGAGGGCGCCAAGCCGTACAGGGCGATGCCCGGCCGCACGAGGTCGTAGCGGGCCTCGGGCGCGCCGAGCATCAGCGCGCTGTTGGCCGCGTGGACCTTCGGCGGGCGCAAGCCCGCGGCGTCGACCTCCGCCAACACTCGGCGCAGCGCCGCGAGCTGGGCCGCCGTGGCGGCGTGGCCGTCGGGCGACAGGTCGTCCGCGCAGGCGGTGTGGGTGAACAGCCCGTCGACCGCCAGGCCAGGCAGATCGCAGAGCTGCCGCAGGAACGGCGCGACGCCCGTCGGTGCCAGGCCGAGCCGGCGCATCCCGGTGTCGACCTTGACGTGGACGTGCACCGTGGTGTCGAGCGCGCGGGCGGCTTCGTCGAGGGCCAGCGCCGTCTCGAGGTCGAACACCGTGATCGACACGCCGGCCCGCACCGCCTCGCGTGCCTGCCAGGCAGGCGTGTAGCCCAACACGAGGATCGGGGCGTCGATCCCGGCATGCCGCAGGGTTTGGGCCTCCGACAGGCAGGCCACGGCGCAGGCGCTGGCACCGTTGCGCAGCGCGGTGTGCGCCACCCGCACCGCACCGTGGCCGTAGGCATCCGCCTTGAGCACGGCCATCACCTCCGCCGGTGCCGCGATCCGCGCCAGGGCGCGGGCGTTGCCGGCGATCGCACCCAGGTCGATCTCGACCCACGTCGGGCGGTCCGGCTGCAACACGACGATCTGGCGCCAGGCGGCGTCCTGCCGCACGAGGCGCCTCGGCACATCCGCCGGCTCGGCCATGAGCCCGGCGACGACCTGCTCCATGCGGGCGACGGCGCTGCCCTTGACGAGGGCGACGACGCCAGGGCCGAGCCAGGGCTGCGCCGCGGCGATGGCGTCCGCGGCCGTCAGCGTGACGGCGATCGCCGCAGGCTCCAGGCCGGCGGCCCGGGCGCCTTCCGCGATCAAGGCGGCCTGGGGGCCGCGGGTGACCAGGCGGTCGACCACGCCGGCGGCCCGGCGGCCGACGCGGCGGTGGCTCTCGTCCGACGCGTCGCCGAGCTCGGCCATGTCGCCGAGCACCGCGATGCGCCGAGCCGCCGGCAGGCCCGCCAGGACCTCGAGCCCGGCAAGCACGGCTTCCGGGCTGGCGTTGTACGAGTCGTCGAGGATCAGCGACCCGTCGATGCCGGGGATGCGGTTCAGGCGGCCCGGAACCTCGGGCAGGGTGGCCAGGCGCGCCACGACGGTGTCGAGCGGCAGACCGAAATGGTCGGCCACGGCCGCCGCGATCAGCGCCGAACCGACGAAGTGGCGCCCGAGCCACGGCATGGCCACGTCGGCGCGCGCGCCGCGGGGCGTCTCGATCGTGAAGGCCGTCCCATCCAGGCCGACGCGAATGCCGGAGGCCCGGAACGCGTTCGCCGCGGATGACGCATGACCACGGCCTTCGTGCGCCTCGGCCGCACCCGGCGGCCCTGGATCGCCGTCCGTCCCCTCGACATGGCACAACGCCACCGGCGCCGCCGTCCGGCGCGCCATCGCAGCCACGCGCGGGTCGTCGCCGTTGAGCACCGCCAGCCCGTGTCGGGGCAGGCACGCGACGAGCATGCCCTTCTCGCGCGCCACGCCGTCGAGGTCGCCGAATGCCGCCAGGTGCGCCGGGGCGACCAGCGTGACCGCACCGACGACCGGCGGCGCCATGTCGGTCATCATGGCCATCTCGCCGAACTGGTCGACCGCCATCTCGAGGACCGCCAGCGTGTGCTGGGGCTCGAGCTCGCCGAGCGCGATCGGCAGGCCGAACCGGCCGCTGAAGTTGGCGGGGTTGCGAAAGACCCTGAAGCGGGCCGCGAGCACGTGCGCGACCATCTCCTTGGTGGTGGTCTTGCCGACGCTCCCGGTGATGGCGACCACCGGGATGCCGGCCTGGCGGACCACGTGGCCGGCGTGGCGCCGGATGGCGGCCTCGGTGTCGGGCACGACGATGCAGGTCGCACCGTAGGCCGACAGGTCGACCGGCCGCTGGCAGACCACGCCGCCGGCCCCGCCGCGACAGGCGGCCGCGATGTGGTCGTGCCCATCCGCCTTGGCGGTCCGCACGGCAAGGAACAGCTCTCCGGGCTGCACGATCCGCGAGTCGAAGCTGAAGCGGTCGAAGCGCTCGGCGAAGACGGGGCCGTGCACCCGCGCGTCGGGATTGGCGGCCAGGAAGGCGTCGAGGCGGATCACGGGTTGGGCCGTGCGGCGAGAGGGTCGGTGCCAGGCCGCGGTTGGAGTCGGAAGCACATGCCGGCAATTCTAGTGCAGTGTGCCCGCGGGAGAAGCGGGCGCGGCTTGGCGGTCCGCCATCGCGATGGCCGCGGCGCCGGCCAGGACGTCGTCGCGCCCCTCGCGGCCGACACGGTGTTGACACGGGGCATCCTTCCATGGTATGCTGCTGGCAAATCGGTTTGCATCACAAACCGATCCGCATCGACAACCAAGGAGCTTGAGCCATGGATCCCGCCGCCGTCATGCCCTCGCCCACCGACATCGACGCGATACGGCGACGCACCGAGCGCTACTGGTTCGAAGACGGGCTGGCCGAGCTGGCCGTCGGGATCAACTTCGTCGTCTTGGCGCTGCTGTTCTGGACCGAAGCCCGGCTGCCGCCCGAGTCTCCCTGGCGTGGCCTCAGCGCCATCGGCCTGCCGATCGTCACGATCGGTGGTTACTTCGCCGCCCGTTGGGCGATCGGGCGGCTGAAGCAAGGCATCACCTACCCCCGCACGGGCCGGGTGGCGTACCGACAACCCGATGCGCGCCATCAGCGCATGGCGAGCGCGGCCGCCGCGCTCGTGGCCGCCGGGCTGGCGTTTGCCATCGTGCGATCGCCGGGGATCGAGCCATGGACCCCGGCGCTTGCCGGCGCCGCCCTGGCCGGTCTGCTCATGCAGGTCTGGCTCCGCTTCGGGCTGGTTCGCTTCGCGGCGTTGGCCGTGGCGGCACTCGTCGTGGGGCTCGTCGCCGGCCGATGGCTGGCGCCGATCGAGCTCGCCATGGCCGGTCTCTTCGGGGCGGTGGGATGCCTGCTCCTCGGGACGGGCACCGTCGCGCTGCGCCGCTACCTGCGCACCGCGCCGACGCCGGACGGAGCGCCGGAGTGAGCCCCTCCGTCGCCGACGCGGCCGAGCTCGACCCGTTGATCCACGCGCCGCCGCGGCTGATGATCATGGCGATCCTCTACGGGGTCGCGTCCGCCGACTTCTTGTACCTGCTCCGCGAGACGGCGCTGACCAAGGGCAACCTGTCGTCGCATCTGGCCAAGCTCGAGGCCGCCGGCTACATCGCCATCGAGAAGTCGTTCGTCGGCAAGAAGGCCCACACCGCCTGCCGCATCACGCCGGGCGGCACCGCGGCGTTCGCGGCCTACCGGGAGCGCCTGCGTGCGGTGGCCGACGGGCTGCCGGCCTGATCCGGACTTGCGGCGGGCGGAAGGGTGAGCGGATCTTGCCGTCGCAACGGCGAAGGGGCTGCGGTGAACGCAGCCCCTTCGTCTTGCGGCGTCTGCCACGCCGGAGGATGTCGTGTGCCCGGCCCCTAGGGAAGCCAGGCGCCGATCCGCCTGCCGCGGATCACGGGATGCACAGCACCTGGCCGGCGTAGATCAGGTTGGCGTTGGCCAGCCCGTTCGCGGCGCTGACGAGATAGACCGTCGAGCCGTACATCAGCGAGATGCCGTACAGCGTTTCGCCCGGCTTGACCACGTGGGTGTAGCGGCACTTGCCCGACGGGATGCCGCCGGAGCCGGGCTTGCCGCCACCGGCGCCGCACACCGTCACGGTCTGCCCCGCCCACACCAGGTTGGGGTTGACGATGCCGTTGCGGTACTGGAGGCCGGCGACGGTGTCGCCGTACGCCAGCGCGATCGAGTACAGCGTGTCGCCCGGCTTGACGACGTAGTCAAGGCATCCGCCGGGGGTCCACGGCGGCACGCCGCCCGAGCCCGGCCCGGTGCAGCCGGGGATCACCAGGCTCTGACCGGCGTAGATGTAGTCGAGGTACTGGATGCCGTTGGCCGCCGCGATCGCCGACGCCGTCGTGCCGTAGAGGCGGGCGATGGAGTAGAGCGTCTCGCCGGGCTTGATCACGTGCGTGCAGCTGCCATCCTTGCCCGGGTACCCGCCCTTGCCGGGGTAGCCGCCCTTGCCGGGGGGCGGCGGGGTCACCTTGCCGCCGGACGGCCTGGTCGCCGTCGCGGTGGCCGTCGGGCTGCCCGAGGGACGTGTGGCCGTGGCGGTCGGCGTGCGCGTCGCGCCGGGCTGGCCGTCGCACGTCACCTCGATCTCGCCGTCCGACAACGTTGCCGAGATCGGCAGCGCGGTCGCATCGGCCAGGGCCACGGCGGCCAGCTTGATCACCGTGCTGCCCGAGCCGATCGCCTTGAACGTGATGCTGGCGATGACGCCGCTGCCGTCCTGGGGCTGGGCCGGAGCGAGCCGGATCGCGGCGTAGTTGACCGTGCCCGTCGCGACGTCGACGGTGTTCTCCTGCACCAGGCCCTGCCCGCCGCTGACGTCCGGCAGGTTGCCCGGCTGGATCGTCACGCCCGGCGCGTTCGCATCGGCGTCGACGACCTCGACCACGTTCGGGTCGAAGCTGACCTTGAGGTCCACGCCGAAGAGCTGCTCGACATCGCCGATGAGGATGTCGACCTTCTGGGTGGCCGGGCACGTCAAGCTCACCTGGGGCGGCGACACCGTCACGGTGGTGCCCCCCTGCTTGAGCGTGGTGGCCAACACGGTCTCCGGGAACACCGGCGATACGCCCGCCGCCCACATCGTCAGCGCCGCCAAGCCGGTCAGGGCGCCGCGGCCGCAAAGCTTCCTGATCATCTGACCTCCTGAGTTCCGATGAGCACGCCTCGACCATTGACCGTGGTGGGGTCCGCATCTGCTGCGGTACGGGGTGGAGGCTCAGTGATGATGGCTCGAATCGAAAGCATGTTACCATAGCCGTAACAAGCCTGTCAAGACATAATAAAGCTTAAGACAGGGGCCTGCGGCTTAAAGGCAGGGCATGCATGCTGAAATCACGCCGACGTGAAGGGTTGACCGGAGGTGGCGGCACGGGAATAATCGTGCCCTCGCACGACCGGCGGGAAGATCCGTCCCCGACACGTGCCGGCGATGGTCCCCGCGTGGACCCGCCGGCCGACCACAAGGAACGCACGCAAGCATGGAACGCACATTGATCATCCTCAAGCCCGATGCCGTTCAGCGCGGCTTGATCGGCGCGCTCGTCAGCCGCTTCGAGCAGCGCGGCCTCAAGATCGTCGGCCTTCGCCTCTTGGCCGTCAGCCGCGAGCTGGCGCATCGGCACTACGCCGTGCACGAGGGCAAGCCGTTCTTCGCTGGCCTCATCGACTACATCACGTCCGGCCCGGTGGTGGTGATGGCTGCCGAAGGCCCGAACGCCATCGCGGTGGTGCGGAGCACGGTCGGCGCGACGCGGCCGGGCGAGGCGGCGCCGGGGACCATTCGCGCCGACTACGGCCTGACCGTCGGCCGCAACCTCGTCCACGCGTCGGACGGCCCCGAGACGGCGGCGGCGGAGCTCGACCTCTGGTTCGGCGCCGATGCGCTCGCGGATTACACGCGCGACGTCGACCGCTGGATCCTGGAGTAGACGGGGCGCTCGACGGCCGGGCAGGCCCGCGCGTGCGCGGCGTCGGCGCAGTCGCGGGCGCGGTGCCGCCCGGCCCCGGTTCGCCGGCTCAGCGCAGCGACGACGGCAGGATGCCCATCTGCTCGCGGTACTTGGCCACCGTCCGGCGCGCCACGCGCAGCCCGCGCGCCGCGAGCAGGTCGGACAGCTCGGCGTCGGTCAAGGGGTGGTCCTCGTTGGCGACGATCTCGCGCAGCACGTCCTGCACCGAGAGCGCGGCCTTGAAGAACATCGCGAACGGCACGATCTGGCGATTGGTCAGCAGCACGTACTTGCCCGCGGTGGCACGGCTGACGGTGGACTCGTGCACGCCCAGGGCCTCGGCGACCTCGGCCCGGGTGAGCGGCGCCAGGTGGCGCGGGCCGCGCTGCAGGAACGCCGTCTGTCGCGCCATCACGTACGCTGCGACCTTGTGCATGATCTCGCGCCGGTCTTGGATGTGCGAGAGGAACTGGCGCGCCCGGTTGACGTGCGCCTGGACGTGTGCGGTGTCGTTGGCGGTCAGCGGCTCGCCGGCCGTTCGGCCGGCGTCGAGGTGCTCGACGATCTCGCGGTAGAGCGGGTTGATCGAGAGTCGGAAACGGCGCGACTCCACCACCTCGATGTCGAGGGCGTCGGGCTCCTTGCCCGGCCGCACGATCACGTCGGGGGCGATGAAGCCGGGGCCGCTCTGGCGCTCCCACGGCGCCACGTCGACCTCTTCCGCGATGGGGTACGGCCGCAGGTGCGTGCGGATGAAGTCGCGCACCGCGACGATGTCGTCGTGCGTCACGCCGAACCGCCGCGCGAGCTGCCCGAACTGGCCGCGGCCGAGCGCCTCGAGGTGGCCGTCGATCATCTCGCGGGCCAGCGGGCAGGCGACGCCGATCGATTCCCAGCGGTCGAGCTGGAGCAGCAGGCACTCCTGGACCGATCGGGCACCGAGGCCCAGCGGGCCGACGGACTGCAGCGCGGCGAGCACCGCCTCGACGCGGGCCGGATCGGCGCCGAGCGTGTGCGCGACGAGGTCCAGCGACACGTCCAGGAACCCACGCTCGTCGAGCTCACCGACGAGGTACTCGGCGATGGGCATGTCGGCGGCGTCGAGCACCATTCGCAGCTCTTCGAGCAGGTGCTCGTGGAGGCCGCGCTGGTCGGCGATGCTCAGCAGGAAGTCGAACTGGTCGCGCTCGTCCTCGGGCTCGACCAGGGCGCGCGCGGCGTCCTCGACGAGCTCGTCGCCGCGACGGCAACGCAGGCAAATGCCGTCGGTCAATCGGTTGCCGCACACCGGGCAGGCGCCATCCATGCGCTCACGCTGCCGGCACTGGAGGCACCAGCCGTCGGCCATCAGCGCGGCGCCGCACACAGGGCACAGGTCGACCTCGGCGAGCTCGAGCGCCGGGTTGTCGGCCACGGCCTGCTCGATGACGTTCTGCAGCTCGACGCCGGAGAGCTGGAGGATCTCGGTGAACTGGATCAGGCTGGGCGACGGCCGCATGTCCATCCGCTGGCCCTGGCCCATGCCCATGTGCATGCTCATCCGTCTTCACCTCCCGTGATTCCGTACGCCTCCATCTTCTCGTACAAGAGGCGTCGGTAGATGTGCAGCGTGCGCGCCGCCTCGCTGCGGTTGCCGCCCGACTGGCGCAAGGCTTCCTCGATCATGCTGCGCTCGACGTCCGCCAGCACGGTCTTGAGGGGGACGCCGTCGCGCACCAGCGCCGGGACGTCGAGCCCGCCGGCCGGCGTGGCGGAGACGGGTGCGGCGTGGTCGAGGTCCAGCAGGTCCGGCGTGATCACGCGGCCGCCCGACAGCACGACCGCACGCTGGATGGCGTTCTCGAGCTGCCGGACGTTGCCGGGCCAGTCGGCGGCCAGGAGCCGCTGCACGGCCTCGGCGCTGATCTTGGTCGGCGGCGCGCCCGGAGCCGAACGGAAACGGTCGAGGAAGTGGGCGACGAGCGCCGGGATGTCGGAGCGGCGCTCGCGGAGCGGCGGCAGCTCGATGCGGATGACGTTGAGGCGGTAGTAGAGGTCCTCGCGGAAGCGCCCGGCGCGGACCTCCTCCTCGAGATCGCGGTTGGTGGCGGCCACCACGCGGGCGTCGGTGGCGATCGTCGCGTTGCCGCCCACGCGCTCGAACTTGCCGAACTGCAACACGCGCAACAGCTTCTTCTGCGTGCTCGGGCTGAGCTCGCCGATCTCGTCGAGGAAGATGGTGCCGCCGTCGGCGATCTCGAAGCGGCCCTTGCGGCGCTCGATGGCGCCGGTGAACGCGCCCTTCTCGTGCCCGAACAGCTCGCTTTCGAGCAGCGACTCCGGCAGCGCCGCGCAGTTGACGCGCACGAGCGGGCCTCGCCGGCGGCGCGAGCTCTGGTGCAGCGTCTCGGCGACGAGCTCCTTGCCGGTGCCGGTCTCGCCGGTGATGAGCACCACGGCGTCGCTGTCGGCCACCCGGCCGATCCGCTTGTAGACGGCCTGCATGCCGGGGCTGGTGCCGACGATGGGCTCGCCCGGCCCGGCGCCGGTGAGCCCGGCGGGCAGGTCGCCGGTCTCTTGCGCCAGGCGGCGGTGCTCGAGGGCGCGCTGGACGATGTGGCGGACGGCCTCGGGCTCGATGGGCTTGACCAGGTAGTCGTACGCGCCGGCCTGGACGGCCCGGATGGTGCGCGACGAGCTCGAGTCGGCGGTGATGACCACCACCGGGACGTCGCTCTGGGCGCGCAGCCGGGCCAGGATCTCGAGCCCGTCGGCGTCCGGCAGCCACATGTCGAGGAGCACGATGTCGGGGCGCGCGCGGGCGAACGCCGCCACGGCTTCGTCGCCGGTCTCGGCCTCGACGATGGTCAAGGGGTCGTCGGCGAGGTACTCCCGCAACAACTCCCGAATGGCAGGGTCGTCGTCGACGACCAGCACGGTGGATCGCATGGGCATGGGTGTCCGGTTGGCGGTCATTATACCGCCGCCGGGCCCGTGACGAGCGGGAAGGGGTCGGGCGGGGCGCGGGCACCCGGGTCGGGACGGGGCCGCGGGATGGGATGGGGACGGTGGCGCCGCGCGGGGCGGGAGCCGACTCCCGCCCCGCGCCGACGATCCGACGTCAGCCGCCGCGCATGGCCTTGCTGGTGGGTCCTTCGCCGAGCGGACCCATGGTGGCGATGACGGCGTCGAGGTCGGGCAGCGCCACGTCCTTGCCGCGCAGCTCGAGGTTGACGCCGTCCTGCTCCCAGGTGAGGATGATCTGGTCGTTGGCCTCCGTCTTGTAGACGGTGTGACCCCCGACCTCGCGCTCCTCCGCGCCCTCGATCGCGATGCCGCGCGCCGGCGACTGGAGCAGCACGAGGGTGCCGCCGCCCTCGATGTCGTAGATGATGCGCACGGCCGGCAGCGCGTCGGTCGCCTGGCCCTCGTTGGCCTCGACGAGGTGCACCGAGCTCGGCGGGTAGGCGCCCTCGGGCAGCGTGGCCGGCTCGAGCAGCTGGAACGGGATGGCCGCCAAGGCTTCGTCGAGCGTGACGGTCCGGCGCTTGCCCTGCACGGTGGGTTGGGCGGCGGGCGCATCGACCGTCGGGGGCACGGCCGGGATGACGTCGTCGGCCGAGGACGGCGCGGCTGCGGTGGCGACGCCTTCCGGCGCGGTGCCGTCGGCGGCGGCGTCGCTCGGCGTCTCCACCGCGGCCGGGGCGCCGCCGTCGTCCGCCGCGTCGTCGGCCGGCGCGGCACCACCGCCGCAGGCGGCCAGGCTGCCCGTAAGGCCCAGGGCCAGGCTCAGGGCCAGGGCGCGGCGCCCGGCCGACCATCGTCGCGTGTTCATGGATGGGATCTCCTTCTCCTCGGCTGCGCCCGCACTGCGGGGCGGGGCGCTTGCGTGTCACAAACCGGGCGCCCCGTCGACCGGGGCGCGCATGCGTATATTATATCGGTGATGGCGGCCGCGGCGGGCGCCGGCATGCAAGTCTCATCCGATGCTCATGGCCGCTGGCCGCGCAAGCGTGGCGGTCGCGGCGACAAGGAGGCGACCAGATGTCAGAACCGACGGCGGCGAACGCGATCCGCGTCGCGCTCGAGATCGGTCAGAAACATGTGTTCGCGACGGCGCTCGACTGGCCGGGCTGGTGCCGGCGCGGCAAGGGCGAGCTGGCGGCGATCGACACGCTTCTCGACTACGCCCCGCGCTATGCCCCCGTCGTGGCCCGCGCGGGCCTGGCGCTGCCTGAGGACCCGCGGGTCGAGGTCGTCGAACGGCTGCCCGGGGGCGCGGGCACGGAGTTCGGGGCGCCCGGGGCGGTGGCGGAGGACGAGGCACGGCCGACGACGGCCGAGGAGGGCGAGCGCCTGGCGGCGATCCTGGCGGCATGCTGGGCGGTGTTCGACGACGTGGCGGCGGCGGCACCGGAGAGCCTGCGCAAGGGGCCGCGCGGGGGCGGGCGCGATCGGTCGAAGATCGTCGAGCACGTCGTCGAGTGCGATCGGGGGTACTACGCGCGGCGGCTCGGGGTGCGCCATCCGCCGTTCGCGCCCGACGACGCCGCGGCGGTGGCGGCCTTGCGATCCGACATCCTCGGGGTCATCCGCGCGCCGTCGGATGGCGCGCCGGTGGTCGAGAAGGGCTGGCGGGTGCGGTTCGCGGCGCGCTACATCGCGTGGCATGTGCTGGACCACGCGTGGGAGATCGAGGATCGGAGCGTGTAGGCCGCGACCCTGGGCCGCATCGCTGCAAGGGGAGGGGGCGGTTCCACCGTCAAGACCCGTCACCGCCTCCGGCCGCCGGCCCGGGGGCTGGATCTCGATCCACCGCGGCGCGCCGCAGCGCCGAGGTCCAGCGCGTACAGCGTGTCGACCTCGTTCTTGCCGTCCAGCGACCCGCCGTAGACGGGCATCCAACGCAGGTGCGGCAGGCACACCGCGCCGTGGTCGTGGCGCGGCCCCGGGCCGACGCGGATGTCGTACCCCTCCCAGGCGCCGCTTGCCAGGTCGAGCCGCCACACTCGGCCCGACGCGATGTCGGTCGCCTCGCCCGTGCGGCCGCCGAAGACGATCATCGCGTCGCCGTCGGGCACGTAAGCGGCGCTGTGGTCGGTGAGGGTCGGCCCGCCTTCCGCACCAACTGCGAGCCAGTCCGCGGCGCCCGGGGCGTAGCCACCGCCGAAGAGGGGCGAGCACCACGTGGACGTGCCGCCGGCAGGGACGGGGTGGGTCTTGCCGGCGGCGCGGATCAGTAACACAATTGTGGTGCACGTTCGACGCGCGGCGTTGCAGGAGACGACCTTCACATGCCATCGCCATTTCCGGGAATGGATCCGTTCCTCGAGGATCCGGCAGGGTGGCCGGACGTCCATCACATGTTGCTCGGCAGCATTCGCGAGCTGCTGCAGCCGGCGGCGGCACCGCACTACCTGGTGCGGATCGAGGAGCGGGTCTACATCACCGACCCGGAAGGCGATCCGGGTTACCCAAAGCTGGTGCCGGACATCATCGTGACCGAGGTGCCGCGCCGAAGCCTGCGGGAGCCCGTCGTCGTAGGTCGCCCGACCATCGCGGAGCCCGTCAAGATCGCGATGATGGTGGAACCCGAAGTTCACGACTACTACCTTGAGGTCCACGATGCCCGGTCCCGTGAGGTCGTGGCAGCGATCGACGTCCTGTCCCCCGCCAACAAGGTCGCCGGTTCACGCGGACATCAGGCGATGATCGAGAAGCGCGACACGCTGCGGCGCGGCGGGTCGCACTGGGTCGAGATCGACCTCCTGCGCGCCGGGATGCGTGCGCGGCAGATCGCTCGGCGCAGCGACTACTGCGCGACCGTCTGGCCGGCCCACGAGACCCACATGTACGCTTGGTTCGCCGACCTCCGCGATCGGCTCCCGGTGATCGCGGTGCCGGTCCGCCATCCGGACGACGACCTGCCGCTCGATCTCCAGCGCGCCCTCGACGTCGCGTACGACCGCGCCGACTACGCCCGATTGATCGACTACGACGCACCGGTGCCCGCTCCGGCACTCGGCCCGGCCGATCAGGCGTGGGTGGAGCGGGCGTTGGCGGTGTGGCGGGAGGCGCAGCGTCGCGCCACACCCTGACCGCATCCATCGATCACGACGTTCCCGTTACGCGACAGCGGCGGCCTGACGGCGTGACGCATCGCCCGCTCCGGACCGCCCCCATCCGGTCGACGGCGCGCGGCATTGTCACCTTTGGCTCCCCTCGCCTGCCAATACCGCCGGAACCATCGCCGGCGATGGCCACCCCCGCCATCAGACATCCGCGCGCGGCCCTCGGCCTGAGCCGCAGCGGCCGACCCTGGCTGAGCAGACGCTGTAAGGTGCGGAAGCCGATCTGGAAACAGCTCAGCCCATCGGTTACACGTTAAGCCCCGGACGAACGCGTCAAGGGCTTGTTGCGGGGACGAATGACCAGGCCGTCAATCCTGCACCCTGCCGCCGCGGAATCATCCCGCCGCACCCTCACGGCCCGCCGTCAGGGAACATGCCCCCGTCATCCACCTCCACCCCCGTGCCCCCCGGCACCAGCACCACCCACGTGTTGCCCGGGCGGAGCGCCACCGCCAGCCCGTCGCCGTCGATCAGCCCGAACGGCTGGTCGGGCACGCCGCGCAGCCAGCGGCCGGACTGGGCGACGCCGTCGCGCAGGACGAGCGCCGGGCCCTCGCCATGCCAGCCGAGGTCGCCGGTGGCCGGGTCGGACGCCGGCAGCGTGAGGACGACGACGTTGGCGACGGCGAGCGGCTCGCCGGTGCCGATGTCGGCGAGCGTGGCGGCGGGAGCATCGGGTCCGGCGGACCCGGCGGACCCGGCGGACCCGGACGCGCCCGATGGCGCCCCCCACCCCAGCCGCCAGACGCCGAGCACGCGGTCGAGCCGGACGACGACCGGCGTGCCCCCCGGCGGCGACAGCGTGACGGACTCGGCCGGGCGGTCGAGCTTGCCGAGGGGGCTCTCGGAGTACCCCCATCGCGGCGGCTCCGGAGGCGGGCCGGCGGGCGTCGTCTCCGCCAGGGCGCCGCCTGCGGCGTCGGACCCTTGCCCGGCCCCGCCGGCCGCGCGCCCGGACACGCGCGTCAGCGCGATGTCGGCCGCCCGCAGCGCCTCCGCGACGGCCTCGGTCGCCGACGCGGCCGTCACGCTGGCTCCGAAGCTCCGCGCGACCTCGACGGCGACGGGGTCCACCGGCCCGAGCGGGCCGATGGCCGCCCCGCCTTCCGGCGGCTCGAGCGTCAACGCCGTCAGGCGCAGCGTGCCCGACGGCGCTTCCGTCACGCCGGGCGCAGGCGCCGGGACGAGCGACCAGAAGACGACTTCGGTCGTTTGCACGCCCGACGGGCCGGCGCCGTTCGCTCCGAGCGGCACCTCGATGGCGACGGCCCGGGGGCGGCGCGCGGCGATCTCGGCCGTGTCCGACGGCAGCCCGCTCAGCGGGTTGACGTTGGCCGCGAAGGCTTCCTGCGTGGCGGTGTAGGTCGGCGTCGGCGGGAGGCCGGGGTCGTCGTCCTCGACCACGACCACCGCCGTCGGCGCCGCCCCGCACGCGTTGGCGGCGAGCCCGACGGCGATGCACGCCGCGATGGCGGCGCGGCGCGGGCCGTTGCGGACCGGGGACGGGCGTGCGGCCGACGAGACCGTGGGCGCGTCGTGCGCGAGAGCTCGGGGCGGTCGGGGCATGGGGCCACGCTCCTGGGGGATGGGCATCGGTCGAGGGGGATGGTCGCCGGACGGTGCCGATCGGTGGGTCGGGTCGGTTGTCGGCCTGGAGTCGCGATCGCGGTGCGCCGATGCCGGGCGGGGATCGGCGGCATCCGCCGCGGGTCACGGCTCGGCCCTGAGCAGCCGGGGCAGGTAGACGCCGCCTGGGGGCGGCGTGGCGGTGTTCGGTCCCGGGGTCGTCGCGGTCGCGCCGCCAGTGGGGGTGCCGGAGCCGGTGGGGAATGCGGTCGGCGACGTCCCGTCGCCGCAGCGCAGCCCCCAAGTCGTCCGCGTGGTCTCGGCGCCCTTGGTGCCGCCGTGGAAGACGGCGGTGTTCGTGGCGGCATCGTAGGCGGCCGCCAGGCCCTTCACCGCCTCAGGGCGCTTGCCGGGGGGCTGGATCTCGATCCACCGCGGCGGCGCGGCGCCGAGGTCCAGCGCATACAGCGTGTCGACCTCGTTCTTGCCGTCCAGCGACCCGCCGTAGACGAGCATCCAACGCAGGTGCGGCAGGTACACCGCGCCGTGGTCGTAGCGCGGCTCCGGCGCCAGGCCTGCCGGATCGAGGCGCGCCCACGCGGCGGCGCCCCAGCCGCCGGCCAGGTCGAGCGCCCACACGTCGTCCAGCGCCGTCACCCAGTCGCGCGTGCCGCCGAACACGACCATCCGCCGTGCCGCTCCGTCGTAGACCGCGGAGTGGGCGAAGCGCGGCCCCGGGCCGCCCTGGATGTCGCGCCCCTCCCAGGCGCCGCTCGCCAGGTCGAGCCGCCACACACGGCCCGACGCGGTGTCGGCCGCCTCGCCCGTGCGGCCGCCGAAGACGACCATCGCGTCGCTGTCGGGCGCGTAGACGGCGCCGTGGTCGGTGAGGGCCGGTCCGCCTTCCGCGCCGACCGCGAGCCAGGCCGCGGCCTCGGCGTCGGCGCGGAGCCGGAAGGTCGTTCCCGTCACGGTGACGGCGGCGAAGGCGCCGAGCCGGCTGCCCGGGATGGCGTGGCGGACGGCGCCGGCGCCCGGGGCATACCCGCCGCCGACGAGGGGCGAGCGCCACGTGGACGTGCCGCCGGCAGGGACGGTGTCGATGCCCCCGAACGTCACGAGCTCCGCGGGGAACCCGGGTTCCGGCGCGCGCAGCACGGCGCTGTGCTCGGCGCGCGGGCCGGGGCCGGTGCCGCCCGGCGCCGGTGCGAGCCGCGTCCACGTGCCGCCCGGCTCGCGCGTGAGGTCCAGCCGCCACACGTCGTCGGTCACGGTCTCGGCCTCGGGGTCGGCCCCCCCGAAGAGCAGCGCGCCGACGCCGGGCTGCCCGGCCATGGCGTGCTGCATCCGGGGCTCGCCGGTGGTCAGCCGGACCCACGTGCACGCCGGCGGCGCCTGGCGCGCGGGGGCGGCGCGGGCAATCGGCGCGGGGGCGCCGAGCAGCAGCGCGCCGGCGAGCGCGGCGACGTGCGCCATGGCGACGTGCGCCGTGACGGGGCGGCCGGGGATGCGTCGTGGGATCGGGTGATCGGGCATGGTCGGGGCCTGGGGGCACAGTATACAGCGGTGGGCAGGGGGCGCAAGGCGGTGGCGGGATCACCCGCAAGCGCCGGCAAGCGTCAGAGAAGGGCGTGGCGGACCCTCCGCCGCCCCCCGCGATTGGAGGCGCCTCGGCCCGCCGGGTATAATGCGCCGGCGCATCCATTCCCCCAGGTCCCGGTGATCCCATCCCATGCCCCAAGACCAGCGCCGCCGCGTCGGCGTGCTCATGGGCGGCCGCTCGAGCGAGCGCGAAGTGTCGCTGGCCAGCGGCCGCCAGGTGTTCTACAACCTCGATCGCGCCAAGTACGTCGGCCTGCCGATCTTCATGGACACGGCCGGCCGGCTGTGGCGCATGCCCGAGAAGCTCGTGATCCAGAACACGTGCGCCGACGTCGAGGCCCGGCTGGCGGCGGACGCCGCCCGGCTGTGGCTCGAGGACCTGCCGGGCGAGGTCGACGTGGTGTTCAACGCGCTGCACGGCAAGTACGGCGACGACGGCTGCATCCAGGGCGCCCTCGAGCTGCTCGGCGTCCCGTACACCGGGTCCGGGGTGCTGGGGTGCGCCCTTTCGCTCGACAAGCCCATGGCGCACGCGCTCCTGGCGGCCCACGGGTTCGACGTCCCGCCGGCGTGCATCGTCGACGCCGCGGACTGGGCGCGCGACCCGGCGGGCGAGCTGGGGCGGATCGCCGCCGTCGGGGACGACGTCGTGGTCCTGCCGGCGCGCGAGGGGTCGAGCATCGGCGTGTCGGTGGTCCGCGGGGCCGCGGCGGCGCCGGCGGACCTCGCCGCGGCCGTCGACGCGGCGCTGGCCTACGACAACCGCGTGCTCGTCGAGGCCTTCCTCGACGGGATGGAGTTCTCGGTGATCGTGGTCGGCAACGGCGACGCGGCAGAGGCGTTCTCGCCCACCGAGACGACCACCGAGAACGCGTTCATGACGTACGACGACAAGTACATGCCGGGCCGCAGCCAGAAGATCACCCCGGCGCGTGTCGACGCGGCCGTGCTCGATCGCCTGCGCGCCGAAGCCGTGCGGGTGTACCGTGCCATGGGGTTCCAGGGCTACGCGCGGCTCGACGGCTTCCTGATGCCCGACGGCCGCATTCTGTTCACCGACCCCAACTCGACGTCGGGGATGTCGCCGTCGAGCTTCATGTTCCACCAGGCCGCCGAGGCCGGGCTGACGCCGGTGGCGCTGGTCGACCGGATCCTCGCGCTCGCCCTGGCGGCGCACGCCGCGAAGCGGGGGCCGTTGTGACGGCGGCGCGGGCGCACGGCGCGGTCCGGGCGAGGGGATCGCGGGGTCGGCGGGTGTCGGCGAGGCGGGCGGGCGCGGTCCCGCCGGGGAGGCGCGAGCATGGATGACCGGCTGCGGGTGGGCGTGGTGCTGGGCGGGCGGTCCAGCGAGCGCGAGATCTCGCTCGAGAGCGGGCGGAACGTCTACCACAACCTCGACCCGTCGCGCTTCGCGCCCGTGGCGATCTACATGGACGGCGCGGGCGCACTGTGGGAGATCGGGCTGACGCTGCTGGTCCAGAACACCACGCGCGACATCGAGGCCCGTCTGGCGCACGACGCGAAGCGGCTGCGCTACGAAGACCTGGCGGCGCGTGTGGACTTCGTCTACATCGGGCTGCACGGCAAGTACGGCGAGGACGGCTGCTTCCAGGGGCTGCTCGAGCTGCTGGACGTGCCGTACAGCGGCTCGGGCGTGCTCGGCAGCGCCCTCGGCATGGACAAGCGCGTGCAGCGGTTCATCCTGCGCCAGGCCGGCATCGACGTGCCGCGCACGCACGCCGTGGCGCGATCGGCGTGGGATGCCGACCGCGCGGCGGTGCTCGCCGCCGTCGCCGCCGCGCCCGGCTACCCGTGCGTGGTCAAGCCGGCGCGCGAGGGCTGCTCGACGGCGCTGGCGGTGCTCGACGGGCCGGACGGGCTCGCGGCCGCCGTCGACGCGGCGCTGGCGTGGGACAACGTCGCGCTGGTCGAGGAGAAGCTGTCCGGCACCGAGGTGACGGTGGCAGTGATCGAGGACGGCGCGGGCCGGCCGGTGGCCTACCCGCCGACCGAGACGCCGCCGCTCGGTGCGTTCCTGACGATCGAGGAGAAGTTCCTGCCCGGCCAGGGCGTCAACGTCACCCCGGCCCGGCTGCCGGGCGATGTGCTGGCCGCGGTGCGGGCCACGGCCGAGCGGGCGTTTGCGGCGCTGCAGCTCCGGGTGTTCGCGCGGATGGACATGTACGTCACCGCCGACGGCCGCATCGTCGTGGGCGAGCCGAACACGCTGCCGGGCTCGAGCCCGAGCTCGACGATCTTCCTCGGCCCGATCGAGGAGGGCATCGGGCCGATGGACCTCGTGACGCGGATCGTCGAGCGGTCGCTGGCGGCGCATCGGCAGAAGAAGGGGCCGCTGTAGCACCACCGACGCGCCGACCTCCCCCGCCTCCGGGCGGAGGCAGGGGAGGGGCGGATGGTCCGGCGGGCGGGCCGCGCGGTCACGGGAGCGACGGCCCGCCGGGATTGCGCGGCGACGGCGGCGGGCTCAGCCACTCGATCGTGCACTGGATGAGCTCGTGGGTGCGGTCGTCGTACACGCATGTCATCATGAAGCAGGCGAGCTTGCTGCAGGCCTTGTAGTGCTTGACGTACTGCGGCGCGACGGGCAGGACGTCCGCGACGGCGGCCGGCACCGCGGCGGCCCGGGCAGGCTCGGGGCCGGCGGCGGCCGAAGCGATGCCGAGCGCGACGCCGAGCGCCAGGGCGGCGAGCATGCGGCGCGCCAGCGGCGGGAGGATCGGGTCGATGGATGCGTGGATCACCGGGCGGTTCATGGGGTGTCGGTCCTTTCTGCTTCGTGCGGATGGGTCTCGTGATCGATGCTGTCGATGGCGTCTCGTCCGCGTGCAGTCTAACCGGTCCGTGGGGACGACGAACGCACGGCAACTGAACTGCGACTGAACCGGGGGCGGGCTTGGGCGCCGGGGCGCATGGGATCGTGGCCCGTCACGACGGGGTGCCGCCGATCGTAATGGCAGCCGACCGATGGGATGCCCGGCTCGGTTCACAAAGGGAGGTGTTGGATGACGACTGCGGTTGGAGATCGCGCGCCGGCGGCACGCCGCGCCGTGGCCGCGCGCTGGGCCGGCCTGCCCGCCGCGGCGTTCGTGCTCGGGCTGGGCCTCGGGCTCGTGCCCTCGGGACGGGTCGCCCTGGCGTGCAGCTGCCTGCCGCCGCCCCCGCCTCTGCAGGCGCTGCAGGCCGCCGCCGCGGTGTTCGACGGCACGGCCACGCGCATCGACCTCGTCGATCCGGCGAGCGCGTTCTCGCCGCGGCGCGTGACGTTCGCGGTGCACACGCAGTGGAAGGGCGTGTCGGGCGGGCGCTTCGCGGTGACGACGGCGGCGGACAGCGCGCTGTGCGGGGTCAACTTCGAGCTCGGCCGGCGCTACCTCGTCTACGCGTCGGACGACGCCGCCGGCGGCCACGAGGTCAACCTTTGCAGCCGCACGCAGGCGTATGCCGTCGCCGAGGCCGAGGCGCTCGGCCCCGACGAGCCGCCGCCCGGCGCGGTGCCGGCGGCGGTGTGGGCGGAGGCGCCGCCGAGCACGGGCTGCCCGCGCTGCGCGGCGCCGCCCCCGCCCCGCGAGGCGATGGCCCTGGCGGCGGGCGTGTTCCACGGGCGGCTGGTGGGCATGACCACCCGGGGGCCGGTGCACGCCTTCGACCACGTGGCGACGTTCGAGAACCTCGGGTGGTGGAAGGGGGCGAGCACGCCGACGGTCGACGTGCGGCTGCCGTGGAACGTGTGGTTCTGCGGCGGTCCGCTGGGGTCGGCCGTCGACGGGCCGGCCTGGGGCGAGTTCGTGGTCTATGCCGACGCCGACGCCGACGGCGGCCTGGTGCTCGCGCTGTGCGGGCGGACGCGCGGGTTCGACGCGGGCGAGGCGGCCGCGCTCGGCGCGGCCCGCCCGCCGTCGGCGGCATCGCCGACGCCGTCGCCGACCGAGCCGGCCACCGCGGCGCCGACGACCGCGCCCGGGGCGACCGCGACCGACACCCCCGTGCCGACGGCGCCGGCCACGCCGACGACCGCGCCCACCGGGGCTGCGAGCCCGACGCCGATGCCGACGCCCGGCCCCGCGACGGCGACGCCTCCGGCAGGGACGCGCTGGCGGCTGTGGCTGCCATGGGCGGAGCGGGCGGCGGGGTGACGCATCCCGGGCGTCGCGCGGTGTTTCGTGCGGCAGATCCTCGACCCGGTGGCCGCGCACGCCGCCTCGGGCACCGCGCGCTGCGGCCCGGGCTCTCGCAAGCGGCATAGGCGCGAGTCATGAGCGACCCCGTCCGCGCCGTCCTGGTCCGGCAGCTCGACACCGCGTGGGCGCTTGCGCGCCACCACATGGGCGGGTTGTCGACCGCCGAGATGCTGTGGCGACCCGCGCCGCGCGGCCCGCACGTGCACGCGAGCCCCGACGGGCGGTGGCGGGCGGACTGGCCGGACCACGAGGGCTACGACCTCGGCCCGCCGAGCATCGCCTGGGTCGCATGGCACATCGGCTTCTGGTGGTCGATGGCGCTCGACCACGCGTTTGGGGAGGGAATGCTCGTGCGCGAGGACGTGCTGCTGCCGCCGACCGCCGACGCGGCGTGCGCGTGGATCGGCGGGCTGGCGGACGCGTGGCGGGCGGCGCTGGCGGAGCTCACGACGGAGGATCTGAGGTCGACGGAACGCACGCGCTGGCCCTTCCGCGACCGTCCGTTCGGCGACGTCGTCGCCTGGGTCAACGTCGAGCTGACCAAGAACGCGGCGGAGATCGGCTACGCGCGCTTCCTGTACGGGGCCCGCGGCGGGGGTGAGGGCTGAGGGCGCCGGGCACAACCCGATCGCGCCGCGCCCCGTATGTGCCTGTACCTGCAGCGTGTCCGGCCGTGAGACCTGCGCACGGGCCCGGGGCCTGCGGGCCCGGCCCGCCGTCACGGCCGGCTGGCCCGACGATAACGAGCCCCGGTGGGCTACAATAGGCCGCGAAATGCGCATCCCTCGCCTTCACCTCGTGTTCGCCGGGGCCGCCGCCTGCCTGACGGCGTTGGCCCATTCGGCCCCTGCTGCCCTGGCCCAGGACACCGGTTGGACCATCCCGAGCTTCGACGCCCAGGTCGAGATCCAACCCGACGGCCGCATCCACATCGTCGAGACCATCCAGGCCGACTTCGACCGCCTCGAGAAGCACGGCATCTATCGCGACATCCCCGTGCGCTTCGGCTACGACGACGCGCACGAGCGCGTCTACCCGGTGGACGTGCGGTCGGTCACCGATCGGGGTGGCCGCGCGATTCCCTACACCGAGCTCGACGCGTCGCCGTACCTGCGGCTGCAGATCGGCGATCCCGACGTCACGGTGAGCGGCCTGCAGACCTATGTGATCGACTATACGGTGCAAGGCGCCCTGAACGCCATCGCCCCGGACGCCGAAGGCGCGCTGGATGCCGCCGCCGGGCACGACGAGCTCTATTGGAACATCATCGGCGGCGAAGGCTGGCCGGTGCCCGTGGAAAGCGTGACGGTGGTGGTCACGGCGCCGCGCAGCGGCGTGCGACGGGCGACCTGCTTCGAAGGCCCGCCCGGGAGCACCGAGACCTGCGCCAGCACCCTGGACGCCCAGGCGCCCCGCTTCAGCGCCACGGGCCCCCTGGCGGCCGGCGACAACTTCAGCGTGGTCGTCGGCTTCGACAAGGGCATGGTGCCGGCGCCGACGCCGGTGCTGGAGGCCCGTCGCGGGCCCGGCGACTTCTTCAAGACCAGCCCGCTCTTGCTGGCCTCCAGCTTCTTGGAGCTCGTCGTCGGCCTGGGCCTGGTGGCGATGGGTTGGTGGCGCTTCGGGCGCGATCGACGCTTCATCGGCCTGCAGTACCTCGACCCCGACGCGCCGCAAGAGACCCGGCCGCTGGGCGCCGGCGACCAGCTCGTCGTGGAGTTCCAGCCCCCCGAACGGATGAAGCCGGCCCAGATGGGGCTCCTGATCGACGAGCGCGCCGACACCCTGGACATCACCGCCACCATCATCGACCTCGGCGTGCGCGGCTACCTGAAGATCACCGACCTGGGCCGCGGCGGCCTCCTCGAAGGCTTCCGGCACGACTGGCAGCTCGATCGCAGCGCCAAGCCGGCCGACGATCTGGCCCCATACGAGCGGACGGTCTTGAACGGCCTGTTCGAGGGCCGCGACGGCACGGTGAAGCTGTCGGACCTGCGCAACGTCTACTACGAGGACCTGCGCAAGGCCCAGTCGGAGCTCTACGAGAGCGCCGTCCAGGCGGGCTGGTTCCCGCAGAACCCCGAGACGGCGCGCACGCGATGGCTCGTCGTCGGCATCTTGCTGATGGTCGGCGGGGTAGGTCTGAGCGTGGCCCTCGGCGTCGCCGCCGGCGCCACGCTCCTGGCCCTGCCGCTGGTGCCGATCGGCTTCTTCACGCTGCTCATGAGCCGCTCCATGGGGCGGCGCACGGCCATGGGCAGCGAGATGTTGCGCCGCAGCCTGGGCTTCCGGCAGTACGTGGCGACGGCCGAGACCGAGCGGCACAAGCACAACGAGACCCACAACGTCTTCGCCGAGTACCTGCCCTACGCCATCGTCTTCGGCCTGGTGGAGAGGTGGGCCCGCGCCTTCAAGCCGATCGAGATCGAACAGGCCACCGGCGGCTGGTACGTCGGCCAGCCGGGCATGGCCTTCAATGCCGCCACCTTCTCGGACGGCATGAGCACCTTCACCGGGTCGGTCGGCTCGGCCTTGCCCAGCACGCCCTCGAGCTCGGGGTCGAGCGGCTTCGGCGGCGGCGGCTTCTCCGGCGGCGGCGGTGGCGGCGGCGGTGGCGGAAGCTGGTGACGGGGAAGGCCGCGGCGCCGTCGGCATCTCGCCTTGACCGCCGCCCGCCGGCCGCGGCGCGCGGGGCCTGCACGGGCACCCGCGCCCTCGCCTGCAGTTCGCAATCCGTTCCAATCGCATCCCTAGGATCGAGGAGGTAGCGCAGTCATGAGCTGGTTAGCCGTCTTGTTGATCGTCTTCGTCGTGCTGATCGCGGCCGCGGTCATGCTCTACAACGCCCTGGTGCGCGGCCGACTGGGCGTCAAGGAGGCCTGGAGCGCCATCGAGGTGCAGCTCCAGCGGCGCGCCAGCCTGATTCCCAACCTGGTCGAAACGGTGAAGGGCTACGCCAGCCACGAGCGCGAGACCTTCGACAGCGTCACCAAGGCGCGCGCCGGTGTGCAGGCGGCCCGTACGGCCACGCAGGCGGCCGAGGCCAACGCCGCGTTGACGCGGGCGCTTGTCAGCCTGTTCGCGGTGGCGGAGAACTACCCCGACCTGAAAGCCAACCAGAACTTCATCGACCTGCAGGCTCAGCTCAAGGACAGCGAGGACAAGATCGCCTACGCGCGCAACTACTACAACGCCCGCGTCCTCGGCTACAACAACACCGTCAGCACCATCCCCGGCGTGCTCGTCGCCGGCCCGTTGGGCTTCGGCACCGAGGCCTTCTTCGACGCTCCGGCCGAGGCCGAGCAGGAAGTCGTGGTGAGCTTCGACAAGCCGGCGGCGGGCTAGGGCTCCGTCGCAACGGTCCGCGTCGCCATGTTCTCGCGCAAGTGGCTCATCCCGGGCATGCAGGTCAAGCGGTGGCTCGTGCTGCTGCTGAGCGGCGTCACGCTGCTGGCGCTCGGCATCGCCGACCTGCTCATCCACCTGTACGAGACCGCCGCCGTCCCGGCCCGGCTGCAGACCGTCGTCGGCGCCGCGACCCTCCAGTTCCTGCCGCAGGCCACCCGCGCCGGCCTGTTCGGGCTCGTCGGCATCGGCCTGGCCACCGCCGGGCTCGTCGGCCTCAACCGCTCGCTCGTCGAGGCCGCCCGCTCGCGCACGAGCGGCCGCCTCGTCGACCTCGTCGACCGCCGCCGCCGCCAGAAGGCCAGCCCCAAGATCGTCGCCATCGGCGGCGGCACCGGCCTGTCGACCCTCCTCCGGGGCCTCAAGCACCACACCGGCAACATCACCGCCGTCGTCACGGTCGCCGACGACGGGGGCAGCAGCGGCCGCCTCCGCCGCAGCCTCGGCGTCCAACCCCCGGGCGACTTCCGGCAGTGCATCGCGGCCCTGGCCGAGACCGAGCCGCTGATGGAAAGCCTCTTCCAGTACCGCTTCGGGCAAGGCGAGCTCGGCGGCCACGCCTTCGGCAACCTCTTCATCGTCGCCATGGTCGGCATCACCGGCAGCTTCGAGAGCGCCCTGCGCGCGGCAAGCCGCGTGCTGGCCGTCGCCGGGCGCATCGTGCCCTCCACCACCGCACACGTCACGCTGTACGCCGAGCTCGCCGACGACCGCGTCATGGCCGGCGAGTCCAACGTGCCCCACGGCGACGCGCCGATCCGCCGCGTGTTCCTCGAGCCCGCCTCGCCCCCCGCCTTCCCGGAGGCCGTCGCCGCCATCCTCGATGCCGACCTCGTCGTCCTCGGCCCGGGCAGCCTCTACACCAGCGTCCTGCCCAACCTCCTCGTGCCCGACATCGCCGCGGCGCTCGCGGCCACCGCCGCACCCGTGGTGTACGTGGCCAACGTGGCCACCCAGCCCGGCGAGACCGACGGCTACGACCTCGCGGACCACCTCGACGCCCTGCGCCGCCACATCGGCGACGCCATGGTCGACTACGTGCTGGCCAACGCCGACACCAGCCGCCCCCTGCCGGCGGGCGCCCCCGTCACCCGCGTCATGCCGGCCCTGCCGGCCAACGGCACCGCCCGCCTGCCGCGCCTCGTCACCGCCGACGTCGCCAGCCCCGCCATCCCGACCCACCACGACCCCGCTCGCCTCGCCGAGGCCGTCATGCGCCTCGCCCGCCCGTCCGAGAAGTAGCCGCCGGCCGCGTTTGCATCCCGCGCACCGCGCGGCCAAACTATCCCGCGGGGGCAGCAGATGGCGCTGCCGCCCGGCCGCCCGCCCCGTCCGCGGCCCACCCGCCGGCCACCGTCGAACCCGTCATCCCGCCGAGGCATGCCCATGACCACAGCCAGCACGCACCACGCCTGCGCCGCGCACAAGGCCGGCGCCGCCGGCGACTTCGCCCTGCCCGGCGCCGAAAAGCACTACCCCCCCGATCTCGAGCTCGACCCCGTTCACCTCGACATCGACCTGGCCGTCGACCTGGCCGACGAGGCCTGCGCCGGCACCGTCACCACCACCGTGCAGGCCCGCCGCGCCGGCGCCAGCCGCCTGGCGCTCGACGCCGTCGACTTCGCCGACGTCGCCGTGGCCGATCCCGACGGCCACCCCCTGACGTGGGACTACGACGGCCAGACCCTCGTGGTCCACTGGCAGACCCCGCTCGAGGCCGGCGCCACCCGCCGCGCCGCCGTGACCTACCGCGTGGCGCAGCCCACCGCCGGCCTGTACTTCTCGCGGCCGAGCGAGGCCTACCCGGACGCGCCGTGGTGGGCCGCCACCGACCACGAGACCGAGCGCGCCCGGCACTGGCTGCCGTGCGTGGACCAGCCCAGCGCCCGGCCGCGCCTCGACATCCGCCTGCGCGCCGACGCCCGCTACACCATCCTCGCCAACGGCGTCGAGGTCGGCCGCACCGCCCACGACGACGGCACCCACACCGTCCACTGGCGGCTCGACCACCCGTGCCCGAGCTACCTCACGTGCTTCGCCGTCGGCGACTTCGTGCGGGCCGACGACGGCGACTTCGAGGGCCGGCCCGTGGCCTACTTCGCGTGCCGGCCGCACACCGAGGCCGACCTCCACCGCGCCTTCGGCCGCACGCGGGCCATGCTGGCCTGGATGACGGCGAAGCTCGGCACGCCGTTCCCGTTCCCGAAGTACTACCAGATCGCGCTGCCCGGCATCGGCGGCGCCATGGAGAACATCTCGCTGGTCACGTGGGACGACCAGTACGTCCTCGACCCCGTGCTGGCCCACGAGCGGACGCGCGCGGTCGACGAGACCAACCTCCACGAGATGGCCCACAGCTACTTCGGCGACGCCGTGGTGTGCCGCGACTACGCCCACGCCTGGCTCAAGGAGTCGTGGGCCACCTACCTCGAGCACGTGTGGTTCGAGGACACCGACGGCGACGACGAGCGCGCCTACCAGTTCTACCGCGACGCCCACGCCTACTTCGCCGAGGCCGACGGCCGCTACAAGCGGCCCATCGTCACCCGCGAGTTCAACAGCGCGTGGCAGATGTACGACGCGCACCTCTACCCCGGCGGCGCCTGCCGGCTGCACACCCTGCGCTGCGAGATCGGCGACGACGCCTTCTGGTCGGGGACGCGCGACTACGTGCAGCGGTACGCGGGGCACGTCGTCGAGACCGAGGACTTCCGGCGTGTGATGGAGGCCCACTCCGGGCGCTCGCTCGGGCGGTTCTTCGACCAGTGGTTCCACACCGCGGGCTACCCGAGCCTCAAGGTCGCGTTCAGGCACGATGCCGCGCGCGGCGAGGGCACCTTCACCATCGAGCAGACCCAGGTCGATCCTGCCACCGGCGGCCCGCTGTTCGACCTGGCGACCGACGTCGGGTGGGTCGCCGACGGCAAGCTCTGCACCCAGGCCGTCCGCGTCGACCGGGCCCGCCAGACCGTGGTCGTGCCGATGCCCGCCAAGCCCGAGCAGGTCCGGTTCGACCCGCTCGGGAAGGTGCTCCACAAGCTCAGCTTCAACCCCGGCGAGCCCCTCTTGCGGGCCCAGCTCGTCGGCGCCGCCGACGTGCCCGGGCGCATCCTTGCCGGCCGCGAGCTGGCCGAGACCGGCAAGCGCGCCGCCATCGAGGCCGTGACCGCCGCCTACGCCGGCGAGCCGTTCTGGGGGGTGCGCGTCGAGTGGGCGACCGCGCTCGGCAAGGCCGGCGCCGAGGCCGCCGTCGAGGGCCTCGCCGCCATGGTGCTGCACGAGCACGACCCGCGCGCGCTGGCGTCGGTCCTGCGCGCCGCCGCCGGCTACCGCGACCCGCGCATCGCGGCCGCCGTCGAGGCGCGCCTGGCCGGCGGGCTGCCGTACCACGCCACCGCCGCCGCCTACGAGGCGCTCGGCGCCCAGCGCGACGGTGCGCCGATCGACACGCTCGTGGCGGCGGCCGGGACCGAGGGCTACGGCGGCTTCGCCCAGGCCGGGGCCTTCCGCGGCCTGGCCGCGTCGCGCCACGAGGACGCCCTGCCGCTGCTCCTCGACCACGTCGGCTACGGCGCCACGTCCGAGCGGTCGCGACCGGCCGCGGTCGCCGCCCTGGCCGACATCGGCCGCGTCCAGGCCGATAAGGGGACGCGCGAGCTCGTCGTCGAGACGCTGGTGGACTTGTTGCGCGACCCGAACCGGCGCGTGCGGTCCGCGGCCGTGGCGGGCCTCGAGACGCTGCGTGCGACCGAGGCCGTGGCCGCGCTGACCGCCTACCGCGCGCCGCTGGCGCGGCAGGAGCAGGTGGCGGTCGATCGCGCCGTCGCCGGCATCCGCGCCGGCGCCGAGCCCCGACCGGCCGTGGCCGAGAAGACCGTCGAAGACCTCCAGGCCCGCCTGCGCAAGCTGACCGACCGCGTCGGCGACCTCGAGGCACGCCTCGGGCTCGACGACGGCGCGTCGGCGTCGGCCAGCAAGGACGGCGCCGCGACGGCACCGCCCGCCGCCACGGCCGCCGCGGCCGCCGCCCATGAAGGCGCGCCCGCAGGCACCGAGGCCTGGGTCGCGGGTGCGGCGGCCTGGGGCCACACGTGGGGCGACGGCGACGGGCCCGCCCAGCCCGACGGGGGCTCGGCCGCGCGCGGCTCGGCCCCCGCCCCGGGCGCTGCCGACCCCGATGCCGCCGGCCCGGCCGGGGCCGACCGATGAGCGGCGACCGCCTGGACCGCCTGCGGGCCGTCGCGGCGGAGGCCGAGCTCGACGCGGTGGCGGTGATCCCGGGGCCCAACCTGCGCTACTTCACCGGGCTGTCGTTCCACCTCAGCGAGCGGCCGGTGGTGCTCTTCGTCCCCACGCACGGCGTCGCCCGGCTCGTGGCGCCGGGCTTCGAGGCCGGCAAGACCGAGGGCCTGGGCTTCGACGTCGCGCTGCACACCTACGACGACGTCGCGGGCCCCGCCGCGGCGTTCGAGGCCGCGCTGTCCGCGCTGCGCTCGGCACCGAAGTCCCGCAAGGCGGCGGCGCCCCGCAAGGCCGCGCCCACGGACGCCCCCCACGACGGCCGCGCATGGCTCGGGGTCGAGGGCCGGCGGATGCGGTTCCTCGAGCTCGACCTCATGGCCCGGTCGGGCCACGGCCCGCGCGTCTTCGACGCCGACGAGGTGTTCGCCGAGCTGCGCATGCGCAAGGACGCCGACGAGATCGCCGCGATGCGCCGGGCCGCCGCGATCGCCGAGGCCGCGCTGGCCGCCACGCTGCCGCTGGTACGGCCCGGCGTCACCGAGCGGTCCATCGCGCACGAGCTGTTCGTGCAGCTCCTGCGCGCCGGGTCCGACATCGAGGTGCCGTTCACGCCGATCGTCGCGAGCGGCCCCAACGGGGCCAACCCGCACGCCACGCCCACCGAGCGCGCGCTCGCGCCCGGCGACCTCGTGACCATCGACTGGGGCGCGGCCAGCGGCGGGTACTTCTCGGACATCACGCGGACGGTGGCGGTGGCCGGTGCGCCGGTGCATCCCGAGCTCGTCCGCGCCTACGAGACCGTCGAGCTGGCGGCACGGGTCGGCCGCGAACGGGTGCGGCCGGGCGCCACCGGGCAAGACGTCGACCGCGCGGCGCGCGAGGTGATCGACGACGCCGGCCTCGGCGCGTACTTCACCCACCGCACCGGCCACGGCCTGGGGCTGGAGGGCCACGAGGAGCCGTACATGCGGGAGGGGAGCCATGGGGCGCTGGAAGCCGGCATGACGTTCACCGTCGAGCCCGGGGTCTACATCCCCGGCCTCGGCGGCGTGCGGATCGAGGACGACATGGTCGTCACCGCCACCGGCGGCGAGAGCCTGACGACGCTCCCGCGCGACCTGGCGACGGTCGGCTGAGGCGGCATCGCACCGATGAACACGCGACGGATGGGGGCGCGGGCGCACGGGGGTCCGGCCCGCGTTCAGGAGGCGGGGGCGAGCAAGCATTCGCCCCCACCGGCGTCGCGGAGCCGCGTGGCGGCCGCCCTGTTTGTCGGGATGGCGGTGCTCGGGGCCGTGGCGGTGTGGACCGGCCGGCCCGCCGCCCCGCGCGCGCTCATCGTCGACCAGCTCGACCTCACGCACCCCAACCCCGCGTTCATCGCGGCCGCCACCGACATCCTGACGCAGGCCGGGCTGGCGGTCGACTACGTGCCGGGCCGCGACGTGACGGTCGACCTCTACCGCAATCTGCCCGCGCGGCCGGTCGACCTCATCCTCCTGCGGTCGCACTCGGCCCGCCGCGCCGCGAGCGAGTCCGAGCTGGCCGACGACGTGACGCTGTTCACCGCCGAGCGCTTCACGTGGAGCCGGCATGCCGACGCCATCCGCGGCAAGCGGGTGGGGGCGGTCTACAACGAGTTCGAGTACCTCATCCCCACCCACGAGGCGGCCCACTGGGCCAGCGCCGAGCCGCCGACGACGCCCACGCCCGACACCGGCGAGCTGTTCGACGGGCGCAAGCTGTTCTTCGGCATCCGCGGCGCGTTCATCGAGACCGACCTGAACGGCCGCTTCGAGCGCGCCCCGCTCGTGATCCTGATGGGCTGCGACGGCCTGCGTTCCACCCGCATGGCCGAGGCGTTCGTCGGCAAGGGGGCGCGAGCGTTCATCAGCTGGGACCAGCCGGTGTCGCCCGAGCGCACCGACGCGGCCACCGAGGACCTGCTGCGCCGCCTCTACGCCGACGGCCTGCCGGTGCCCGAGGCCGTGGCGGCCACGATGGCGGCCGTGGGCCCGGACCCGACCCACGACAGCGCGCTGGCGTACTACCCGCGCTAGCCGACGGGCGAATTGGCCGCGATTCGGGGCGCGGCAGTATCTTTCGGCTACATCGTGCGTTATAGACTAACGGAATCGGTGCCTTGGGCTGCCCATGCCGTGTTTCCCGGCCGATGCGCCGCCGGATGCCGACGAGCACACCCCGACATCGCCGCAATCAGGAGTGAGGAAACCCCCCATGAAGCGACTCTTCGCCACCACTGCCGTCGTCATCTCCGCCCTCGTGGGCGGCGTGGTGCTCGGCACCCGTCACGCCAGCGCCCAGCCGGCCACCTGCGACGTGGCCAAGTACGATCTCAACAAGGACGGCCGCGTCAACCTCTCGGACCTGAACCTTTGGGAAGGCCAATACGAGACCGGCAACATCGCGGCCGACCTCAGCAAGGATGGCCAGCTCGACAAGAACGCCGACGGCCTGGGGCTTGCGGAGTCCGTGTTCAGCGAGGCATGCCGGCAGCTGGCAGGCAGCACCGGCTTGGAGGGGTGGCCCAATCAGGCGCCGGGCGTTCCGGATGGTATCGAGAGCCTCCAGATCTCTGGCGGCCCCGACGGGTTCGGCTACACGTTCCGAGACCAGGCCACGGCGGGCTGTGCGGCCAACTTCGTCAACATCGCCGCCACGGGCACGCAGATCGGCAGCGGCGACGACTCGAACTTCCAGGTAAACTTCCAGACCACGCTCGGGGCACCCGCCGGGACGACGTTCAACATCTACGGCGTCAACCACGCTGCGATCACCGCGGGGACCAACGGCTTCGTCGCCGGCGCCAACGATACCAACAGCGACCTCTCTAACGACTGCCCGATCCCGCTTGCGGTCACCAGTGCCAGCGACCGCATCTACGTGCTGCACGATGACATGTTCATGGAGGGCGCGGCCGGCCGCTTCATCTACGCCCAGTACTTCGCCACGTGCCCGCGGCAATCCGATGTCTGCGGCGCCGGCGCGAATGCCTGCACCATCGTCCAGTGGAACGAGATACGCCGCTTCGGCACCTCGGGTCCATACTGGACGATGCAGGCCGTTCTCTACCACCGTACCGGTGAGATCGTCACGCAAATCGCTGCTGCCGCCCCGAACCGCACTGGCGGCACGACCACCGGCATCCAGAATCAGGCGGGCAGCATCGGCCTCCTGTACGCCTGCAACGACACGACCGGCCCGGGCGCCCCGGGCCCCAACGCCAACAGCGCCGTGTGCTACCGCCACCCGACGCTGTCGGTCGTGGGCAACTGCGCCTCGCCGCCGCCGACGGCGACGCCCGTGCCCTCCGTCGGCGGGTTCGACGTCGGCGACGCGCTGGCCGAGTCAGCGCCCGCGGCGACCACCCCGGCACCGGCCGGCACCGGCAACAGCCTGCTGGTGCTCGCCCTCGTCGTCGGCGGCGCGGCCGCCGCCGCGGCGGCATGGGGCATGCGCCGCTAACACCAACGGCTCCACCCGGCGCGCGGGTTCCCCCGGCGCGCGGGCCCGCACGTGAAGCGTCGCCACCTGGCGACGCACCACGTGCCACGAGCCGCCAACTGACAACTGGGGGAGGAGTGGACGCCTCGATCGATTTGGGATCGAGGCGTCCGCCTTTAATCCGGATCCCCGCGACCTCGAGCCCCACCGGGGCGGCCCGGCGCAGACACCTGCCGCCGCCACCCCGCGATCACATCTGAATCAGGCGCCCACCCCCCGCCGTTCCGTCCGCAGCCAGTCCACCGCGCCCCGCCTCCCGCCCCCCTGGCGCTCGTTCGTCGCGTGGCCTACGCCACCGCCATCCTCTGGCAGGGACCCCGCCCCGCCCTCCGGATAGACATGGGATCGCTTTAGGGGGTCTGGGGGGGGAACACCCCCAGCGCGGGGGTCCAGGGGGGGG
>WBZR01001217.1_pt1 | contig 33856 bp, 25 predicted proteins | sample 5204231 | NCBI WGS metagenome assembly WBZR01 (sample SAMN12412403, study PRJNA552823) | activated sludge metagenome | isolation source: activated sludge from anammox sidestream of wastewater treatment plant... | place: USA: Virginia | collected 2017-08 | reverse complement strand
CAATACCATTCCTGCCTCGGCAAATGAAAAGGGCCTTTGAATAAATTTCCTTTTGCTGTTTGAACTATGGTTCCGTCACGATGCAGGTACCCAAACCATTCACCGTATCTTGTATCATGAAAATGACTGTAAGCATAATCATGTACCATCTTATGCCACTTCGCATATTTTTCGTTTCCTGTCATTAAATAAGCAAGCATCGTAGCAATGATGGCTTCATTATGCGGCCACCAGAATTTCATATCCTGCCAATACTCCTGGACCGGCTTTCCATACACATCCCTGAAATATAAAATACCGCCATGCTCTTTATCCCATCCCCGCTCCCACATATAGTCGAGCATTTTACAACCCAGTTCAATCAAATGCGGATCATTATTCCTGTACTTTGCTTCATGAAGAATAAACCAGGCGCCTTCAATGGCATGACCGGGATTGAGTGTTCTTCCGTCAATATGATCAATGATGCTGCCATCCGGCGCCACCTGCTCCATCACACATTTAATATCATCTTTTACAAAATCTCTTTTTATTTCAGCAATCCATTTGCTTATAAATTCATCGCAGCGATCATCTCCGATTGTTTCTCTTAGTTGCTGAGCGGTGTTTATCATAATCATCGGCACGCCAATTCCTTTTGCCGGTCTTGTATTAGTAAACTTGGGCGGTAACTTTTTTACACCGGTTGCATAGTCAATACAAGTTCCAAAAACCTGTCTTGCATTTTCGGCTGCCTGTTTATCGCCACTTACTTTTGCGTAAGCAGCAGCAGCAATCACATAAAATGTTTCGGAGAAAAAATATCTTCTCTTTCGAATGGGTTTTCCATCCCTTGTTACATGAAAAAACATCTGCCCCCGCCCCATCTGGTTCGGGCCGGCATCCGAATCAAAACAATATTTGTTTAAAAAGTCATAGCCGAGCTTTGCTCCATCGAGCCATTCCTGTTTTTTTTCAATCGTATTATATAAAGTAGCTAAAAGCCAGGTAGCCCTTCCCTGAATCCAAACAGCTTTGTCGTCATCAATGAGAGAACCATCAGCATCTCTCATTAATAAAAAACCGCCGTATTCTTTATCAAACGAACGGGGAAACCAAAACGGAACTGTATCATTCAGCAATTGCTTGCTGTAAAAATCTTTTAATGCAATCAGATTTTGCTTTAAATAAGACATACGGGAATTTAATTAATTCTTTGCGTTTCTTCCTTAGCGCCCTTTGCGGCAAAAATAATAACTGCAATCGTCACAAAGCCTTCCTGCCGGCAGACAGGCTTTTCTCAAAGATGCGCAAAGGCCTTATAAGCTATTGGTTACTCTTCTTCCAGTTTATAGCCACAAAAACAATCTCTGCGTAGTTAGCCTTTTCGTACAAAACGCCTATAGTTTTTTTATTCAATTTCACCAGGTCAGAATAAGCTGTGTAATCATTATTTTTATTTTCATAAGGTTTCGGGTTTTTATCAATCAAAATATTTTTCTTCCATGTTTTCCCTTCATCATAACTAATCCGGAGTGTAAGGTTATTCCGCTGACTGGTATCTGCGGCATTACAAAAAGCCAGAATCATTTTTTTATTTTTTATCCCTAGCGAAAGAATACTGCCTTCACAAACAGGATCCGGCAACTGTTTGTCAAAATAAACAGTATCCCATTTGCTGCCACCGTCATTGCTGATTGCCACAATCCTTGCTTTTACATCACCCTTTTGATTGCGAATATTCATCATCAACCGGCCATCGGTAAGTTCTGCTGCAGTGGCTTCATTGCCTCCCGGCATTTCCACGTTATCGCTGATATGGAAAGTTTTTCCATGATCATCGGAGTAAAATCCATTAGCCATATAATCAGCAAAATGAGGTTGCGGGTTACCGGCAGAATGATTGATCGCTACAAAAATGCGCCCTTTATATTTTCCGTTCTGAAACTGCATGGCATGGCCGGGTGTGTTGGCATAACTGCGCCAGTCTTCCGGAAAATCATAAGACGGGTTCATCGTTGGCTGTTTAGGGCGATGTACCTGTAAAGTAATATTCACTGCGTCGCTCCAGGTATCTCCATTGTCGGTGGATGTTTTATACCACACTTCACGAAGCCCATTCCCTTTTCTCACTTCGCCTTCGTGATTATTACCGGTATTGTAAAAAAGAAATATTCTTCCGCCGGGAAATCCGGGATCGGTCAGATCAACTACCGGCGCAGGATTCCCCGCCTGCAATTCGCCATAATCCGCAATCACCTGAAGCCGGCCCCATGTTTTTCCTTTATCAGTGCTTCGCTTCATTACAATGTTGACATGACCAAAATCTCCGGCACCATTCACCCGCCCTTCACAAAAAGCAAGAAGATCTCCATCGGGAGCTTTGATAACAGCGGGAATGCGGAAACTTTTATACCCATCTGTCCCCGAAACAAAAACGGGGACAGCATTCTTTTGTGCAAGTGAATAAAAAGTAATAACCGAAGTTGCAATCAAAGTAATTATTTTCTTAAATGCCATATCAAGCTTCTTTAAAATCCTGTGTCTTTGGTTTTAAAACAACAAGCTGTACGATCAATGCCAGAACAACAATACCTGCCAGCAAAGCAAAGCTTTTTCCCAAATTTCCGGCATCTGTTGATTTGCCCAGCCAATCTGTAACAAAAGCGCCTGCAAAAACTCCCATCATATTCATCAGGCCATAAGCGGTGGCCCTGTACTTTGCATCAATGAACTGGCAAAGGATAGGCATGTTGTTGGCATCAAACATTCCAAAACCAAAGCCAAAACAAAATGCTGCTCCCACAATCGCCACGATCGTATGCCCCAATCCTACAAAAACCAATGCAGGTATAGTTAAACTTAATCCGATAGCACTGGTATAAATTCTTCCTTTCAAATTTTTCTGAACCCATTTATCAGACAACATGCCGCCGATGATCACTCCAAGTAAAGAAGAAGCAGCGATAGTAATGGTTGACAAAGGTCCGGCATCACTCATTTTAATATTGAGGTTTTCAGAAAACAGAGTGGGCAGCCAATTCTTCACTCCCCAACCGGGCAGGCTCGGCACTGCGAAATAGAAAAGAATAATCCAGAAAGCAATATTGCCGGATAAAATGCTGAGCCCTTTGAAAAGAGAAGTTTTTTGTTTCTGGAGATTGTTACTCATTTCTTCTGCCGAATTTCTTTTCTCTTTCAGAAATAAAATTAAAATCAAAGCGTACACAATGCCTATCAATCCGAATGAATGAAAAGTATGTTGCCACGAAAATCTTTCTGCAATAATAGCTCCGTACCCCCCTAATGCCTGCCCCATGTATAATCCTGTCATGTGGACTCCAATAGCAAGTGATCTTGTTTTGCCCTGGTGATAATCTGCGATCAGCGATAGCGCTGCCGGGATATACAGTGCTTCACTCACTCCCATTACAGCACGCAGCCAGTAAAGCTGATCAAAAGTTTTTGCATAGCCCATCGTAAAAGTAACACCACTCCATACAAACAAACTGGCAACGATCAGCCATTTCCTGTTGATCTTGTCTGCAATGATACCTGAAACGGGACTCATCAAACCATAAATCCACAGAAAGATCGCCATCAGGTAACCGAAGTTGGTGGCAGACTGCAATTCGTGGATATCAATCTGCATGGATGGCTTCATGGTAGAAAGCATCTGCCGGTCCATATAGTTCAGCAGTGCCACTACCCATAGCAAGGCTACAACAGACCATGGATATTTTGACGATTGCTTCATTTATTCCACTTATAAAATTTCCCCAGTAAAATTTCAGGTGTACGTATCCCGGCTCTTATTTCCCCGCAGGGTATCACAATATTTCCCGACCAGGTACAAGCAGTAGTGGTTACCGCTGCCGGAAAAGAGATTACACCGGCAACGGTCCACTTATTTTTTTTTGTATCATACATTAATATTTCTTTGTTGAATCCCGGGTGCTCTGACTGTAACATATTTTTCTGTTCTGTCAGTTCCTGTTTCTTTTTTTCATCCTTCGTTTCATTGATGGCAGCAATCAGCAACTCTGTTTTATGAAAAGTCTCTCCTTTATCCCCGCCAAAGACAAAAATCTTATCCTTTTGCTTCCCGATTCCCGAAGCAGCAGATAAAGCATAAGGAAGTGATGCAACCTCGTACCAGCGACCCTGATTCAGGTTGTATTTATAAACTGAGTTATAAAGATCACTTATACCGTTTGCATTTTTCTTTCTGCCACCGATAAGATATAGATTCATCTCATGTCCGTCAGACTGAGCAATTAGAACTGAATGTGAAACAGGTTTTGGAAGATCAGCTAATTTCTTCCAACCTTTCTTTAACGACTTCATGTCAAGGCAAAAAAACTGACCGGAAACCGAATGGATAGTTTCTCCGCCGGCAACATAGATCAAATTCCCTACTGATGTGGCAGATAAGTTAGTGAGCGGCAGAGGAAGATCAGGCAAGTCTTTTATTACAATTTTATTTTCTGAAGGATCCCACTGAAGTAAAAAGGTTTTATTCAAAATACCGGATGAATTTTCTCCTCCGGCACAAAAAATGCCTTCGGGCAATGTAACACTGGCACCATAAGCATTTTTCCGGCCGAGTTTAAATGTTGCTGCATTCCATTCATAATGGTCATTCCGATTTCTCTGCAACACATAAATATCATCCCAATAAGTTTTTGTTCCGCCCTGCCAGGGCAAACGATCGGGGAAATTAGAACCGCCGGCAATGATCAGAACGTTCTTGGATATCCCGGAAAAAGCACCAGCAAGTCCCGGATTCTTTTTATCATGATCAATGGATGGCAATTCCGAAAGAACAGACCAACGGATCACAGTTTTTTCCTGAGCTGTTATGGGGTTGATACTATGCAAACCGTAAAATAAGAATACAAGAAAATTTATTTTGTTGAACATAGAACATCTGCTATGTATTTGTTTTTGACGGCAACTGCGAACGAAACTGGTCGAACCCGAGAGAAGAAACATCTTTTTTGAACAATTCAAAATTTGCTGCAGACATATTCTTCACCGGCAGGCGAAATTCTCCGCAATCCAGCCCGATCAGTTTCATATATGCTTTCCCTGTAGCAATGCCCCCATATTTTCCCAACAGGCGTATCATGTCAATGGATTTTTGTTGCAGGCCACTTGCTGTTTTAAGATCCCCCCGTCCGAAAGCACCGATCAGTTCATGATATAACGGTGCAGCATAATTAAATGTGCTTCCTACGGCGCCTTTCGCCCCGATAGATAAAGCGGGAAGCATATTTTCATCCCGGCCCCAGAGCATATCGTATTTGTTATTTTGGAAACTCATGCAGGAAAGGAAATCCATAAAATCTTCATGCGTATATTTTATTCCTGCAAAATTCGGAATGCTGTTATCCACCGCCCGCAACAGATCATACATGGCAAAGCCTACGCCGTTCAATACGGGAATATGATAATAATAAAAAGGCATACCGGGCACTTCGTCGGCGATCAGTTTGCAACATTCTGCCAGTGCTTCAACTGTAGGAGGTTTAAAATAAAATGGAGCAGTAAATGATACTGCATATATACCCTGATGCTGGGCAAACTTAGCCAGATCAACTGCATCTGCAATACAGGTACCCCCGACTAAGAGCATTACTTTAAAATCATTATCGTGCTTCGTACTATCAGCCCATGCTTTGGTGATCGCTTTTTTTTCATTGACGCTCATAGAAACACCTTCGCCGGTAGAGCCGCAAATGAATGCTCCTTTGACTCCATTTGATCTCAGCATTTCATAATACCGGGAAATCATCGCCGGGTTGAGCGATCCATCAGCATACATAGGTGTGAAGGGTGCAGCAATTAATCCTGTTAGATGATGATTCATTATCTTCCGGTTTTTAAGAATGAGTAAATTAACAAATAAATTCAAATTACCGGAGGCATTGCTGCCTCCGGTTACGATTACTTATTTATGCTATTGGAGAAAATCCGGTCTTAATTAATAACCGGGAGTTTGCTTTAACAACGGATCATTTGCTATCATGCTTGTTGTGATCGGCAATACCAATTTCGCTGTTGATGTTGGCGACAAGTAAGCCGGGTTAATATTTGCATACACATAAGCATCACCGGCTCTGCGTAATGCCCACCAACGCTTACCTTCGCCAATAAACTCACGTAATGTTTCTTCTAAGATCGCATTCATATTATCAGTGACAGAGCCACTGGTAAACACCGGTGCTGATGCGCCATAAGCTCTTGTCCTGATCTGCATGATTTCAGCAGTAGGATCCTGTCCTAATTGCGCTTTTGCTTCAGCCAGCATCAGTAATACATCTGCATACCTGTAAATCGGATAGTCATTATTATAAACCTGTGATGTTCCGGAAACTGACCCTACCCACTTGGTTAAGAACACTCCCCGAACCGGGTAAGGTGATGCTGCAGAATACATCACCTGAAAAGAATTACTTATTCTCTGATCAGACGGGCCACTGGTTAACCTGCTGATCATTGCAGCATTCATGCCTACCCTGTTAGCTCCATTCACATAAGGATAAACGGTATTAACTGTTGGAGTACCGGTCGGAGAAAATGAATAAGAAGATGCCTGCACCCCATTAACTGTAAAAATGCTGAACGTTCCCTGCCCAGCCTGGCCTGATTCATAACTTAATGCGAAGATGATTTCAGGATTATTTGCTTTTTTACTCGGATTGAATATATCAGCATAATTTGCATCTAAGTTTAAAGTAGCGCCCTGCAAACTCTGCACTTCCTGTAATGCTGCTTTTGCGATTGTAAAATCAGCAGTGCCCCCGCCCATATTGGCGCCTGACCATAAATACACATCACCTTTTAAGGTCAACGTTGCTACACGATTCCAGAAAACCCTGTTGCCTGTTGGAAAAGCATTATTGCCTGCAAATAACTGAAGCGATTTATCAATATCACTTTTTATCTGCAACATGATACTATCGGTTGTGCTGCGGGCCTTATATGTTTCTGCAGCATTGTTGATGGTTTTAACCGGCACAACTGTTAAAGGTACTCCGCCCCAGGTCTTTAACATGGTATAATAAACATAAGCCCTGATGCCATACATTTCTGCCAGCCATTTAGATTTATTGGGGTCCTGTACCGGGCTTTTCGGTAAAACATCAATTACATTATTGATCTGATAAATTAAATTATATAATCCTGCCCAATTTGAATAGGGAACATTCAATGCGCTTATGTTCTGTGTATATAATTGCTGCGATGTAGGATCGGCCGATTCGACAAAAAGACCATCGGTCCAGATATCAGAACGCATTTCACCCAGGTTAAACAGCGTACCATTATATGCCCGAAGCCTTGCATAAACCCCTATGTAAAGCGTTTGGGTTGCATTTGCATCCGTCAATGCTAATTGAGTGCTGATAGCATCCTGAGGCACTACATCCTCCAATTGCTTTTTACAGGAAAAGAGAGTTGATGCACTGGCAATGATTACCTGACTGTAAATAAAATATTTTAAAAATTTCATTGTATTATAATTTTATTTTTAAACAATTTTAGTTTTTAGAATGTGACCTGTGCACTTAAGGTTAGTCTTCTCGGCAAAGGGTACCTTCCATTATCAAATCCGCCCACTTCAGGAAAGGTTCCGCTGTACTTAGTAAAGTAAGCGATATTCGAACCGGTAATGGATAAGCTGATCCCCTGCACTTTGTTTCTTACCAATTTGCTTAATAGTTCCTTTGTAAAATCATAGCTCAAAGTGATTTCTCTTAGCATTACATAGTCACCTTTTTCCCACATATTAGCAGGGGGGTTATTACCCGATGCATCCGTTGCAAAATTTCTTCCCTGGTTTGCCCAATAATACATGGGCAATGGAGCATTCGGATTGGCAGGCGTCCAGGTATTCAATACATCTTTGGTTCCGTTTTGCGAACCCTGCACCTGGCTTAAGCCTCTTAATTTTTCATTATTCAGCATCACAAATCCATAGGCATAATCAAATGCTGTGTATAAATGAAGACCCTGGAATCCTGCATTGAAATAAAAACTTCCGGAAGCTTTGGGGGTTGTTCTTCCCACAAATACAAACTGCCTGGTATCAATAGTATCGTTTTTATAAACCTGGTACCATTGGGCATCGCCTAACTGCTTGAATTTTTTATTAAAAGTACCAGTATAGGGCAGAAAGGAATTATACACGTTTGCATCTTTTGTCAAATCAGCAGATGTCCTGTAAACACCTGCCCATTTTGGCGCCCATACTTCATCAGTACCGATTCTTTGCCCTTCAACCAATGCCCTTACAAATTTTGTTTTGCCGGGATTAGCAGGATCCCAAACTTCAATTGGATTTAAACCATTAAACCCAGTTCTGTTGCCGGGCAACCCGTTAAATGGTAGTTTTATAGCAAAACTTTTTACCGTATAAAAATTGAGTCCGCCATCGAGACTGAATCCATTAGCCCTGTTAGGCCGGATAATTTTTGCATTAACTGTTGCTTCAAATCCTTTATTTCTTAACTGCGAAACATTGGTTGTATAACCGGTAAATCCGGTTTGTGCAGAAATAGTAAGGCTTGCGAGTTTATCAAATACATTCCTGACAAAATAATCAGCAGTTATATTAATCCTGTTATTTAATATCCCAAGGTCAACACCATAGTTCAATGAATTGGTTCGTTCCCATCTTAAATCCGGATTGATATAAGAAGGAGCATACGTACCGCCAAGACCGTTGTAAATACCTGCTGAGGAATATACCTGTGCTGTCGGGAAATAACTATTGCCAAAACTTTGCAGGTTACCATTTACACCATAACTGATACGTGGTTTAATAGTGCTGATATAATCTCTTAACTTACTGTTTTTAAAGAAATCTTCATTTTGTAAATTCCATCCACCGGAAACGCCGGGGAAGAATCCATAAAAATTACTTTTATTCAGCCTGCTGGAACCATCCACACGGATAATTCCATTTACAAAATACCTGTCTTTGTAAGAATAGGTAGCACGTCCGATAGCTGATGCAATTCTTTCCCAATATTGAAAATCAGAAGAAGCTCCGCCCGGGTAAGCCAATGAGCCATTAATGATGGTAGGCGAAGGATCGGCAATTAACCAGGGTACTAAATCAGTAGGTGCACCTTGTGCAATGCCGGAGAAAATATATCTTTTATAGTCAGTAAACTCACCACCGGCCATAACCGTTACGCTATGAGCGTTAAAGGTTTTATTGAACTGAAGAAAACCGTTATAAGTATATTGTATATCCCGGTAGTTACTAAATGAACCCGGCCGGCTGGTATTAAGTGAGCCCCCGTTACCCGTAATATATGATTTGGTAAAAGCATTCGTATTGCCATAACGCAGGAATCCGGATCCGCTTGCAATAAATTTCAAAAACGGTAAAATGGTATATTCTGCATTTAAGCTTCCTGAAAAACGTTGTTCATTATTGTTATTTACATATAATGTACTCCAGTAATTCGGATTACCTAATGTAACATCGTTGGGTCCCGGTAAAATAGCCCCTGAAGTATCATTGCTGTATCGTACCGTTGGTGATACCCCAACAAAACGTTGTAACAAACCGCCTGTATTGGCAGAAAGTGTGCTGACACCAAGCCCTACTGTTCCGGGATCATTGTACGGTGCAGTAGCATTGACAGTATAAGCAGATGTATTGAGAGACAATTTTAAATTTTTCCCGACATTTAATCCTCCGTTAAAGTTTAATGAAAGGCGTTTCAATTTTGAACCAATAATAGTTCCGTTATCAGTAAGTGTGCTTAACCCCAGTGCAAAAGCTCCCTGGTCATTAGCGCCGGAAAAATTGAGATTATGTTCGGTGGTCGTCGTCTGATTCATTATCATATCCTCCCTGGTAGGAGCGCTAAGCTCTTTATATAAAATACTATCCATTGCAGATGGGAAATACGGATTGGGATCCACCAGCAATTTCCAGTTAGGATCGGTTAAATACTGCCTGTTTGAATTACCTACTCTTTGAGTTGTATATAATCCTGAGGCAGGGTTAGGGAAATTAGCGCCGAAAGCCCAGCCCCAGTTCCCATTCAGCTGGCCCTTGTCTGAATTCATGGCGCCGACATTTCCATCGAGAGAATCTGCCAAATATCTTGCTCTTATTCCCAGCCTGTTCATTTTTAAATAATCGGCAGCACTCATGTAATTGTCGCCAATGGTTCTGGGATGATTATATGTTTGCCTTACTGTGTATTGAACCTGGGTTTTTCCTTTCTTTCCTTTCTTTGTGGTAATGATGACTACACCGTTAGCAGCACGGGCGCCATAAATAGCAGCGGAGGCAGCATCTTTAAGCATATCAATAGAGGCTACATCATTCATATCAATTCCATAAAGTGAGGGGACAACAACCCCATCAAGAACTATTAAAGGTGAACCCGAACCATCGAAATCTGTTCCCCCGCGAAATGTAATATAAGGAGTGCTCCCGGGTGCACCGGTAGTTTGTTGTACTAACAGGCCTGGTACAGAACCCTGAAGTGCGGTACCAACATTTGAGCTGGGTGTGTATTTAGTGTTTAACGGGTTTACGGTTTGCGATGATCCGGCAAATTCTTTTCGTTTCTGTGTACCGTAACCTACAATCACCACTTCACCTAAGCCGATAGCTTCTGTCTTCAGCGACACGTTAATGAGCGCAGAAGAACCGACTTTTATTTCTTGCGCACTGTAGCCGGTAAAAGAAAAAACAAGTTCATCACCACTGTCAGCATCGATTGAATAATCGCCGGAAGCATCGGTTTGAGTACCGATCGTTTTTCCTTTGATAGTAATGCTGACACCTTGTAAAGGTTTTGCAGTTTCATCAGTTACTTTACCCGAAATCTTGTGGGCTTGCGCCAAAACCGACGTGCAGATAACTGCAACTAACGATAAGAACAACAATTTTTTTAAAGCAGGAATCATAAAGCAGTTTTTAGTTTAATTGTATTATGTATGACATAATAAAATTAGGCTTATTTTTAAATTTCCAAAATTTTTTTTCCATCCATCATTTTTCACTCATTTATAGTGCTTTATATCATATTTTTCTGTACTTTGCGTATTTCATACACTTTTAAGTAATACATATTATGCCAACCCAAGCCATAAAAAGTGCTTTAAAAATTGTTGACACCAGCTCCCTGGTTGATAAAGTGGAAGCGAATATTGTAGCGCTGCTTAAAGAACAAAAATTAAAAGTCGGAGACAGCATCCCCAAGGAAATTGACCTGGCAGAGTCATTAGGTGTCAGCCGCACGGTTGTAAGAGAAGCTTTGATGAGATTGAGAATGATGGGTGTTATTGAGTCAAAGAAAAAAAAAGGGGCAGTGATTACCAGCCCTGATATTTTCGGAATAGTCAGCAAGAGCATGAATCCTCATATTCTTGATCAGGAAACATTGAAAGAAATCTTTGAGATCCGTTTGGTGTTGGAAATAGGCATGGCAGATTTCCTGTTTCAGCGCATGAGGAGTGAAGACATTGCAGCGTTAAAAGAAATTGTAAGCAATGAACCCCCGGTCACGGATTATCACTTATTTAATATTGAGCATGAAATTGCTTTTCATGGAAAATTATATGAAATCACCGGTAATGAAACCCTGAAGAAATTTCAGAAAATGTTATTGCCTGTATTTGATTATGTGCATAAAAGCGGCCTTCTGAAAAAGCAACCCCTGCTTAAAAAATTCGTTTCTCATAAAGGCCTCGTGGATATTCTTGAAAACGGTTCGCCTGAAATTTTCCGCAATGCGATGAGAAATCACCTCGAAAATCACTTTGCCCGTTTATTCAGCTAAAACCAAATATAATTTTATCCGTTGATTGAAAAGACAATTTATTTTTCCTTTATCACCAGCAACCAGCCTTTCCCTTTCGGAACTTCTATGGCATCATTGACCCCGAAAGTTTTTGCGGGCTGAAAATTCTTTATCTCCATTGCTGATACTACAGCTTTAGAACTATCAATCCCTAATTTCTTCCAATCTATTTGCAGATGTATATTCACAGGCTCATCAGCCCAGCTGGCAACAGAGACCAAAGCCGCTCCTTTTTTCTGATACACCGTGGCCAATACATTTTTATTATCAGTTCTCACCGGGCAGTTATCACTCCAGTACCCGATCATTTTTGTCCCTTTCATTCCGAATTCATTCCATGCTTTCCAGATCGGCCGGGGATCAGCATCTTCTGTCCATGGATAACGGTTGGTCATACCGTAAATCATTCCTCTCCAGGGATTGCCTCCGTCCTGCAACATCTCGCCCATTAGTCCAAACGGAATCCCGCTGATCTCGGTAAGAAAATAATCAGGCCCGTTATGCTGATAATCGAAGTATTCTCCAAACCACAAGCGGTTGAGGTAAGGGAAATGTTCCATGTATAGATTGGCGCTGTTATTAAACCCGTCATTTTTATTATACTGATTGGCAGAATGCAGATCCACAATTCCCGGGTGGCCGTTTTGCGTCAGCACTCTTTTTATTCGTTTCATCGTTACCCGGTCAAAAGCCACATCATCGAGGTAGATGCCATCTATACCCACATGGTTCACCAGCCAGTTCATTCCTTCCACATAATAATTATGCCAGCGGTTTTGTCCGCTGTTTACCAGTGCCGCATCTTTTATTTCCGGGACAAACCATCCTGCCAGGTAATCATCACCTACATGCTCCTGCAACCAACTGAATCCACCTCCCTTGCCCGGAGAAAATATTTCATGACCCAGGCTGCGAATGGCAAATAATTCATACGCCCTGTCGGAAAGTTCACGTATGGTGTTATAGATTTTCACTTTCAATCCAAGCCTGTGTGCTTCGTCAATATAGTCTTTCATTTTCTTCCACTCAATGAACGGGTAATTGATCCAGGGATTGATGGGTGTGGCATGATGAATGTTGACCACCGTGGCTCCTGAAGCTTTGATCGTATCCAGGTTATCGTATTTATGATAAAAACGGGTAGCCCACTGAAAATCGGTATTGACAGGATGAAAAGGAGTGATAAGTAAATTAAAATTATAAAACAGGGTTTCGCCTTTCTTCATGACCCGGTTTCCGCTGTATGCATTCACTGAAACGGCGCCTTCCTTTTGTGTGACATCAATTCCTCCTTTATTTTCATTTCCCCAGGATTTGGGAAGCAATAATGGTTTTTGCAAATAGAAATTAGTGTTCAGCGGGCGAACATAATTTTCATCCCTTAAAGAAAATTGTATTCCTGCATTTACATTCCCGATCCAGGCTCCATCCTGGTTTTTTTGGGCCACATCCCATTTCCAGTGGATCGCCTCAGGACGAATCCCTCCTTTTAATCCTAATCCCATAAAATATTCCGCCGATCCCGGTTTCATAGGAATATTCAGATCAATTCCATCCAGTGAAATATCTTTCAATGCCGTCACTTTGACCTTGTAGGCTACAAATCCGTCAAACTCCAACGAACCTTCCACTTCCACCTTTACATTTTGTGATTGACTGATCGCTTTCCATGCAACAGTGCCTGCACTTTTCTTTGTAAAGACAAGGCCATTGTTTTTCCATTGGTTGACAGGGTTTCCCTTTTCATCATAAAAATTAAATTTCATCGGGCCGGCCAACAGGTCATTGGGCTTTGTTGAAACAGAAGTCATCTCTGGAGTGAAAAATGTCTGTATTTGTGCGGGAAGTCCATCCTTATTCAGTTTCAGTTTTCTTCCCAGTAATGAAATAGCCGTGCCCGTTACTTTCAAAGGAGTATAAGGAGCAATCACGGCATTGTCCTGAGCCATCGTTGAATTCAGCCATTTCAGTCTTGTCATCTTTTGCAGGTCACTGATCCCTCCGTCTTTTGCTGATTCGTTCTGCACAAAAAGATCAACTGGAATTTCTTTTTCACCCGATCCTTTTGCCTGCACGGTCAGTTTGCCGGAATAGTTTCCTGCCGGCAAATTTTCAGGCACATCCACTCCACACCACAGAGGTTGCACTTCTCTTTTTTTTACATCAACCGTTTTATGAAGTACGGTCCCATCATAGTTTATTCCATCCGTATTGAAACAATACATCGTTGCTGCCGGAATGATTTTCCCCGAAGAACTTTTCAGATCAGAAAACCGGATATGAACATCCATCAGGTCCTGCAGGGCATAAACACCTAACTGAAAAGTGAAATTCTCGCCACGCTTCACCGTATCCCTGAAATTGTTTTTGGATCCACGCTCTATCCATCTTACGGGCAGATCGTATTTCATGCGGATGGAATGCATGCGGTCTTCGGGAAAGATCAAAAAAGAACTCCCTGCATTTTCATTGGCCAGTTTCTGAGTTTCTTCAGGAGTGGCAATAAACTCCATCGGATAAAAACTGTTGAATGCATTGACAGGCTGATAAGTTGTCGCCACCGCTTCCGCAAAACCTGAGGAAGAATGAACAAGATCCTGCCACTCCTTTGAAGCCGTCACATCGGGTTTCAGGTAAACTCCTTTGGGATAGTTGGATCTTCCTTCATTTCTGTAAGGCATGTAATAGACATAATAATTGCCGGCGCCTGAGACAGGTTCAAAATAGATCTCGCCGGATTCTCTTTTTATTGAAGCAACAAGAGTATTCAGAATCCTGTGCCCGGTTGCTGCATCCACCACTATGATCCTTTTAAGCTCGGGATTAAAATCCCGCCTTCTCCAGGGGATGATCACATGTGCCGCACTTTTATTCTTTTGAAATTCCGGATTTGTCAACTGCACGACAAAGCGATGATTTCCCAGTGAATCAGGATCCCAGGAATCTCTTCCGTCTGAATAGCTGAAAGATTGTGCGTTAACACCCGGTACAATGATCATCAAACAAAAAAGAATAAAAGAATATTTCATAACAGATGATTTCAAAAAATTATAATTCTTCATTTCAATTGAGCGAATCCAGATCAACCGAAGGCCTTTTCGCTGATGGCTTGTGTTCAAAGCGTGAACCCATCATAGTATTATCATTAAAAAAACCACAATTGCGTAAAAAGAACTGATCCCCTTCTTCTCCCCCGCCATAATCCATCCTGTATCCTATTTTTGCCGTAGCATCTCCTGTAAATACCATTTTTGTTAGTGGCTTCCATTCCCCTTTTGTATCAACCACCCATTGATTACCATAAAACGCTTTTCGGGTAATGTAACCCGTTGAAGGATCAAAATTTTCAAGAAAAGAATGGAGACGGGCCAGGTAGGAATTAGTTTCGGGCCTGCTAAAGCTTGCAATCAGATTCCACTTGCCGGTTTCCGGTGTAAAAAAATAAGCTGTAAAAATTGTGTGATCGTCTTTTACAGGCTGCGCATGCAATAAGAATCTGTAAGTGACCCCGGCTTTCCAGTCATAGTTCAGATAACTTTGCCCTCCAGCGCCTTCATTTCCAAATTCTCCTGTATGAACGCCTTCCCCTTTCTTTATTAAAATAATCTTTTTGTTTTCAGGAATACTTTTCGGGTCGTCTGTCTGGAAAGGGCTCCACACCGAAAACAGTACATGCCTTTCTGTTGGCGAATTAACCTGCATACCGAAATATCCTTCCCGGAACCCATCTGCCATGAAATAAGAACCGATCACATCATTGCCATCAGGCACGGTGACCTCATTATAAAACCATTCGGCATTATCGCCTGTCTCTGCTGCATCATAATTGATATGAACCGAAGGCCCCCGCCTGCCCCAGTAAAAATAATTGCCTTCGTTATTTTTTATGTAAGCAGTATTGCTACCGGCAGCGGAGCCGGCAATCCTCAATTTTTTCATTTGAGCAAACGAAGTACCGGTTCGCTTTATACCTTTCATATCAATTTTAATATAACCCGGCGATGCTATTTCCCACGTTCCGAAGTATTGCTCATGTTCTTCCCGGCCAATCAAGTGAATTTCCTTGTAAACTTTATTTATTCCGCACAGAATAACGCTTTGTCCGTCAGGTACACCCAATACTGCATATAAATTAATTGTTCCCGGCCTGTCCAGTTTTACATACGTGCTGAATACAGCATTTGTATCTTCCCAGTTGATCCATCCGTCATTGGTGACTCTTTCTTTTCCGCCCGATGCTTTTACTGTTACCCACGAATTACCGCCCAAAGGAACTGTTTGCCCGATCGTATCTGCAGGGATCATATTATACCCGCTTCTTAAAAAAGAATTGGTCCAGCCTCCTGAAAGAAAAAGGCAGGAAAAAAGAAAACCGGGTATCAAAAATTTATTCATCATAAGTCATGAAACTGATTAAATATTCAGGTTTTAATCTTCACTATTATTTTTTTCGGGCAATGAACAGAATTGCTTTGCTGTCTAAACAGAAACATTTGCCGGGCAAATATACATTTATAGAAGGATGACAAATTTGCATTCGGAAAGAAGAATATGTTGCTATGTATAAACGGCTCAACTGCCGGCGCTAAGCTCCCAGATGACTCCCCGCTCCTTTAAATAATCCATCATAAAGTAAAAACACTGCTTATGGCTGCCAACCAGTTCCGGAGGAAACAAGCCTTTCTCCGTAAAAATATTCCTGGCAATTAACTGTACTGCTGCGGTGCAGGCATAACCCGTGGTGCGGCTCATGGATGTGGTCTTAGACTTTGCATCATAGCGATCGAGCAAATTATATTCGATACGTTTGGGCGAACCATCTTTTTCTCCTTCAATGACCACTCTCATAATGGTGAATTCCTCCTCTTCATCTTCAAGCTTCCAGTCTCTGAATAAAATTTTTGATGAAAATCTTAAAGGGGAAATCTTCGTTCCGGCAAAGTCAATTTCCTTTTCATCAAAAAAACCAGCCTGCTTCAGGGCAATGATAAATTCAACATGTACGGGATACCGCAACGTTTTCTCTTTCATATTGGGAATTCCCGGCATGGTAAATAATAAAGTCCTCAACCCGTCCGTATTGAAAGCTTCCAGCGTTCCTATATCATCAAAGTCAATATATTCACGATCACTCAGCGCCGGCCGGGTAATGATCTGGCCGTTTTCTTTCAGGCGGGCCGGCCTTGTATATTCTTCAATTACATCGATGGGAGAAAAAGGCGCTTTGTATTCAAAAGGTTTTTTCCTGATCTTCGGCAACCCGCCCACGTAACATTCAAAATTGTTTACTTTCATGTACTCATGATAATGCCCAAGGATCAGGTTGCTCATGCCGGGAGCCACACCCATGTCCGTAATGGCTGTCACGTTTTTCTCTTTAGCTAATGCATCAAGCTGCAATGCATCTTCGGGATAAAAAGAAATATCAACAACATTTTTAGCGCAACGGATCACCGCTTTCAAAGCGTCAAATCCCATAAACCCCGGTACGGCAATGACTACAATACCGAAAGGAGAAAGCCATTCTTCATACCGGCTGTACTGCTTCAGGTCAGCCTGTTTAATTTCTACAGAAGAATTTCTTTTTTTCAGCAGCTGAAGATTTTTTTCATTGAGATCAAATGAGGTTACTTCAAACGAAGAAGCAAGATCAAGAGCTATTGACCCGCCCACCATTCCTGCGCCTAAAACTGCAATTTTCATTGTAAAGAATTCATCGCAAAGGTCAGGAAATCATTTTTAATTGGAAGAAAATGAAAATTAAAAAGTAAAATTAAAACAGGGGCAAGGGAAAACATTAACCGGGCTTGTGAAGAATTGCAACCTTAGTTTATTTTTATGAGAAGAGGTACCGAGCAGATTCGAACTGCTGTAGGAGGTTTTGCAGACCTCAGCCTAGCCACTCGGCCACGGTACCGTTCAGAAAAATCAAATTTTAAATTCCAAATAACAAATACCAAGCATCAAATACCAAAGATTAAATAATAAATATCAAAAAACTTTTTAGTACTGAATTTCAGTCAATCTCAGATACAACTTTACCCGGATTTCCGATTTCAGATTTTAGGGTTTAGTTTTGATTCTGAAAGCGGCCAAAGATACATTATTTGACCCATTGTTCATAAACGCTAATAATATATGAATCGTATTGCAGAATCTGAATTAATTATCAATCCCCGGGGCGCTGTTTATCATCTTGATCTTCGCCCGGAGGAAATCGCCGGCACCGTTATCACTGTTGGTGATCCTGACCGGGTGAGAGAAGTCAGTAAGCATTTTGACTCTATTGAAGTAAGATCACAGCACCGTGAATTCATCACTCATACGGGCTATATCGGTAAAAAAAGGATTACGGTCCTTTCCACAGGTATCGGGCCAGATAATATTGATATTGCGGTCAATGAACTTGATGCACTTGCAAATATTGATTTCAATACACGCCAGATCAAATCCCGGCTTGTATCACTCAACATTATCAGGGTGGGCACCTCCGGCTCATTGCAGGGCGATATTCATGCGGATAGCCTTGTTGCCTCTACTCACGGGCTTGGCCTGGATAATCTTCTGAATTTTTACCGGATGGAACAAAATGAAGAAGAAAAACAATTACTGCACTCATTTGTTACACATACACAAATGCACGGGCAAATGATCTTCCCTTATATCAGCAGTGCTTCGGCCTCTTTGATAAAACATTTTGTCAAAGGATTTCACCAGGGAATTACCGTCACCTGCCCGGGGTTTTATGGGCCCCAGGGAAGAGTGTTACGCCTCGGCATCCGCTATCCGCAATTGATAGACCGGCTGACTGATTTCCGCTTCGGGCCACATCGTATCTCCAACTTTGAAATGGAAACTTCAGCCATATACGGCCTGGGAAAACTATTAAATCATAATTGCCTTGCATTAAATGCGATCATTGCAGACAGGGTGAATAAACAATTTTCAAAAGACCCCAAAGCTGCGGTGGAAAACCTGATCGTACGGACTTTAGAAATTTTTTCCGAACATATTTAAATTTTGGAACAACGGCTATGCAAGTAAAATTTTACAAATACCAGGGAACGGGCAATGACTTCATCATCCTGGACAACAGGGACAGGGCATATACTTCACTTAATGCAGAACAGATCCGAAGGCTGTGTGACCGTCGTTTTGGAATCGGTGCAGACGGCCTGATGATTCTGAACGAAAAAAAAGGATACGATTTTGAAATGAATTATTACAATTCTGACGGTAAAGAAGGAAGCATGTGCGGCAATGGCGGACGTTGCATGGTCAAATTTGCATACCATCTCGGCATTCATAAAGATGTATATAAATTTCTTGCAGCAGATGGTGAACATGAAGCAGAAATTGACACCGATGGAACCGTATCGCTGAAAATGAAAGACGTAAAGGGAATAAAGAAATTTGAAAAGGATTTTTTGCTTGACACCGGCTCACCGCACTATGTAAAAATGGTTACTGATGTAACAAACACAAATGTAATCAAAGAAGGCAGCGAGATCCGCCACAGTGAAAAATTTGACAAAGAAGGTATCAATGTGAATTTTGTGGAAGTGTCCAACGATCCGGACCAGATCATCGTGCGCACTTATGAACGGGGCGTGGAAGACGAAACATATTCCTGCGGTACAGGCGTAACAGCTGCGGCGCTTGTTTTCTTTCACAATGAAGCAGGCTTCAATGAAGTGGAAGTAAAAACCCTGGGCGGCTCCCTTACTGTAGAATACGACCGTTTCAATGACGGTCATTATGAAAATATCTGGCTTTGCGGCCCGGCAGAAAAAGTGTATGAAGGCATCATGGAGATCTGATCATTCTTAACCTTAAAAAAGAAAATGTTCAACATAAGAGTTTACGGAGTTCTTATCAATGAAATGAAGCAGGTGATGCTGAGTGATGAATATGTCCGGGGAAGGCTTTTCACAAAATTCCCGGGAGGGGGAATGGAATTCGGGGAAGGAACGAAGGATTGCCTGAAAAGAGAATTAAAAGAAGAGCTGGAAATCGAATTTGAAATCGGGGAGCATATCTACACAACAGATTATTTCCAGATGTCCGCTTTCAACCCCGAAGACCAGATAGTGTCCATTTACTATTATATAAAAGCGCTGGAGCCTTTCAAAGTTCCGGTTCACACAAAAAAATTCGACTTCAGCAAAGAGCAACTGGAAGAATATGAGAAGACCAAAGAGATCGAATCGATCCGCTTTATTGACCTGAAATTCTTTTCTTCACAAAGCGTCACCTTGCCTATTGATAAAATAGTTGCTGACATCATCAGGCAAAAAAACAAACCCTGATCATCTCTCCGGAATTATTTTTCAGTACGCAACAGGATGGTCATACTGGAAAAATATGTAATAAGCAAGGGATGCAAGAAACAGAACATTCGCCAGCACCAGCCATAAAGGCACACTGTCTTTCAGTTTTCTTTTAGTGAATAAAATAGCCAGGTAACAAATATTGGTGACCGGCACTATGATCAGGCCTATGAAATACCCTATGACGATAATGGTGGAAGTGGTGACTTCATCATGTGTCCAGTTATAAACCCGCAATGAAATGGACAGGAGGAAAAAAAATCCGCAGATGAACGAAAGTCGTGATAAAAATAAAAGCCAGCGCATGAACGATTTTCGTGTAAAATAGCATTATTTTGTCAGCCTAATATCGCTCCTGTATGAAAAGTCCGTTATTAAAAAAGGCCATTCCCCATCTTATTGCAATCGTCCTGTTTCTCATCATATCCGTTTTGTTCTGCAAACCTGCTTTGGAAGGCAATGTATTGAATCAAAGCGATATCTCCGGGTGGAAAGGAATGGCTCAGAATTCTTTTGAATACAAAGAGGTGCATGGGCATTTCCCATTGTGGAATCCCAATCTTTTCAGTGGTATGCCCAACTACCAGATTGCCATGGATGGAAAATCCATCCTGCCGAATCTCAATGTAATTTTTACCCTTGGTTTGCCCAAGCCAATAAATTTTTTCTTCCTTGCCTGTATCAGTTTTTATATTCTATGCCTGGTGTTAGGCGCAAATACGGTGGTCGCTATCATGGGAAGCCTAGCATTTGCATTTTCCACCTACAATCCCATTATCATCAGCGTGGGCCATGAAACAAAAATGTTTGCCATTGCCTATATGCCGGCATTGATGGCAGGCCTGTTACTGACCTATGAAAAAAAATACTGGATAGGGTTGGCATTGACCACCGTAGCCACTTATATGGAAATTGCAGTCAATCACCCGCAAATTAATTTTTACTTTTTTCTTGTTGCCATTGCTGTCACCATTGCGTATGCCATCACCTGGATACGGAAAAAAGAATGGAAACACCTGATCATTGCCGGTTGTACTACAGCCATTGCAGCTATTGCGGGCATAGGAGGTTCTGCCATGAGCCTGATGGTGAATTCAGAATATGTGAAAGCCACCATGCGTGGAGGAAAAGATATTTCCATTGAAGACGGAAAAGTCAGCGCTGCAAAAACTACAGGACTTGATGCTGATTATGCACTCAGGTGGAGCATCAGCAAACCGGAAGCAACAGTACTCCTGATGCCGGAAGCATTTGGCGGGAGCAGCGGTAAATCATTGAGCGAAAATTCTCATGTTGTGGAAAAGCTTGCCTCCAAAGGTGTGCCCGAAGCACAAGCCATGCAGGTGGCTACAAGCCTGCCAAAATACTGGGGAGGAATGTCTGATCCTTCGGAAACAACAGCCGGCCCGCCCTATACCGGCGTAATTATCTGCCTTCTTGCATTGATAGGATTTGTAATCGTTAAAAAGCCTATCCGGTGGGCATTGCTTGCTGTTACTGTCCTTTCCATATTGATGGCCTGGGGAAAATATTTTGAGGGATTCAATATTTTTTTATTCGAACACCTCCCGCTGCTGAATAAATTCAGGGCGCCATCCATGACCCTGGTGATTGCTGAATTTACATTGCCTTTTATGGCAGTACTGGGCATGCAGCAAATTTTATTTCAGGATAAAAGCAGGGAATTGCTGCAGGCGGATTTTAAAAAAATATTGTATGCTACGGGCGGCCTCTTTGCTTTATTGATATTGATGTACCTGATGATGGATTACAACACTGCCATTGACAAACAGATTATCGCAGGCTACACTGATAAAAACGGCAGTGATGAGTTCGGGAGAATTATCGTGGACGGAATGAAAGCAGACCGCCGGGCAATGTTTGGCGGGCAGATACTCCGCACCCTGGCTTTTGCGGCTTTAGTTACCGGAATTCTTTACTTATATATAAAAAATAAAATCAAACCTCTGATAGTCTCTGTTGTATTGGGTTTAATATGCATCACAGACCTGCTTGTAGTGGATAAGGGATATCTCAATGATGATAATTTTGAATCAGCTGATGCGATCACCGCACAGAACTTCACTCCCACCGCTATTGACAAGCAGATCATGCAGGACAAAGATCCTGACTTCAGGGTGTTTGACCTTGCAAGCGGAAATCCTTATACCGAATCCAGGACTTCATATTTCTTTAAGTCGGTAGGAGGATACCATCCCGCCAAGCTTCGTATTTACCAGGATATCATTGATAAATATTTATCAGGACCTTTCAATCAGAATGTGCTGAACATGCTGAACACAAAATATATGATCACCAGGAATCAGCAGAACAATCAGCCGCTGCTGGTACCCAACCCGGATGCATACGGGCCTGTATGGCTGGTAAAAAATGTAAAGCTGGTGAATGGCCTTGTTGAAGAAATGGATGCCATCGGAACTACAGACCTGAAGGATACAGCGGTTGTGGAAACCAATTTCAGCAAATTTGTTACACAGCCTCAATGGGATTCTTCTTCTTCCATCAAGCTGACACATTTTGACAATGACACCATGACCTATTCATTTGAAGGCGATAAGCCACAGTTTGCCGTATTCAGCGAGATCTATTATCCTTTCGGATGGAATGCCTATATAGACGGTCAAAAAGTTGATTATTGTAAAGCAAACTATGTACTCAGGGGATTATCATTGCCGGCAGGAAAGCATGAGGTGAAATTTATTTTTGAACCGGAATCGTATAAGAAAGGATTGCAACTGGGATACATCTCCTCTTTTCTCATCCTGATCTTTTTTGTTGGCGGCATTTTTATGCAATGGAGGCAGAGAGTTAAGAGTTGAATATTGAATATTGATTGTTGAGTCTTTACGCTCAACAATAATGATACATGAATCAGCAGTCGTTTGTCTAACCGGAAGTATATTAAATTGTTCGGGATAAAATCTGAGATGAGCATTGAAGAAAGTACTTGATATAGTTCCCTATCCATTTCTTCCCTGGTTTTCGGGCGGGCAAAAATCAATCGGCCAGTTCCTGGAATTTTTAGGATCGGAAACAGATCTGACCGTAGCCGGAACCGTAACCAACGACTGGACGCATGCCAGGAATTATTCGGGCATTCCGCTCCTGAAAAAAGGATCTTCACGCTATTGGGACCTGTCACTGATCCGGAGTTTCACATCGCTGATAAAGAAAAATAATTATGATGCCGTGATCTGGGAACATCCTTATTACTGGTGGCTGGCAAAAAGGATAAGGAAAAGAACAGGTGTCAAAACCATTTTTCACACTCACAACATCGAATACCTCCGGTTTAAATCGAACGGGAAATGGTGGTGGCCGGTCTTAAGAAATTATGAAAGAAGTTGTTTCAGGGGAGCCGATATTGTTTTCTTTATTTCGGATGATGACCGTGAGTTTGCCCTCAGCAAATGGAAGATTGATCCGGCAAAATGTTTTACCATTCCTTTCGGGGTGCCCATAAAAGAATTCCCCGCCGATAAACAGGAATGTAAGAGAAAGATAGCAGCCATTCACGGAATCGGTGAAGATGAAAAGATATTCCTCTTCAATGGCCTGCTGGGTTACAAGCCTAATCTGGATGCAGTGCTGGCAATATTGAAAAATATCAATCCCATACTTCGGGAAAAAGCAGATTTTAAATATAAGATCATCCTGTGCGGAAAGGGCCTGCCGGAAGAATACAATGGCTTAAAAGATTATTCGGATAAAAATATCATTCATGCCGGATTTGTGGATGATATTGAAATGTATTTTAAAGGTTCCGACCTTTTCTTAAACCCCGTCTTAAGCGGAGGAGGCATCAAAACAAAGATGGTGGAATCCATTGCGTTTGGGACAACGGTGATCTCCACCGCCAACGGAGCCATTGGTATTGATAAAAAGTTCTGCGGTGAAAAGCTGGTCGTTATCCCCGATAATGACTGGGATGGATTTGCTGAGGCGGTAATCAGAAACGTTCAAGCTAATTCGATCACTCCTTCCGAATATTATGAGCACTACTATTGGGGAAGTATAGTGAAGAGGGCGCTCTTAACTTTATCGGATCAATTGCCCCGTCAATTTTAGTACTATTGATTTAACAAAATTTCTTACTGACTCTTTGCTAACATATATTAATACGAATACATAGTAATACAATCCTCTACCTTTTCTCAACCTCATGATTTCTAATTCACGCTTTGTTATAATTTTTCGCAATTTTAGCTGAGAAGCAATATTTGTGCTTCCGCTACCTATGTGTATAATAGTACTTCCGGAAAAAAACAATACTTTATATTGAATCTTTTTTATCTGTTCACACCAAAGTTGGTCTTCTCCGTACATAAAAAAACGATCGTCGAGTTTACTATCGGGTAATTCTGATAAAATCTTTTTACGAAATAGAAAAAAAGCTCCGTTGATCCAGTCACATTCAATGTTTGCATCATGCCTGAAATATTTTCCCAGCATTAAACGGGATCTAATTGCATAGGGCATCATCAACGGGATAAACCGCAACAGATCCATTAATTCCCAACTTATGCTTCTGAACCGACGGGCAGAATATTGAACTTTCCCATCCGGATAAATCATTCTGCAGCCTAAAACGCCAGCATTTTCCTGCTTAAGAAAATAATTTAAAGTCACTTCAAGTGTGTTTTCTTGCAGAATGGTATCATTATTCAGTAATAAAATGAAATCACCTTTCGCAACATCAATACCCTTGTTATTCCCTTTTGCAAATCCTTCGTTGTTCTCATTTAATACTAAATTAATTTCGGGAAACTCCAGTTTGAATTTTCTGGCATCAACTTCAGTCGAGGCATTATCCACAAGAATGATTTCATAAAATATTCCTGAAGAATACTCCTTCACTGATCTGATACAATTGCAAGTCAGCTGATATTGATTATAGTTTATTATTATGATAGAAAGCAGCATAGGTTATCTTAAAGCAGAGCGATGTAACAAATAATGAATAATCATTACCAATTTTGAACACATACCTAATCTGAGTATCTTAGCCGGGATAAAGGACTGATACCTGACCATTGACCTAATTACAGGATGAATTGCCCCCTTGTAATTAAATTTTGTTATATCTTCAACGGATCGGATTCCTAAATTCCGGAGCAGCCTCCACCATGCATCATACACCAATATATCCTTTAACTGCTGAATTCCCAGTTTTCCAAACAGATAAAAACTTTCAGGTATTTCTATATTTCCTACTCTGAACGAAGATTTGGTAACCTGTTCATTATTGATTCCAACATTTACCAATAGTTGCCCTGTATATACCGGTGAGCCAGTCCGGAGATACCGTATATAATAATCAATATCAACCAACCATTTAATATTCCGGTCGTACCACTCCTTATTGTCATTGCGGATTAAGGTTACACTGGGAGGCCCGATCACATTACTTGAAAATAAAGCTACCGGGTTCTTTTCCAACCTCATTTTTCTATAACTATTGACAAACACCTTCTCTATTCTGCCATCCTCCTCATATACATTCTGATAAGCTGAGTAAAAAAAAGATTTTTGCGGATTTTCATCAATCATTTTTTTAAATGCCAGTAAACTGTCCTGATCGATAAACCAATCATCATCATGCATCAGTTTGATCCACTCCCCCTTAGCATTCCTGATAGCCTCATTCCAGTTTTCAGGAGTTCCTAATGGTTCTTTATTTCTAAAATAATGGAGAATAAATTTGTCCTGATATAAATTACAAAGATTGTTTACTTCGTCCCCCGGGCTATCATCAGTAATAATTACTTCAAAATCCCTGTAACTCTGTATCACAATTGAATCCAGCAATCTTGTAAGATACAGGGTTCGCTTAAAGGCAGGAATACAAATGGAAAAAACTGTTTTTGCCATTTTCAAACTTCTAATGTTTTGTTGCAACAATCACATAGTTTAGTGTTAGCAGTTCATCATAAAACTTTTTATCCAACCAAATAGCAATACTATTAATGATCCATGTAAATCGCATGTTGATGAAGAGCATTTTGGCACATTTGCTTATAAATCTTTTTTTATCAAAGGTTGAATAAATGATGTTTAAATTCATTTGAAATATCGCAGCCCATTTACCTCCATTTGCCTTTACCTGCAAAACACTGAATCCTTCTCGTTCAAACAAGGACTTAAGTCCGTATTTTGTAAATCTGAAAAAATCATAAGGCTCCTCATGAAGTTCCCAGCAAAATGGTATCGAAAAAATTGCTATGCCATTTGGCTGTAGCACTCTAAATGTTTCTTTTATCATTGCAGATGGATCATCAATGTGTTCCATAACCTGAGTAGAAAAAACAGTATCAAACTTCTTATCTTCAAAAGAAAGTCTTGTTGCCTGACAAAGAACATCAACCCTATTCTTATCGCTTTGCACGACATCACAACCTGTATAACTATTTATTTTTTTTTCAAATAAGGATTCATAAGGTTTGTTTCCGCAGCCAATATCCAACACATTCCCAAAGGCAAATTTTTTGATATTGTCTTTCAGATCTTTAATAAGATAGTGCATAACGATATAATCCCTGTCTCTCTTTTTGATTTCCAGGCTGCTCAATCTACTTAAACCTTCTTTCCTCATACTATTTTGAAAATATTTTTTTAAAATACTTCTTTAAAGGATACAGTTTCCATCTGATATATCCGGATACTGTCTTAGTTTTTTCAATATATTCTAACTTATGAAAATAAAGCCATGGCTGAACCCTAAAAAGATTCGATACCGATGTAGATTTATATGAATCTATTAATGCAGGATAGTTTTTAAGTTTTTCTTTATTTATATAGATAAGAACATTCTGTCTATACCACCATTCAATCTTTTCATTAACCCAGATTTTTGGTCTTAAATAATCAACCGTTGTATACCCAAGATTTTCAAATTTTCGTGCCCAATACTCCGGGAGTTGTTCATTGATATGGTAAGTTCCCTCCTGACCCACAATAGCAGCTGAGAATAGTATAACATCACTAAGGTGTGTAATCGATCTTACAAAGTCGTCTGCAGAAGTTTCCGGTAAATGCTCAGCAACTTCAAGAGACATTGCTAAATCAAATTTTCTATTCAACTCAAAAGGTTGTTTTAAATCCTTGAATAAAACAAATTCTTCGGGAATCTTTAATAAAGATTTTGATACATAGGGCCCTTCTACCCCAAAAATATCGGTAATTCCGAATTCTTCTTTCCATACTTTTAACCAGTACCCAACACCACATCCAATATCTACTACTGAATTCGGATGGAAAACCTCATTAACATACTTTAATATCTCCTGAGCAGAAGTGTATGACCCCTCCTCTTGCCCGGAATAAAACTCATTAGTGTAATGATATTTTTCTTTCATTTATAAATTGTTTCGAATTTTGTTTTTTGACAGCAGTTTTTTGTAATACCCGGGAAAATAAGCCCTGATTACAAGTTTGGTAATAAAAAAAAGAGGGTTTTTTTTAAATCTTTGAACATGACGGTTTACGATCCATTCAGGTCCAAGTTTAGAAGGGTATTTATTATTAATGTAATTTTCGATTGAATTTGGCTTTGCGTAATTACTATAAAGTTTTTTTGACATCGATTGTTTATTAACCCTATAATCAAAAACAACCTCATCAAGATAATAAAATTCACCCCCCGCAAAAGCAATTCTTAACCACATTTCCCAATCTTCCCATCCAAATTTCATTTGTGTATCATATAGTCCCACTTTATCTAAAACTGATTTTCTTATTACGGCACAGGCATCAATATAATTTCCCAGCATTAAGCGTTGCAAGTTAAATGGCCCAACTTTCCATATTCCTCTTTTCTCACCAAAAAATTCAGCATTGCCATAAACCACACCAATATCTGAGTTGTTATCCAGAATTTTTATACTTTCAGTAATATAAGCGGGCTTGATCCTGTTGTCAGAGTCTAAGGGAAGAATAAAATCACCATTAGACGCTGCTATTCCAGTATTTCGGGCTTCAGAGAGTCCCTTGTTTTCCTGAATGATCACACAAAAAGTGTTCTTTAAAGAATCAATATAATTGTTCGTAAATCCGTCAGTTGAGCCATCATTTACCAGGATAACTTCAATTACTTCCTTCTCACAATGACTTATACTTTCCAAAGCTTCTTTTAAGAAGACTCCCTGGTTATAACAGGGAATAATAATACTTATACGAGGTTTCATTAATAAAGAAATTCTAAAAGATCCAGTTTAATTTTAAATATTAATACTTCGGCTCTATACCCCCAAAAATACATGAATATCAAAAAATAGACGATTCAATTATACCAATAGCTGGCATGATATAAGCTTTATGACAATTTATCATGATCATACGCAATTGAGTTATTTTTGTAGCACAAATAATTTGAAAGAGAAATTTTAAACCCGCATCATGGAACTTAGCCCGCTTACTGCCATTTCACCTGTTGACGGCCGTTACCGGAAACACATACAACAACTCGACGACTATTTTTCCGAATATGCCTTGATGAAATACCGGCTCTTCGTGGAAATTGAGTACCTGTTGTTTCTTGAAAAGAAAAAATTTTTCAACCTGTCCAAAAAAACGATCCGTCATCTTGAAAAACTTTACGAAAGCTTTGGCCCTGAAGATGCACAGGAGATCAAGCAAATAGAATTCACGACTAACCACGACGTAAAAGCAGTGGAATACTTCCTGAAAAATGAGCTGAGAAATCATGGAGGCAAGGATGTAAAAGAATGGGTACATTTCGGCCTGACTTCACAGGATATCAACAACACCGCCATTCCTCTTTTGTGGAAACAGGCTATCGAATATGAATACCTGCCGGCTATATTAAACCTGAATACACAATTGAAACTGCTGGCTAAAGAATGGAAAGATATCCCGATGCTGGCTCATACTCACGGCCAGCCGGCCAGCCCGACCAAATTAGGTAAAGAGATCATGGTGTTCGCAGAAAGGATCGGAGCACAGGCAGGACAATTTTTAACCATCCCTTTTTCGGCCAAGTTTGGCGGCGCCACCGGGAATTTTAACGCTCATTATGCAGCATTACCCAGGGTAAACTGGATCAAACTGGCTAATGAGTTTGTGGAGCATTTAGGTTTACACAGGCAACAATTCACTACGCAGATAGAACACTATGATAACCTTGCCGCTCATTTTGACTGCCTGAAAAGGATCAATAATATCCTGATAGATCTTTGCAGGGATGTATGGACTTATATCTCTATGGAATATTTCAAACAAAAGACAAAAAAGGAAGAAGTGGGATCTTCGGCAATGCCCCATAAAGTAAACCCGATAGATTTTGAAAATGCCGAAGGGAACCTGGGCTTTGCCAATGCGATCTTTGAACATTTATCTGCCAAGCTTCCTGTTTCAAGACTGCAAAGAGACCTGACCGATTCCACGGTGATCCGCAATATCGGTGTGCCTTTTGCACACACCCTGATCGCATTCCGTTCTATTGAAAAAGGATTGGGAAAACTGGTGGTCAACCATTCAAAAATCCATGATGACCTTGAGAATAACTGGGCGGTGGTATCTGAAGCCATTCAAACGATCTTAAGAAGGGAGAATTATCCAAAGCCTTATGAAGCTTTAAAAGAACTGACCAGGGGAAATAGTCATATAACAAAAAAGACTATACACCAGTTTATTGACAACTTGAAAATTGATGCCGGGCTGAAAAAGGAATTAAAAAAGATAACTCCACATAATTATACAGGTAATTCTCCGAAGATGCAGGATTAAAAAACTTTGTTCTTCACTTTAACCTAAGAAGAACATTGCGTAAATTTATTCCTGAATCATCTGACCATTAATGACCAGAACCTTACTTCTGCTTTTTATCCTTTTTTCTCATTCTTTGATTGCACAGGTAAACCTCAATCAAGGCCTGGTTGCCTATTATCCCTTCAATGGAAACGCCAATGACGTAAGTGGTAATAACATTAATGGAGTGGTTTCATATGCAACTTTAACCACAGATAGAAATGGAATTTCTAATAGTGCATACTATTTTAATGGCGCCACATCGTACATTCAGTTACCATTTTCTAATCTTTATGATTTTATTCCTCAGGGTTCCTTCTCAATTTCTGTATGGGCGTTACCAGATCAGGGATATTTATGGCCAGCACAAGCTTTGGTTGTAAAATCGCCATCTAATCCGGATTTCACCAAATCCAATTGGAATTATGGTACATACATCCTTAATTATAAAGCTATGACTGGTTTTGCAGCAAATAATTTTTTGAACGGAACTACGGTATTTACAAGTACAACCTGTTGGTATAATATAATTGTTACATATAGTGATGGAATATGGAATCTGTATGTGGATGGTATATTAGAAGCTTCCGACCTATCTCAGACTAAATTTATTTTACAAGATGGCCCGTCTTCTACTATTGCTTTTGGTAAAAAGGGAGAATCGTCCGGAGACTGGTACAAAGGAAAATTGGATGAGATAAGAATATATAGCAGAATTTTAAATCAGGATGAGATAGATTCTTTAGCAGCTAAAGGCTCTTCTACAAATCTCACAACACATAATATATCAATATGCAAAGGAAGTTCAGTTCAACTTAATGCATCCGGTGCTCAGAATTTTTTTTGGCAACCAGCAAACGGGCTCAACAATCAAACGATTTCAAATCCCATTGCTTCTCCTTTATCAACTACAAAATATTTTGTTACAGGAACAGATATAAACGGGTGTTCCTCTAAAGATTCAGTATTGATCACCGTCAACCCCAAACCGGTGATCACAAAATCAAATGATACATTAATCTGTAAAAATTCATCAGTACAATTAATTGCAGGAGGAGGCATTGTTTACAACTGGTCCCCGATTATTTCCCTGAATGATCCCGGCATTGCAAATCCTGTAGCCTCCCCGCCTTTAAGCACTAAATATTATGTAACCGTAACGGATGCAAATAATTGCATCAATACTGATTCAGTCATGGTAAGAATCCGGCCGGATCCTGTTTTCACCATTTCTCCGCCGGGTAATCTTTGTGAAAATAATTCTATCCAGCTCTCAGCTTCTGGCGGTGATGTGTATGCCTGGCAGCCTGTATCATCCCTAAATAATGCAGCTTCTTCCAACCCTATGGCATCACCTCTATCCACGACCACATACACGGTGCAAATAACGGAAACCGCATGCAACAACTCAACTACCCTTTCCACCACAATTACTGTTGTTCCCTCACCGGCAGTTCATGCATCAAAATCAAATGACGTGGATTGCAGTAATGATGCAAGTAATCTGAATGCAACCGGAGCTATCCGCTATTCATGGTCGCCTGCAGGAACTTTAAGCAACCCGGAGATTCAAAATCCCATTGCAAGGCCAACCACCAACACACTCTATACAGTAAGAGGCACAGATGCCAACGGATGCACCAATATGGATACTATCACCATTTATGTAAACGGAACCAACAAAGGCGGATATTTAATGCCCAACGCATTCACTCCGAACAATGACGGAGTGAATGATTGTTATGGTATAAAATACTGGGGAGTCATACAGGAACTCGATTTCAGCATTTATAATCGTTGGGGACAAAGAATTTTTCATACCAACCAACCCGGCAAATGCTGGGATGGCACTTTCAATGGCAAGCCCCAAAACCCCGGGATCTATATCTATATGATCAAAGCGAAGACTACTTGTGACCAGGATGTTTTCCGGAAAGGAACTTTTACGCTGATACGATAAAATTTTATAATGAACCAGGCGGTTAAGATTTTCTTTCCCTCTTTAATGATTCCGCTCCTTTGAAAAAAGAAAAACCCTAATGCCCGAATGGTCACGCTGTTTCCTTGTGAATCTCAGAAGTAAATTGAAATTCAATGCCGGGATTGTTATTCCGTTCTGTATTCAGGAACCATTCGCTCTGTGCAAGGTAAACCAGGTGCCCGTCTTTGTCTTCAGCAATATTGGCCTGCTTAAACCGTGTAAATTCATCCAGTTTCTTCTGATCTGCGCTGTAGATCCAGCAAGCTTTGTAAAACGGCAGGTTGTTAAATACCACGGAAGCTCCGTACTCATGAAACAACCGGTACTGTATCACTTCAAACTGAAGTTCTCCTACGCAGCCGATGATCTTTTTATTTCCCCCGAACTGGGTAAACAATTGGGCTACGCCCTCATCGGTCAGTTGCAGCAAACCTTTTTCAAGCTGCTTTGATTTCATCGGATCTTTATTCACTACTTCTTTGAATATTTCGGGAGAGAAGGAAGGTATGCCGGTGAAATAAAAGTCTTCTCCTTCTGTCAGCGTATCGCCGATTTTGAAATTGCCGGTATCAAACAAGCCCACCACGTCACCGGGATAAGCGTCCTCAATGATGTTCTTTTCCCTTGCCATAAAACTGTAGGGATTGCTGAAGCGAACCTCCTTATCCAGCCGCACATGATGAAAATATTTATTGCGCTCAAATTTCCCGGAACAAACCCTGAAAAATGCAATACGGTCGCGGTGCTTTGGATCCAGGTTAGCATGAATCTTAAAAACAAAACCGCTCATCTTCTCTTCTTCCACATCCACTATCCTTATTGATGTTTGCCGGCTTTTTGGTGACGGAGCAATACGAATGAATGTATCCAGCATTTCTTTCACACCAAAGTTGTTAATGGCGCTGCCGAAGAAAACAGGCGCTACGCTTCCATCCAGATAATCTTCCTCATTAAGCTGCCCATGCACTCCATCCACCAGCTCCACATCTTCTCTTAACTGTGCTGCATTTTTCTCTCCTAATTTCTTATCCAGCACAGGGTCATTGAGGTCTGAAATGGAAATACTGTCGTCATCTGTTGCTTTGGTGTTGGCAGTGAAGAGAAGGAGATTTTTATCATAAAGATTATAAACGCCTTTAAATTCCTTTCCGCTGTTGATGGGCCATGTCATCGGATGAAGGACGATCTTCAACTCCTTTTCGATCTCTTCCAGCAGGTCGAAACGATTTTTCCCGTCCCGGTCAAGTTTATTAATGAAAACAATCACAGGAGTATCCCTCATGCGGCATACTTCCATCAGTCTTCTTGTCTGTTCCTCCACACCGTTCACACTGTCTATCACCAGCACCACGCTGTCCACGGCCGTAAGGGTGCGGAAAGTATCTTCAGCAAAGTCTTTGTGGCCGGGAGTGTCCAGCAGGTTGATCAGGATATCCTTGTACTCAAAAGTCATGACAGAGGTGGCCACCGAAATTCCTCTCTGCCTTTCGATCTCCATGAAATCACTGGTGGCAAATTTTTTTATCTTATTACTCTTCACGGCGCCGGCCACCTGTATGGCTCCGCCAAACAACAACAGCTTTTCGGTCAATGTAGTCTTACCAGCATCGGGGTGGCTGATGATGGCAAAAGTGCGTCGGCGTTTTATCTCATTATGATATTTCATATCCGATCCGAAAAAGGAGCTGATCTTTTTTATTCTTTGGTTAAAACTTTAAAGGCCGCAAAGGTAAGTTTTATGAGTGAGAGAAATAAAAGTGAGATGATATCTATCCATAAAACATCACATAACTGACATTAAACTCACCCAGAATTAATTAGGGTCTGCTGTTTATAGTTGCAATTTAATCTGGTATTGGATTTAAGCTAACTTTGAGAGTAGTAAAGTGCAAGGATATATGGCAAAAGCATTAAAAAACCGTGCATCAAAGCAGGGTTAT
>WBZR01001215.1_pt1 | contig 33933 bp, 27 predicted proteins | sample 5204231 | NCBI WGS metagenome assembly WBZR01 (sample SAMN12412403, study PRJNA552823) | activated sludge metagenome | isolation source: activated sludge from anammox sidestream of wastewater treatment plant... | place: USA: Virginia | collected 2017-08 | reverse complement strand
GGCATACCGGTCGTGGCCGAAGCCCGCATCGCGCGCGCCGACGTCAAGGCGCTGGCGGAAGGCTTGCAGGGCGGCGGCGCGGCCTTCAGCCATGAGGTCGTGGTCACGAAGGCGATGTCGGTGCGGCTACGCGCCCCCGACGGCGGGTTCACGATCGAGAACCGCTCGCCCGAGACGCAATGGATCGAAAACGTGCTGGGCTTCGGCAGCGACGACTTCGCGAGCTGGCGCTGGACGGTGACGGCGCGCACACGGGGCCGGCGTCCGTTGCAGCTGATCGTCTCGGCGCGCACCGTCGGCGCCGATGGCATGACGGCGGAGACCGCGTTGCCGGACCAGATCGTCGACGTCAGGGTTTCGATCAACTACGCGCGCACCCTCGCCCGCTGGATGGGCTGGATTGCCGCGGCCGTGATCGGCGGCCTCCTGGCCAAGTTCGGCGAGACCGGATGGGTCATCGCCCAGCTTCTGATCGCCAAGCATCTCGGCGGCTGAGCCGCCCGAGCTTCGCGATCCGACAATTCAGAAACGTGTCGCGGCGGCGCGATGATAAACGGCTGAGAGAACAAAAACGAGCGCCGTTGACCGCTTGGTCGGGCCGCGCCCCATGCGTCTCAGTCCCGGATCAGCGCTGCCAGCGTTGCGCGCAGCTCCGGAAGGCCGGCTCCGGTTTCGGAGGACGTCAGGAGCACCGTCGGGAACGCCGCCGGATGATCGGCGAGCGCGCGCTCGGTGGCCGCCGCCACGGTCTCGAGCGCCGCCACGCTGATCTTGTCCACCTTGGTCAGCACGATCTGGTAGGGCACCGCCGTCGTGTCGAGCATCGTCATGATCTCGCGGTCGGACGGCTTGATCCCGTGCCGGCTGTCGACAAGAACGAACACGCGGCGCAGCGTCGGCCGCCCCGAGAGGTAGGCGCGGATCAGCGCCGTCCACGCCTCGACCTTGTCCTTCGGCGCCTTGGCGAACCCGTAGCCCGGCATGTCGAGGAGATAGAGCGCCTCCTCGGCCGGCGCGAAGACGTTGAGCTCCTGCGTGCGCCCGGGAGTATTGGAGGTGCGCGCCAGCGAGCCGTTGCGCACCAGGGCGTTGATGAGGCTCGACTTGCCGACGTTGGAGCGCCCGGCGAAGGCGATCTCGCACCATCCGTCGGTCGGCAGCCCGTCGAGCGCCACCACCCCCTTGACGAAGCGCCAGGGTCTGGCGACGAGCCTGTCCCCTGCCGCGAGATCCTCGGGGCTGAAGAGAGCCGCGTCGGTCATCACTTGGTTTCGGTCTTGGATGAAGTCTTACCGAGACCGAAGAGGCGCCCGAGCGGAGCGAACGTGCGCCTGATGTTGCCGATGAGATGGAAGTCCGCGCCCTGCTTGTGCGAGATGTACGACTGCTGCGCGATCGACAGCACGTTGTTCCAGGCCCAGTAGATGACGAGACCGGCCGGGAAGGCGGCGAGCAGGAACGTGAACAGGAGCGGCATGAACGAGAAGATCTGCTGCTGGATCGGGTCCGGCTGCGGCGGGTTGAGCTGCATCTGGACCCACATCGTGAGGCCCATGATGATCGGCCAGGCGCCGATGTGCAGGAACTCCGGCACCGCGAACGGCAGAAGGCCGAACAGGTTGAAGATCGACGTCGGATCCGCCGCCGAGAGGTCGCGGATCCAGCCGAAGAACGGCGCGTGGCGCATGTCGATCGAGACGAACAGCACCTTGTAGAGGGCGAAGAAGACCGGGATCTGCACCAGGATCGGCAGACAGCCGGCCAGCGGATTGATCTTCTCCTTCTGATAGAGCGCCATCAGCTCCTGCTGCTGCTTGGCCTTGTCGTCCTTGTAGCGCTCGCGCAGCTGCTCCATCTGCGGCTGCAGCTTCTTCATCTTCGCCATGCTTTCGTAGCTCTTGTTGGCGAGCGGGAAGAAGAGCCCCTTGACCATCACCGTCACCGCGAGGATCGCGAGGCCGAAGTTGCCGAGGATGCCGTAGAGCCATTCGATAACGAAGTAGAGCGGCTTGGTGATGAAGTAGAACCAGCCCCAATCGATCAGGAGCTCGAATTTCTTGATGCCGTACTTGGCCTCGTAGGCTTCGATGAGCCGCACCTGTTTGGCGCCGGCATAGAGCTTCCCTTCGACTTTCTGCGTTGCGCCTGCTGCGAGCGCCTGCATGCCGAGCGTATAGTCGGTCCAGAACACCTCCTGCGATCCCGGACCCGCGGGCCGGCCGCGGAAACTCGCCGCGAAGGTGGCAGTCTGGTCCGGGATGAGCGCTGCGGCCCAGTACTTGTCGGTGATGCCGAGCCAGCCGCCCGTCTTGCCGTCGAAGCTCTTGTTGCCGTCGTCATCGAGCACCGCTTTATAGGTGATCTCCTGCAGGCCGGCGTCTCCCGGCACGCCGATCAGGCCCTCGTGCAGAATGGTGGTGTAGCCGGTCGTCTTCGGCGTGCCGAAACGGTAGAGACGTGCGTAGGGGGTGAGCACGACATCGCCGGAGGTGGCGTTCTGCACCTCTTCCGAAACCGTGATCATGTAATGCTCATCGACTGCAAGCGTGCGCTTGAACGTGAGGCCTTGCCCATTGTCCCAGGTGAGCGTCACCGGCGTCTCGGGCGTGAGCTTCGCATTGGGCTCCGCCCGCCATTCGGTATCGCTCCCCGGCAGCGACACCTGCCCGCCGGGCACGCCCTGCCAGCCATACTCGGCGAAGTAAGCGTGCGGTGCGCCGAGCGGCGAGAAGAGCACGACGTTGGGGCTCTTCGGGTCCACGGTCTCGCGGTAGTTGAGCAGCACGAGATCGTCGATCAGCCCGCCCTTGAGCGCGATGGAGCCCCGGAGCGACGGCGTCTCGATGGCGACGCGCGCCGACTTGGCGATCGCCTCGTCGCGGGTGCGCGCCGGCAGCGCCGAAAGCGTCCCTGCGGGCTGATCGGCGGGCGTCGCCGACCCTGGCAGAGCCGGCGCAGCCGTCGTCGCGTCGCCGGCCTTCGATGTGGCCTCCGCGGCGGCTTTCTCCCGCTGGGCTTTCTCCTGCTGCGTCTTCATCTGCGGCCCGGCATAGAAGAACTGCCACCCCAGCATCACCGCCATCGACAGCGCGACGGCGATGAGAAGGTTCTTATGGTCGTTGGGGCGTTGGCTCATGAAGACCTCGGATCCCGCGATGTCGCCGTGAGCTGGAACGGCAACCCGCAAATTTCAGACTGGCTCTCTTACAATCCCCGCATGCCCCCCGATAGGGCGATATGCGCGTAGGACCCGATCAACTCCGCCCCGACGGCGTAGCTTTCATCGGATTGCCCGCAGCGTGATGCACGCGTTGCAGGGCCCGTTCAAGGTCTTTCTTGAGCTCGGGAAAAGCCCTGTCATAGGCCGCGAGACGCGCGACCAGCACGTAGTCGTGGCCTGCGCGCGCGAGCCCCGGTGCGACGAGCCCGACGGCGGCCTTGAGCCGGCGCCGGATGCGGTTGCGGACTACGGCCCCGCCGAGCTTCTTCGTTACCGTATAGCCGAAGCGGATGACGGCTGGCCGGTCGCCCGCCGCATCCCGCCTCTCCGGCCCGCACGGCCTTGTCTCCAAAACGAAAGAGGGCGTCGCGGTTCGCGCGCCCCCTCTAAGTCTTAGGAATTCCGCTCGTTTTTTGAGCGTTTCGATCGCCACGGCGCCACCTCCCGCTCGGGGCGAGATCCCGCCGGATCGCGTCCGGCGCGACGGTCAAGAGGCCACGAGGCTAGGCCGACAGCCGCTTGCGGCCTTTTGCGCGGCGGCGCGCGATGACTTTCACGCCGCCAGGCGTCTGCATGCGGGCGCGGAAGCCATGCCGGCGCTTGCGGACAAGCTTGCTCGGTTGATAAGTCCGTTTCACGGTCGTTACTCCAGTCGAAGCTCAATGCGAACAAGCCCGGCGACGGCAAAAACCCGCCACCAGGGCCGATCATTATGGGATGGGGGGCTTATAGGTTGCGCCCCCGGCGAAGTCAATCGATCCGGCGACGCCCGTCGGCCCCGCAAGGCCAATCGCGGATAGGGCGGCCGCGGGCTTCGGGAGGACTGCCTCACCACCGCCGCCGACGCACGGATTGCTCCCGCAACTGCGGGCGAAATCCGCTGTGCGTTCCGTCGAGGTGCGCCGGACGACGAGCTTGCCATGCCGTCTTGAACGGGGGAATGCTCCGCTGACCCGCCGCAGCCTCCGGGGCCGCGCGCCCAGGAAGATCAGGAGCACGTCGCCATGACGCAACCGAGGCCGGCCCCCGCAGTGACCCCGCGCAGCGTCCCGACAGAGGCCGGAGCCTCCGCCGAGCTCGCCGGCGAGCCGCTCGCAGCCGACATCTGCATCATCGGCGCCGGATCCGGCGGGCTCGCCCTCGCCACCATGGCGGCGAGCTTCGGGCGCAAGGTCGTGCTCGTCGAGAAGCACCGCATGGGAGGCGGCGGCCTCGCCGGCTCCATTCCCTCGAAGGCCCTCGTGGCCTCCGCGAGGCGCGCGGAGGCGATGCGCACGGCCGGCGCCTTCGGCATCGGCCCCGTCGAGCCGCAAATCGATCACCGCGCCCTCCGCGGCCACATCGAGCGCGCCGTCGCGGCCGTGGCGCCGAACAATTCGTCCGAGCGTCTGGCCGGGCTCGGCGTGCACGTCGTGCTCGGCGCCGCCCGCTTTCTCGACAAGCGTACGCTCCACGCCGGCGACTACCGCATCACCGCCCGCCGCTTCGTGATCGCCACCGGCTCGTCCCCGGTCATGCCGGATATCCCCGGCCTCGACGCGTGCCCCTACCTCACCAACGAGACCATCTTCGGCGTCGACCAGAAGATCCCGCACCTCGTGGTGATCGGCGGCGGCCCGGTCGGCCTCGAGCTGGCGCAAGCGCATCTGCGGCTCGGCAGCCGCGTCACGGTTCTCGAGGCCGGACGCGCCCTCGGCAACGACGACCCGGAGGCCACTGCAGTCGTGCTCAAATCCCTCGGCGCGGAGGGCCTCGACCTGCGCGAGGGCGTGACAGTGGAGCGCGTCGAGCGCTTCGCGGGGCGCATCCGCGTCATGGTCGCCACCGAGGCCGGCGCCGAAGCCGTCGACGGCTCCCACCTGCTGGTCGCTGCCGGACGCACACCCAACGTCTCCGACCTCAATCTGCCCGCGGCCGGCATCCGATTGGGGCCGGACGGCATCGTCGTCAACGGCGGGCAGAGAACCTCGAACCGGCGCATCTATGCCATCGGCGACGTCGCGGGCGGCCCGCGCTTCAGCCATGTCTCGGCGTATCAAGCCGAGATCGTCCTGCGCCGCATCCTGTTCCGTCTCCCCGCGACGTTCGACCCCACCATCATCCCCTGGGTCACATTCACCGATCCGGAGCTCGCCCACGTCGGGCTGAGCGAAGCGGAGGCGCGCGCCAGGAAGATGAAGATCAACGTCCTGCGCTGGCCGTTCACCGAAAATGACCGCGCCCACATCGAGCATCAGACGGCCGGACACATCAAGGTAGTGATCACGCCCAAGGGACGCGTTCTCGGCGCGACGATCGTCGGGCCGGCGGCGAGCGAGCTGATCCAGATCTGGGCGCTGGCGATCGCCCAGAGGCTCGACATCCGAGCCGTTGCCGGCGCCATCGCCGCCCACCCGACGTTCGGCGAGATCGGTAAGCGCGCCGCCCTTCGCTGTTACGCCACGCTGCCCTCCAGAAGCGGCGTCCGTAGGCTCATCAATTTTCTTGCCAAGCTTGGTTAGCGTCAGAGGCTCTCCCATATCCATGGAAGCGCCCGAACCCGGTTCTGCGCAGACGTTAAGCACGCGCGGGAAGCCCGGTCTTGCAGGTCCCCTTGAAGGGGCCTCCTTGAAGGGGCGATGACAGGCCCGGCATGAAATGCCAGACTCGGCCAATGCCAGACACGGCCAATGCCAAACTCAGGGCCGCGGAGTGAACCCGGTGCACGACCGAGGCCACCGCAGTGAGTGAGATGCCCCTCGATACGAACGAGCACGTGACCGAATCGACGGAGAAACGGCGATTGCCCGTCCTGCCGTGGCTGCGCGAGCCGGCCACGGCGCTGAGGCGCGGCTGGCTGCACCTCGGGCTGCCCGTCAAGCTGCTCATGCTCACCGCCGTCTTTGTTCTGCTTGCGGAGATTTTGATCTTCCTGCCCTCGGTCGCCAATTACCGTTTGAGCTGGCTCAACGATCGCCTGACGGCGGCCAACGTCGCAGCCCTGGCGGCGGAAGCCGTGCCGGGCCGCAATGTGCCCCCCGCACTTCGCAACGAGCTGACGCGCACCGCGCTCGTCCGCGCCATCGCCGTGCGCCGCGGAGGGGCGCGCCGCCTCGTGCTGCCGCCGGTGGCGGAGATTTCGATCGACGAGCACTTCGACCTTCGCGAGCCGCCCGGTCTCACTTTCGGCCAGAGCCTCGCGCGGCGCATCTCCGAGATCGGAGACGCCATCAACGTCTTCTTCGCGCGCGACGACCGCTTGATCCGCATCGTGGGCTTCCTCGGTCCGCGCTTCGACGACGTGATCGAGGTCGTGCTGCCGGAGGAGCCTCTGAAGCGGGCCATGGTGAGCTACGCGACGAACATCGTCTTCATCTCGATCATGATCTCGCTCATCACGGCGGCCCTGGTCTACTTCGCCATCAGCGCGCTGCTCGTGCGCCCCATGATGCGCCTCTCGCGCAATATGCTGCGCTTCGGCGAGAACCCGGAGGATGCGAGCCGCATCATCGCACCCTCGGGCCGCAGCGACGAGATCGGCACCGCCGAGCGCGAGCTCGCCCACATGCAGCGCCAGCTCACCCAGGCGCTCATTCAGAAGAACCGCTTAGCCCAGCTCGGCATGGCCGTGAGCAAGATCAGCCACGACCTGCGCAACATGCTGGCCAACGCGCAGCTCATCTCCGATCGCCTGACCGCCATTCCCGATCCCACGGTCCAGCAGTTCGCGCCGAAGCTCATTGCCTCGCTCGACCGCGCCATCAACTTCTGCAACACGTCGCTGCGCTTCGGTCGCGCCGAGGAGGCCGAGCCCCGCCGCGAGCTGCTCCGCCTGAAGCCGCTGCTCGACGAGGTCGCCGACGGCATGGGCCTGCCGCGCGAGGACCGGATCGCCTGGACCCTCGAGGTGGACGATCAGCTCCTGATCGACGTCGACCACGAGCATCTGTTCCGGGTTCTGAGCAACCTGACGCGCAACGCCGTGCAGGCGATCGAGAGCCAGGGCGAGGGCGTTCGCGGCGAGATCCGCGTCAAGGCATGGCGCGACGGGCGCAAGGTCTTCATCGAGATGTCGGACAACGGCCCGGGCGTGCCCGTCCACGCGCGCCAAACCCTGTTCCGCCCGTTCCATTCCTCGTCCCGGAAGGACGGATCGGGCCTCGGCCTGGCGATCGCGTCGGAGCTGGTGGCCGTCCACGGCGGCAAGCTCGAGCTCCTTGACACACCGATCGGGGCCACCTTCCTGATCGAGCTGCCCGATCGTATGATCCGCTGACGCCCCCTACTGCCTACTGCCTACTGCCTACTGCCTACTGCCTACTGCCTACTGCCTGCTGCCTGCTGCCTGCTGCCCGTTGCCCATGAGGTCAGGCCTTCCAAAGCGCTTGCACTTGCGAGCCACTCATATTAGGAGTGGCGGCCTTGCCGGCTCGTCGGCGGCGCCCGCGCGGCCCGACAGCTTCCCGGGCCTCCTCCGGCACGGAAATAGGCAGGCACGCGCCCGTAGCTCAGCTGGATAGAGCACCAGACTACGAATCTGGGGGTCAGAGGTTCGAATCCTTTCGGGCGCGCCAAATCTCATTTCACCTCATCTGCATTGTCTAATGAACTGAAAAGCATTGCGGTTTTTAATTTGAAAGCCGCGCGCGAGAGGAGCCGCCTTCTCCGCTCCCATTCGCACGCGTCATCGAGCCATTCGAAGCGCGACGACGAAGTAGATCTGCTTCGTTCCGGCTCCTGACACCACCCACCTCCATCACCGCGCCCAACCGGCGACGCCGTTGTCGACGTCGGATCAGACGGGCGTCGCCAACCGCGATCGTAGATCCCCATCGGCAAGCGCCGGCCGCGCCACGAGCCGCCTTCTCAGTCGTCCTCGCCATTTCCCGACACGCGGAAGCAGCAGCGGGATCGCATCACCGACCAGATAGGTCATGAAATTCACACAATCGTATTTCATGAAAAATATGATTGTTATTTTCACGTCGGCTCCTATCATGAGCGGACACTCAGGAGCGCTGGCGATGTCCCTCCCCCGTATGTTGCGGCCGACGAACCTTGAAGAGCGGCCCGTGGAAACCGGAAAGCCCGACGAAGACGCGGTGTTCGTGGGCGGCGAGGTACGGTCGCTGCGCAACGCCCGCGACATCACGCTGCAAGATCTCGCCGCGACGACGGGCCTTTCGATCGGCTATCTGAGCCAGATCGAGCGCGGCCTCTCCAGCCCGACGATCGATGCCCTTTACGCCATCAGTCGAGCTCTCGGCGTTACGATCGGCTGGTTCTTCAAACCGAGCGACGAAAAGTCGGCGACCGAACGAGACGTCGTCGTCCGCGCCGCGCAGAGGCGGCGATTGAAGTTCAGCACCGGCATTACCGACGAGCTTTTGTCTCCGAATCTCGACCGGCAGTTGGAATTGCTCCGCTGTACGTTCGCGCCCGGCGCGACCAGCGGCGACGTCGCCTACGCCCATCGCGGCGAGGAGACCGGCATTGTCATCTCCGGCCGGCTCGAGGTGTGGGTCGGAGACAAGCATTTCGTGCTCGAGGAAGGCGACAGTTTCGCCTTCGAAAGCAGCTTGCCGCATCGCTATCGCAATCCCGGCAGAACGAAGACGGTGGTGATCTGGGCGATCACGCCGCCGAGCTACTAGACGACGACGTCGGATACGCCATGGCGCAAGATCTTCCAAGCAAGGTCGAAGTTCTCATCGTTGGCGGCGGCATCGCCGGATGCTCCATCGCCTATCACTTGGCGAAGATTGGCATCAGCGATGTCCTGCTCTGCGAGCGCCGGCAACTGACGTGCGGGACCACGTGGCACGCGGCAGGTCTCGTCACGCAGCTGCGCGCCACCCGCATCATGACGGAGCTCGCAAAGTATACCGGCGAGCTGTTCCGCAATCTGGAGGCGGAGACGGGGCAATCGACGGGCTTCAAGCAGAATGGGGCCCTTCGGCTTGCCAAGACCGAGGGGCGTTTCGAAGAGCTCAAGCGCGGCGCCTCCATGGGTCGCAATTTTGGCCTCGCGATCGATATCGTCACGCTCGACGAGATTAAGGATCGCTGGCCTCCGCTGGACACGCACGGGATCATCGGCGGTCTCTGGTCACCGAATGACGGGCAGGTCAATGCTGCGGATGTCACGATGGCGCTTGCCAAGGGCGCGCGGAGCGGCGGCGTGCGCATCATCGAAAACACACCCGTTGTTCGCATTCTCGTGGAGCACGGACGCGCCGTCGGCGCTTTGACCGATAAGGGAGAGGTCCGTGCCGAAAAGGTCGTCATCTGCGGCGGAATGTGGTCGCGCGAGCTCGCCGCCGACGTGGGTGTGTCCCTCCCGCTGCATGCCGCCGAGCACTTCTACGCCGTGACAGAGCCCGTCGCGGGTTTGCCCAGAGATCTGCCGGTTCTCTTCGTCTCTGACGAGCAGACCTACTACAAGGAGGATGCGGGCAAGCTCCTCATCGGCTGCTTCGAGAAAGAAGCCAAGCCCTGGGGTGCGACAGGGATCCCAAAGGACTTTTGCTTTGATACGCTGCCTGAGGACCTCGATCACTTCGAGCCCATACTCGAGCAGGCCGTACGCCGGGTGCCGGCCTTGGCGAGCGCCGGCATTCAGCTCTTTTTCAACGGCCCGGAGAGCTTCACGCCGGATGACCGTTATCTGCTCGGCGAGACCGCGGAGGTCGATAACCTCTTCTGTGCCTGCGGGTTCAACTCCATCGGCATTCTCTCGTCAGGCGGCGTCGGCAAGATGCTCGCGCTCTGGATTCGGGATGGTCACCCGCCGGCCGATCTCTCGGACGTGGACGTCCGTCGAATGGTTCCGTTCCAGTCGAACCGCCGCTTTCTATTCGAGCGGACCAAGGAGACGCTCGGGCTTCTGTTCGATATGCACTGGCCAAATCGCCAGTACGCCACGGCGCGCGGCGTTCGGCGCAGTCCATTCCACGACAGGCTCCTGGCCTCCGGCGCCTGCATGACCGAGGCTGCCGGCTACGAACGTCCGGGATTTTTTGCGCGGGGCGACGTTCGCCCGGAATTCGTCTATTCGTACGGCCGGCAGAACTGGTTCGACGTTTGCGGGGAGGAATGCCGGAACACCCGCGATAACGTCACGCTGTTCGACCAGAGCTGCTTTCCAAAATTCATCGTTGAGGGCCGGGACGCGTGCGCGGCGCTGAACCGCATCTCGGCCAACAACATCGACGTTCCTCCCGGTCGGCTCGTCTACACGCAATGGCTTAACGAGCGCGCAGGGATCGAGGCGGACGTAACGGTAACGCGGATCAGCGAGACATCCTTTCTGATCGTGACCATCGCCGCATCGCAAACGCGAGACTTTACGTGGCTGAAGCGGCACCTAGCAAAGGACGCCCACGTCTTCGCGCGTGACGTCACATCAGGTTGGGCGACGCTTGCCGTCATGGGGCCCGGATCACGGGAGCTTTTGTCGCGGATCTCCCCGGATGATTTCTCCACCGCTGCCTTTCCGTTCGGATCGAGCCGCGAGGTCGAGGTCGGCTACGCGCGCGTCCGAGCGAGCCGCGTGACTTTTGTCGGCGAGCTTGGCTGGGAGCTCGCGATTCCGACGGAGTTCGGCTCCCACGTATTCGATGCGATCCTGGCGGCGGGCACCGATCTCGGGCTTCGCCATGGCGGGTTCTTTGCCATCAACGCGATGCGCATGGAAAAGGGCTATCGGCACTGGGGGCACGACATCGGAGACGAGGACACGCCGCTTGAAGCGGGGTTGGGCTTTGCCGTCGCCTTCGACAAGGCGGGCGGTTTCATCGGTCGTGACGCGCTGCTGCGTCAACGCGATCTCGGGCCGCCGACCCGCCGGCTCGTTCAGATTGCCGTCCGGGACGCCGGAAGCAGACTTCTGCATCACGACGAGCCGATCTGGTGCGGGAACAAGATCGCAGGCTCCGTCACCTCCGGCGCCTACGGGCACCGCGTCGGGGCGCCGCTCGGCCTCGGCTACGTGTCACATGACGGCGGTGTCACGGCAGAGCTCCTCGCCGAGCAGACGTTCGAGGTTGAGATCGCGTGCGAGCGCTACCCCGCACAGGTTCAGCTCGGCCCCTGGTACGACCCCAAAGCCGAACGCATCCGCGCCTGAGCACAACAGTGCCTGGGCGCGCTACGGTCAGTTATCTGCACGGGAGAACAATCATGACGGCTTTACAAGACTTCGCGCGGCTCTCAGGAAAAATCTACGTTGACGGCCGTTTCGAAACCAGCCGCGCGACGGACCACTTCGACGTCATCGATCCCGCAACGGAGGAGCACGCCGGCCGTATCGCCGACGCGACCGACAGCGAGGTGGACGACGCGATCGAGCGCGCCAATGTCGCGCGACGCACGTGGATGGGCATGGATTCGCGCAGCCGTGCCGTTAGTCTGCACGACATCGCCGCACTCGTGAGACGGGACAAGGCCCCCTATGCGGAGTGCCTGACGCGCGAGGAGGGAAAGCCCTATAAGGAATCCGTCGACGAGGTGTCCTGGTGCGCCACGGCGATCGACTATTATGCCGAGCTTGCGCGTCATGAGACCGGACGCATTGCCGGCGCGACCGTTCCTGGGCAATTCCACTTCAGCATCAAAGAGCCGCTCGGCACGATCGTCATCGTACTTCCCTTCAACTACCCCCTGGTGCTGTTGTGCTGGGAAGCAGCAGCCGCCCTTGCCGCCGGCAACGCGGTGATCATCAAACCTCATGAGCAGACGAGCCTCACGACGCTCAAGTTCATGGAGCTATTCTCCGCGCTTCCGCCGGGCCTGATGCAGGTCATCACCGGCGGCGCGCGTGTTGGCCAGCGACTAATCGCGAGCTCAGGCACGCATGGCGTCGCCTACACCGGGTCGGTCGCAGTCGGGCAGGCGGTCGCCCGCACATGCGCCGAGACGTTCAAGCCCTGCCTAATCGAAGCCTCGGGCAACGATCCCTTCATTGTCATGCCCTCGGCGCCGCTCGACATGGCCATCCGGGGCGCCGCGTTCGCCGCCTATCTCAATTGCGGCCAGGTTTGCACATCGGCGGAGCGCTTTTACGTGCATGAGACGATTCACGACGCGTTCGTCGAGGGGCTCGTATCTGAGGCGCGCAAGCTTCGGGTTGGCAATGGGCTCGGTCCGGTCGATATGGGACCGCTCGCCACGCGGCGGCAGCGCGAACGCTACGAGGGCCTCATCGCGCGCGCCCGTGAGCAGGGCGCCAAGATCGCCACGGGCGGCGGCCGTCCCGCCGGGCATAACCGCGGCTGGTTCGTCGAGCCCACCGTCCTCACCGACGTGACACCCGACATGGACATTCTCAATGAGGAGCCGTTCGGGCCCGTCGCGCCGATCTGCAAGGTTTCGGATTTCGACGAGGCCATCACGCTCGCCAATCGATCGCGATATGGCCTTGGAGCGAACCTCTACTCCCGCGACATGGACGAGACGTTCCGCGCCGTGCGCGAGATCGAGTCCGGCATCCTGTGGATCAACGCCCCGTTGCTGGACAACGACGCCCTGCCGTTCGGTGGGCGCAAGCTTTCCGGAACGGGACGACAACTCGGCCCCGAGGGCCTGGCGCAATTCCAGAACTCCAAGTTCGTCATGATCGATCCGACGGCATCCAACCAGGATTTCTGGTGGTTCCCGTACGCCGACGCGGAGGGGTTTAAGCAAGGCTGAGAGGGAGCTCGGCGCGCCAAGGCGCTTGCATGCGGATGCCGAACGGAAAACCAGGGTGAGGCGACGCCGCGACGGCTTGGGCAAGGCTCATCGCATTCGCATTACGCAAGGCGCGCGCAATAGGAGAGCGAGTCCGCCGTCTGCCTCACCTGCCTGCCGTCTCCCATATGAACGATGAGCTCCACGCCCTGACGATGGGCGAGTGCGCGGCCGAACGCTTCGGCGAGAGCGCGTCTCTTGAAGTGGCCGAGCAACCGCCCCGCAGGCTCGTGCTCTCTCACCACCCATCCCTCGCCGTTCTTCGGCATCACGTGGAACGCTTCGTTCAAACGCATTCTCCGTTTTAGGTTTTGGCCCGCTTCAACGGGTAAGAATCGCTTGCGTAAAGGTTTCTGATGGCCACGCCGTCGAACCGCTCTTCATCGACCTCCATGATCGCACCCGAGAGCAAGACGGGCTCGAGATCCTCAATGGCGAAGCGAATGGCAGCGGCGGCAGTATCGAAGCGCTTGTAAGAAACCGCGCGCCCGCGCTCTCCCCGCCCTCGTGACGGAAACAACTCGGCCGGCGCCGTGTAATCGAATGCGGGCACGATGACCTACGACGAACGGGTGAGTTCGCTTTCCTTGGCTACTCTCTCGAAACTCTCGCCCGCGGCCTTGATCCGATATTTAAGAGCGCCATCCTCGAGCGGCAGAAGCCTGACGACGGTGTAGCGAGAGGACGCCAGCACGCCCCGCGGCGCATGATAGATGACGGTCTGACCCATCTTGTATCTGTGTGTCGTCAATTGCTTCTCCGGTTGTGACGGCTTTTTGGGCCGCCGCTGCATTCCCAACTCATCGAGGCGGCGCAGTCTTGCATCCAACGACGCGCGAACCTCCGCGTTTGCATTCGATGATGAGGCCCCGATCGCCACGTGCCTGAGCCACAGCCGGGTCATGGCGATATCGAGCAGCCCCAATGACGCGGAGCTGAAACCCATAGGCTTTTCGCGAAATGGCATGGCGAGCTCCTCGTTCGCTTGGCGGGAGCACACGCATCTCTCAGTCACCGCAGGGCAAATTTTCACTGGGTGATGGATGTAGTATGGGGGCAATGGACGCGAATGTCCACCCGCGCCAAAACGGAACGGCGCGCACCGGCCGCGGGAATGAACGAAGACCCGCGCGGACGTGCTCCTTTTGACTCTAGACGAGGCCGCGTTTGCGGAGCAGGCCGTCGATCTCGGGCGCGCGGCCGCGGAAGGCGACGTACGCATCGAGCGCGTCCTCCCGGTTGCCGGCCGCATAGATATGCTTCTTGAGCCTTGTGGCCGTTTTCCTGTCGAAGACGTTGCCGGTCTCGACGAAAGCGGCAAAGGCGTCGGCGTCCATCACCTCCGACCAGAGATAGCAGTAATAGCTCGCCGCGTAGCCGCCGATGATGTGCTGGAAATGCGGGATACGGTGGCGCGGTATGATCTCCGCCGGCATGCCGATACGGGCCAGGATCTCGCTTTCGAACGCGTCGATGTCGAGGCCCTTCGTGTCCACGAGCGAATGCAGCTCGAGGTCGAGCAGCGTGGAGGCCGTGTACTCGACCGTCTGGAAACCCTGGTTGAAGGTGCGTGCGGCTTCGAGCCGGTCCAGCAGGCGCTGCGGGATGGGCTTGCCGGTCTCGGCGTGGCGCGCGAACCGCTTCAGCACCTCGGGGCGTGACAGCCAGTGCTCGTAAAGCTGCGACGGCAGCTCGACGAAGTCCCGCAGCACGTTGGTCATGGCGAGCGAGGGATACGTCACATCCGACAAGAGGCCGTGCAGGCCGTGCCCCAGCTCGTGGAACAGCGTGCGCGCGTCATCGAAGGACAGCAGCGTCGGCTGGTCCGGCGCGCCGCGCGCCACGCTCATGACGTTGACGACGATGGGGCGCACATTGCCGGTGAGCTTCTGCTGCGTGCGGTAGGACGACATCCACGCCCCGGAGCGCTTCGAGGGACGCGCATAGTAGTCGCCGTAGAAAAGACCCACAGGCTCGCCCGCCTTGGTTCGCACCTCCCAGGCGCGCACGTCCGGGTGATAGACCGGCACATCGCCGCGCTCCTCGAACACCAGGCCGAACAGGCGGCCCGCCGTGTCGAACGCCGCATCCAGCACCTTCTCGAGCACGAGGTAGCCGCGCACCTCGGCCTCGTCGAGATCGTAGCGCGCCTTGCGCTCCTTCTCGGCATAGTAGCGCCAGTCCCAAGCCGCGATCTTGAAGTTCTCGCCATCGGCGCGGGCGCGGGCCTCGAGCGCGTCGCGCTCGGCGCGGGCGCGACGCAGCGCCGCCGGCCAAACCTTGTCGAGGAGCGCCCTCACGGCAGCGGGCGTCTTGGCCATGGTGTCCTCGAGCGCGTAGGCGGCGAACGTCTCGAAGCCAAGGAGGCGGGCGAGCTCGGCCCGCAACCCGATCATGCGTACGATGATGGCGCGGTTGTCGGTCTTGCCGCCGTTCTCGCCGCGCTTGCTCCAGGCTTTCCAGGCGTCCTCGCGCAGGTCGCGGCGGGCGGAGAACTGCAGGAACGGCTCGACGCTCGAGCGCGCGAGCGTGATGGCGTGCTTGCCGGGCTGGCCGAGCTCGAGCGCGGCCTGGGCGGCGGACGCACGCAACGACGGCGGCAGCCCCGCAAGATCGCGCTCCCCCTCCAGGATCATGTGCCAGGCCTGCTCGTCGGCGAGCACGTTCTGCGTGAAGGCCGTGCCGAGCGTTGCAAGCTCGGTATGGATCTCGGCGATGCGTTTCCTGGCCTTGGCGTCGAGCCGAGCGCCGGCGCGCACGAAGTTCTTGTAGGTGCATTCGAGAACGCGCATCGCCTCGGCATCGAGCCCGAGCCCGGCGCGCCGCTCGTAAAGATCGGCAATGCGCAGGAAGAGCTTGCGGTTGAGCAGGATCGCGCTCTGGTGCCGCGCCAGGCGGGGCGCCATGCGGCGCTCGACGGCTTGCAGGGCCGCGTTGGTGTCGGCGCTCGCGAGGTTGAAGAAAACGTCGGCGACCTTGGAGAGGAGCGCACCACTCTTCTCCAGCGCCACGATCGTGTTTGCGAACGTGGGTTTCGCCGCCCGCCCGGCGATCTCCGCGATCTCCTCTTTATGGGTCTGCAGCGCGATGTCGAAGGCAGGTTTGTAATCGCCGGGCGCGATGGCCTTGAAGGGGGGCGCCTTGAACGGCGTGCGCCAGGACGCGAGCAGCGGGTTGCGCCGGCCTTCATCCGCTCTCTTGGGGGTGCTTCGCGCAATCGCCATCTCTCCACCTCTCGGAATGGGCAGGGTCGACATCGATATCGGAGCGGGCCCCGGAAAACCAAGGGCCCGCGCGGTGTCGAGGCGACCGACGCACCGGAGACTGGAGAAGAAATAAGGCCCGGTCCAGGGAGATTAGCCTCGGATGGGGGCTCGGGATTGATCCGAGACTGGAGATGGACCGGGCCAGGCGCTGTAAGGAGGCATCCTACGCAGCAATGGGGCCTGCGCACGGACGCTTTGTGGCACCGATGTGAAATGTTTGCCGCGAGCGGCTTGAAAAATCGAAAGTGCGGGGCGATCATGGGTGTATCAGCAGGGAGGCGCGCCTTGAGCGAATCCGACCCCATACGCTTTCGCCCGCGCGATTGGGCCTCCCCCCCGCACGCTCCGGCGCAACCCGGCCCCGTCTCCGTCCTCTCCTCCCGCATCGGCCCGCCCGTGGTTGCCTTCGACCGCGCCGAGCTCGACGCCATTTTGGCCGTCTATGCGCGCAAGGTGGCGGCGGGCGAATGGCGCGACTACGCGCTCGAGATGGGCCGCGAGAAAGCGGTGTTTGCGATTTTCCAGCGCGCCAGCGAATACCCGCTGTTCCGCGTGGAGAAGTGTCCGCGGCTGGCACGCCGCCAGGGCGCCTATAGCGTGGTGCTGCGGAGCGGTATCGTCCTCAAGCGCGGCCACGACCTCGCCAGCCTGCTCGCCGCCTGCGAGAGCGTGAAGCTCAGCCACTGAGCACGAGGCGACCACCTCGTCTTCACCTCTCCCCAATGAGGAAAGGTCGGCGCACCGCACGGTGAGGGCGCTGCGCGTCACAAAAAAAGGGCCCCGCCGGAAGCGGGGCCCTTTCTATGGTTCAGACGGGCGCTGGCGTTATTCGCGGTTGCCGAGCAGCGCCAGAAGATTGACGAAGAGGCCGACGAAGTCCTGGTAGAGCGACAGCGCACCCATGACGGACGCCTTGGCGGCCGCTTCGGCGTTGCCGGCCACCTCGAAATAGACGTCCTTGATCCGCTGCGTGTCGTAGGCGGTGAAGCCCGCAAACACCAGGACGCCGATAACCGAGATCGCGAAGTGGATGGCGCTCGACTGCATGAACAGGTTCACGAGCGCGGCGATGATCACGCCGATGAGGCCCATGAACAGGAACGAGCCCCAGCCGGAAATATCACGCTTCGTCGTGTAGCCCCACACGCTCAGGGACGCGAACGTCGCCGCGGTGATGAAGAACACGTTGGCGATCGACGTGCCGGTGAAGACCAGGAGCAGCGAGGAGAGCGACGCGCCGACCAGGGCGGCGTAGATCCAGAACGAGGTGCGGGCGGCCCCGACGCTCATGCTGCCGATGCGGAAGGCGAAGAAGAACACGAATGCGACCGGCGCCAGGAACAACAGCCACCGGAGCGGGCTCGTGTAGAGCGCAACGCCGAAGGACGTCAACATCTGGCCGTTCGGAAGCGTCGCCGCCGCCGAGCCCGCGTTGCTGGTCACGGCCATCGAGAACACCAGATAGGCGACGATGCCGGTGAGCGCGACGCCCGCGGCCATGTAGTTGTAAACGCCCAGCATGTATGCGCGCAGACCTTCGTCGGCGTCGGCGCGGCCAACGGTCGTCGGTTGCGTATATCTGCTGTCAAACTGTGCCATCGTATTTCGAGTCCCCTTGAAGACTTTGGAGCGCAAACGGAATTTGCTACCGGCATATTGGAGAGACATACCTCCCTTTCAAGGAGCCGCTCCCCGCTCTGCCGCCGTCTCAGACGTGTATATATGCCAATTCGGCCAGAATGTTAATGTCTGAGGTTCGGTAAAACGGCCCAGAATACTGAGGGGTGGCTACGTATGAGCCTGGGTGTTCTTCCTACTCCGACCTCAGGATGGCGGCAGGTCTCGCCCTGAGAACGGCCCAGGTGCCGAGCGCACCGAAGAGGAGGACGAGCCCGATCGCCAGCCCCAGCGCGCCGAGAACGGCGGCCGGGCTGAAGGTGAACGGGATCCTCATCACCTCGGTCACCGCGATCCAGGCCGAAAGCGTGCCGAGGGCGGCCGCAAACAGCCCGGCGACGACGGCGAGCATCACGTATTCGAGGGCATGAGAGGTGAGCACGCGCCGCCGCGTGGCGCCGAGCACCTTCAGCACCACGGCTTCCAGGATCCGGCGGCGCTGCGCGGTGGCCAACGCCCCAGCCAGCACGAGGGCGCCGGCGGCCAGCGTCACGCCGCCCGCGACCCGCACCGCCACCATCACCTTGGACAGGATGACGTTGACGGCGGCCAGCGCGTCCTTGACCCGAATGACCGTGACCGACGGAAACGCCTTGCCGATGACGCGGCCGAGGTTGGCCTCGGTCGCCAGCGCCACGCCATCCGGCAGACTGACGGTGGCGAGCAGGTTATGGGGCGCGCCCGCAAGCGCGTTCGGAGAGAACACCATGACGAAGTTCAGCGACAGGCTCTCCCATTTCACCTCCCGCAGGTTGGCGATGCGTGCCGTCAGGTTGCGGCCGAGCACGTTGACCGTCACGGTGTCGCCGATGGCGAGCCCGAGGTGGTGGGCGAGGTCGCGCTCGAAGGAGACCAGCGCCTCGCCCGCATAGCCGGCCGGCCACCATGAGCCCTCGACCAGGCTCGAGCCTTCGGGCAGCGTGTCCGAGTAGGTCAAGCCGCGGTCGCCGTGGAGCACCCATTGGGCCTCGGGCGGAGGTTTCACCTCCTCGACCTTGCGGCCATTGAGCGCGACCAGGCGGCCGCGCAGCATCGGCGCCGAGACGACATGAGCCCCCGGCGCTGCCTCCTCGACAATCGCGGCGAGACGGTCGGCGTCGGCCTTCGGCACATCGAGCAGGAAATGGCTCGGAGCCCGCTGCGGCAGGCGGCTCGTCAGCTCGTGCATCAGCGAGGCATCGGCGAGCGCGATCGCGACGAGCAGCGACAGCCCGGCGCCGAGCGAGATGACGACCGAGCGCGTCAGACCGCCAGGCGCCCCGATGTTGCCGATGGCGAGCGCGAGCTCCGGCCATCGGGGCCGCGGCAGGCGGCGCGCAAGCGTCGTCACCACGGTCCCGAGGCCCGCAAAGACCGCAAACACGAGCACGAGCCCGCCGCAGAAATAGGCCGCGATCCGCACCTGCTCCGCCATCGTCAGCACGAACCCCAGCAAAGCAAGGCCGATCGCACAGGTGAGGACGACGATGGCCCAGCGCGGCCGGACGCGCTCCGGAGCAACCTCGTCGCGAAAGAGCACGGACGGCTTGATCAGCTCCGCGCGCCCCAGCGGCCAGAGCGTGAACAGCAGCGCGACCAGGATGCCATAGGTCGCGCTGGCGAGGAGGCTTGCGGCCGAATAGCTGAGCTCGGCCTTGACCGGCATGAGGTCGCCGTAGGCGGCGATCAGGACCCGCGGCGCGGAGAGACCGATCGCGAGTCCCAACCCGACGCCGATCGCCGCAATCGCCAGCACCTGCACCAGGAAGATCAGGAGCACGGTGCGGCTCGTGGCACCGACCGCCTTCATGATGGCGATGACGGTGCGGCGGCGCTCGATGAAGGTCTGAACCGCGCTCGCGATTCCGACGCCGCCGACGAGCAGGGCGGCAAGACCCAAAAAGACCAGGAACTGGCGCAGGCGGTCGAGCGCGCGCGTGATCTGCGGGGACGGGTCGCGACGGTCGGCGATGACGAACCCCTGGTCGGCGAGCTCGGCCCGCGCGCTGGCGCGGAACCCGGCCAGGTCTTGAGGCGCGCCGTTGCTCTCGGGGGCAAGCGTCACCGCATAGCGCCAGCGCACCAGCGTGCCCGGCTGCACGAGACCGGTCTCGAGAAGGGTGGCTTCGGAGACGAAGATGCGCGGGCCGTAGGTCAGGCGGTCGGCCACGGCGTCAGGCTCGGACACGAGCGTCGCCGCGACGACGACGTCGGTCGCCCCGATGCGCATCCGGTCGCCGATCCCGAGGCCGAGCTGGCTCAGAAGCACGGGGTCGACCACGGCGCCGCCCGGCATCGCCATGGCGTCGGCGAACGGCGTGCCGTTGACCTCGACCCGGCCGGCGAGCGGGTAGGACGCATCCACGGCCTTGACCTCGACGAGCCCCTGCTGCGCGCCGTCGAGGCGGCGCGCCATGGTCCGCAAGGTCGCCGTTTCGCTGACGCGGCCATGGGCCTCGAGCCAGGCCCGTTCGGCGGCCGTCGCGCGGGCGTGCATGCGGGAGAAGGTTGCATCCCCCCCGAGGATGATCCCGCCCTGGGTCTCGAAACCGGCCCGGAGCGCGTCGGAGAGCGTGCTGACGGTGGCGATCACCGCCACCCCGAGCGCAATCGAGGCCATGAAGATGTAGAAGCCGGAGAGCCCCGCACCGATCTCGCGGAGCGCGATGGCAAAGAGGCGCGAAAAGGCAAGGCCGGGCCTCGCGCGCCGGCCTGCCGCACCGAGGCCCGCAGTGGTCGCGCTCATGCGGCCACCACGGTCTTCTCGTCGGCAACGATCTTTCCGTCGGCCATGCGGATGGTGCGCTCGCAGGCCCCGGCAAGCGTCTCGTCGTGCGTCACCAGAACGAGCGTGGCCCCGCTCCGCTGCTTCAGGCCGAACAGAAGCTCGACCACCTGCCGGCCGGTCTTGCCGTCGAGATTGCCGGTCGGCTCGTCGGCGAGCAGCAGCTTGGGCTCGGGCGCGAGTGCGCGGGCGAGCGCCACGCGCTGCTGCTCACCGCCCGAAAGCTGGGCCGGGAAATGATCGAGGCGCGGACCGAGACCGACGTCCGCCAATAGCGCCCGCGCGCGGTCGCGCGCCCCGCTCGCTCCGGCGAACTCGAGCGGAAGCGCGACGTTCTCGAGCGCGGTCATGGTCGGGATCAGGTGGAACGACTGGAAGACGATGCCGATGTCCTCGCCGCGGGCGAGCGCCATCCGATCCTCGTCGAGAGCATTGAAATCGCGACCGGCGACATGCACATCCCCCTGCGAGGCCCGCTCGAGGCCGGCGAGGATCATGAGCAGCGACGTTTTTCCCGACCCCGACGGACCGACGATGGCGAGCGACTGGCCCGGCGGCACGTCGAGCGACACACCTTTCAGGATCTCCACCAGACCGGCCCGGCTTTCGAGGTTGAGCCGGACGTCGCTCAGGTGGATGATCGGCTGCGGCACGTGCAGAGCTCCCATCGGGCGGCGTGAAAACAGTCGCGACTCGCGAGTATCGAAGGGCGGTAAGGCAGAAAAATGAAGGCAAAGCAAAGCGCTTCCCTCCGGCGTCACATGGTACGGCTGGCCGCGATCGTCAACCTCCTGCTGGCGGCCAGCCTCGGCGCCGCCGCGGCCGGAGAGGCGCACCCGGTGCGCATCGTCGCCTTTGGCGACAGCCTGACGGCGGGCTACGGGCTGGCGCCGGGCGAAGCATTTCCCGCTCAGCTCGCCAAGGCCCTCGAGGCGAAGGGCGTGGCAGCCGAGATCGCCAACGCGGGCGTTTCGGGCGATACGACGGCGGCGGGACTCGGCCGCCTCGACTGGGCGGTCCCCGAAGGCACCGACGCGGTCATCGTCGAGCTTGGCGCCAACGACGCGCTGCGCGGCATCGATCCCGACGAGACACGCCGCAACCTCGACGCCATCCTGAGCCGGCTCAAGGCGCGCAACATCGACGTGCTGCTGGCAGGAATGGCCGCGCCCAAGAACTGGGGCGAGGCTTATGAAGCCCGCTTCGCCACGATCTTCCGCGATCTCGCAGAGAAGCACGACGCTCTGCTCTATCCATTCTTTCTCGATGGCGTGGCCCTCAATGCGAAACTCAACCTCGAGGACGGGATGCATCCGACGGGCGCCGGCGTCGGCGTGATCGTCACCCACATTTTGCCCGAGGTTGAACGGCTGATCGGCCGCGTCGAAGCGCGACGCGCGGCCTCCTCCAAATCCTGACGCCATCCGGCCTGACACCGAGGAGGTTGCCATGCCCCGCCTCTTCACCGCCATTGCGCTCCCGCCCCCGCTGGCCGAGACCCTGGCCGGTCTCTCCGTGCCGCTCGCGGGCGCGCGCTGGATCGAGCCCGAAGACATGCATCTGACCCTGCGGTTTGCCGGCGATATCGACAATCGCACCGCCGACGAGTTCCACGCGGCGCTCTCCGCCATCGACGAGCCGGCATTCACGCTCAAGCTCGCGGGCTTCGGCGCCTTCGGCGGACAGCAGCCACGCGCCCTGTGGGCGGGCGTCGCGGAGAGCCCCTGGCTCGACGCCCTGGCGCGGGCCAACGAACGCGCCGCGCTCAGCGCCGGCCTGCCGCCCGGCCGCCACCGCTTCAAGCCGCACGTGACCCTCGCGCGCCTCCGGGGCACCCGGCCGGACGCTGTGGCGCGCGTTCTGGAGCGGCTCGGTGCCTTCACGAGCGCGCCGTTCCCGGTCGAGAGCTTCTCGCTCCTCTCCTCGCGCCCCAAGGTGGGCGGCGGGCCCTATGTGATCGAGGACACCTTCCGGCTTCGCGGCGCCGACGCGCCCGGTCCTTGGGCCGGAGGGCCGCCCGCATCCGTGCGTTGAGCAGGTCTCGCAAAGAGACGCGCGCTCGGGGGCCGTCTGGGCTATAGACCCGGAAGAGGCGCGAGGGATCTGGGGATTGGGGGGCGGCCCGTGCAGGACACAGCAACCGATATCGGCGTGCACCAGGCGGCGCCGCGGCGCGCGCTCGTCTCCTGGGTGATGTTCGACTGGGCCGCGCAGCCCTTTTACACGCTGGTGCTCACGTTTCTGTTCGCGCCCTATTTCGCCAACGCCGTCGCACCCTCCGCCGCCGAGGGCCAGGCGCTCTGGGGGTACGCTGCGGCCGCGGCAGGCGTCATCATCGCCATCGGCAGCCCGTTCCTCGGCGCCATGGCCGACGGGCGCGGGCGACGCAAACCGTGGATGGCCCTGTTCTCGGCGCTGTTCGTTGCGGGGCTCTCGACGCTGTGGCTCGCCGCGCCGGGCGCGGATGCCGCAACCCTCGCGCTCGTGCTCGTGGCATTCGTCGTCGCCACCGCCATGGCCGAGTTCACGACCGTCTTCACGAACGCCATCATGCCGAGCCTCGTGCCGCACGGCCAGCTCGGCCGCCTTTCCGGCACGGGGTGGGCGGTCGGCTACGCCGGAGGGCTCGTGAGCCTTGCCCTCATGGCCGGGCTCGTCGTCTCCGACCCTCAGACCGGAAAGACGCTGCTCGGCTACGAGCCCGTGCTCGCCTTCGACACCGCAGCCAGGGAAAGCGACCGCCTGGTGGGGCCGTTCGCGGCGCTCTGGTATGCGCTGTTCATCATCCCGTTCTTCCTCTTCGTGCCGGACAAGCGACCCATCGCCGGGCCGCGAAGCACGAGGGCGCCGCTCGCAGAGCTGGGGGAGACCATCCGGTCGCTGCCGTCGCATCGCGATCTATTGTTCTTCCTGCTCGCGCGCATGATCTATTCGGACGGCCTTGCCGCGATCTTCGCGTTCGGCGGCATCTACGGCGCGGCAGTGTTCGGCTGGGGGGCGCTCGAGCTCGGACTGTTCGGCATCGTGCTGACGCTCACCGGCGTGTTCGGCGCCCTCGTCGGCGGCGTGCTCGATGACAGGATCGGCTCGAAGGCTGTCATCGTCCTGTCGCTCCTCGCGCTGCTCGTCGGCGCGTTCGGCATCCTGTCGGTCGATCCCGACCACGTCCTCTACCTGCGCGAGGTGACCCCCAAGACGCCGGGGTCGACCCCCTTCTCGTCGACGGGCGAACGGGTGTTCCTGGCCTCCGCCGTGATCGTCGGCCTCGTCGCCGCGCCCGTCCAGGCGGCGAGCCGCACGCTTCTCGCGCGCCTCGCTCCGCCCGAGAAGATGACGCAATACTTCGGACTGTTCGCGTTCTCCGGAAAGGTCACGGCGTTCATGGCGCCGCTGCTCGTCGCCGTCGTCACGCAGGCGAGCGGCAGCCAGCGCGTCGGCATGGCATCGGTCGCCGTGTTCCTGGTCGCCGGCCTTGCGCTGATGCTCGGTGTGCGCACTAATCGGACATCGCCCCGCTCGCAGGAGCCCGTCTAGGCCGGAGCCTCAAGATGAGCCCCAAGATGAGCCCCGAGAGGGAGGTCCTTGGGGTCAGGGCGGTGATGATCTGCGCGCCAAGGGCCCCCGTAATGTCATTCGAGCCCGGAGCGCGCGGCAACCGCCGCATTGAAAGTCGGCGGCCTCAATGCGACACATAGAACGAGCGATTGATCCCGTGCCTTTGCCTCCGAGCCCTCGGAGGCAAAGTTCTATGTTCCTGTTTTTGACGCGTTTTCCTTATGCGAAGCGGTCTCCATATCACGCGAAAATGCCCTAGGAAGCCCCATGCTGTCTCGCTCCGCGCTCGCATCGACCCTGTCCCTGGCATTTCCGCGGACCGTCATCGATAGCCCGCGGCTCTTGCGCATCGGGTTGCTGGCGCCGTTGTCGGGCAAGATGAAATCCTGGGGCGAGCCCGGGTACCAGGGGTGTCGCATCTGGCAGGACTGGGTGAACAACAACGGCGGCATCCGCGTCGGCGACCGCCGTTATCGGGTCGACGTTATTGCCTACGACACCGAGTTCAAACCCGCCAAAGCGCTGGCGGGGGCCCGCAAGCTGGTCATGGATCACGACGCGCAAATTCTGATGATGCTGGGCGGCAACGATTTCTCCCGCCCGTTACGCGACTTCATCAATCAGACAAGAACTCTCGTCACCACGCTTTTGCCAAGCGACTTGACGCCCGATGCGCGGACGCTGATCGCACCGTGCGAGGTGCACCCCATTTACAATGTGACGGGCGTCGACTGGCTGGTGCGCGACGATCCGAGCCTGCGCACCGTGGCCATGTGCACCCAGAATGACGCGCACGGCCTTCCCTCCGTGGCCACATACCGGGCCGCGTTCGAGGCTGCAGGGTTGCAGCTCATCGACGAACGCCTGTTTCCCGTCGAGACGAGCGATGTGTCCGACATTGTCGGCGGCGTTCTGGAGAAGAACCCCGACGTTCTGTGCTGGGATACGGCGTACGAGCCGTTCGTGCACGCCATGACCATCGAAGCCTACAAGCGCGGCTTCAAGGGCCGGATCATCTCCTGCACCTGCGATAATTATCTGGCTTTGATCGAGAAGACGAGCCCGCAATTCATGGAGAATTTTGTTTTCCAATTCCCTGATTTCGATGACCCGAAACTTCGCGAGGCAAAAATAAATTTTGCCCAGCCGAATTTCTTCCACCAGGAATTCTGCCGGCGATATCCGGGAGCATGGAGTGCGGTGTCGTGGGAATATGCGGCCATTCTCGAAATGTGGAAATCAGCGGTCGAGCGCGCGCGCACGGTCGAGCCGCTGACGGTCCTTGCCATGATGAAAATCGGCGGAAAGGGCAATCACGTCTTCGGCGAGGCGACGTGGTGGGGGAAGGAACTATTCGGCATTGACAATGCACTGGTCGGGGACTGGCCCGTGGTCGCCATCCGCAGCGGCCGGGCGCGCATCGTCGAGTTCGGCTCACCGCTCGACTGGTGGAGCAAACACCGGGAGTTGCTGATCAAGCACTTGCGCGCCCTGAACCTGATGTGGGACCAGCGCGAGGAGCGCTTGGCGCTGAGCCGTTGATCTTTCGGTTGCGGTCCCAGCCCGATCACGGGAACGCAAGCTAGAGCCTGCTGTTCAACAGGTCGTCCTGGGCCCCGGCGATGACGAGCTTCATGAACGCCGCCGCACTCTCAGCGTCGTGATTTTCGAGCGCGGTGTAGAGCGACTTTAGCCGGTTCTGGTTTTCCGCAATCCGCTCGGGAGGCAGGGACTGGATACGTGTCGCGCACCAGTGGGGCTGGTGGCGCACTTCGGTGATGATCCGGTAGACGGTGCCGAGCAGCCGGTTGTGGGTTCCCTCTGCGATCTTCATGAGGAACTTCTTCTCGAGGTGCGCAAACTGCCGGGCATCGACAACGATCTTCTCGATGTCGTCGAGGATGCTGCGCAGGTCAGCGAGGTCGCGAACCGACATATAGAGCGCGGCAAGCCTTACCATTTCGGGCTCGATGATGGAGCAGAGAATATTCATTTCGAAAGGTGATGCCGTCTCGGCAACGGCACTGATATCGAGGATCTGCGCACCCCCGTCCGGGGCCGGCGCGCGCGCCTGGGCGCCGTGTTGTGGCACGTAGACGACGAATGTCCCGCTGTTCGGATGCCGCTTCACGACCTCGTACGTCTCCAGGAATCCGATCACCTTTCTCACGCCGGCGCGGCTCAACCTGAACTCGAGAGCCAGCTCCCGCTCCGAGGCGAGACGCGTTCCGTAGGAGTACTGCCCCGTCGCGATCTGATTGAAGATTCCGAGCGCCGCAGCTTTCACGCGCTCCTTGATCAGCGGATGGTTGGCCGTGCTCAGGTCCCACGGGGGAACGATCGCATCGGTGTCGCCACGATCCACGCGGTTTGCGGCCTCGCTGCTCTTTCTCATGGGTTTTTTTCCCTCGAACGACGCGGGGCCCGGACGACGGATGAGCCCCTCCTCTGCGGCAGATGATCTCACCGATCCTTTTTTGGTCCATTATGGTCCAATCGCACCATTGCTGCGATGCAATATTTAGAATTACTACGAGATGGTCTAACAGAAATCAACCATTCTATACCATTGGTATTTGTTATGGAGCAGGCACAATTTAGCTAATCACGACTTGCGCAATAGGCTTATAAATCCGGTATTTCGCGGTGCAGAGATAGTCTTTCCATGCCGGGCTTTTTTGGTCCAAACAGAAATTTTGGGGTTGCGCAAGCAAAAAAAGCAGCTCTACTAGAAGTATAAATTGAACCAAAATATACAAAACTGGTCCATTATGGTTCAATTTTACGACGGGAGGAGTTATTCGGATGGCAAGAAATCCTAAGCACGACATCCTCTTCGAACCGATCAAAATCGGCCCGAAGACGATGAAGAACCGGTTTTATCAGGTGCCGCATTGCATCGGCGCCGGGTCGGAAAGGCCCGGGACCCAGGCCGGCCACCGCGGCATGAAGGCGGAAGGTGGATGGGGTGCATGCTGCACCGAATACTGCTCCATCTCGCCGGAGTCGGACGATTGCCATCGCGTTTCGGCGCGCATCTGGGACGAAGGCGACGTCATCAACCTGCGTCACCTCAACGACAGCCTCCACAAGCACGGCGCCCTCGGCGGCGTGGAGCTGTGGTACGGCGGCTCTCACGCGCCCTGCATGGAATCACGCGCCGTGTCCTATGGCCCGACCTCGCAGGCCTCCGAATTCGAGTATCTTACCTACTGCCACGAGGCGGATCTCGACGACATCAAGCATCTGCAGAACCTCTACGTCGAGGCGGCGAAGCGCTCCGTGCAGGCGGGCTTCGACATCGTCTACGTCTACGGCGCGCACAGCTACCTGCCCCTGCAGTTCCTTTCGAAATACTATAACCGCCGCACCGACGGTTATGGCGGCTCGTTCGAGAACCGGGCGCGCTTCTGGGTCGAGACGCTCGAGAAGGTGAAGGCGGCCGTTGGCCACGAGGCCGCGATCGCCACGCGTTTCGCCGTCGACACGCTCTACGGCGCCGATGGCATCGAAGCGCTCGACGAGGGCGTGAAGTTCGTCGAGCTCGTTGACAGCAAGGGCCTGCTCGACCTTTGGGACCTCAACGTCGGCGACATCGCCGAGTGGGGCGAGGACGCAGGTCCCTCGCGCTTCTACAAGGCAGGACATCAGCGCAACTGGACCGATGACTGCAAACGTGTTGCCAAGGTGCCCGTGCTCGGCGTCAGCCGCGAAACCAGCCCTGACGACATGGCGGCGCGCCTTCACGAAGGCCGTCTCGACATTCTCGGTTTCGCCCGCCCGTCGATCGCCGATCCGTTCATCCCGAAGAAGATCGAGGAAGGACGCTACGAGGACATCCGCGAATGCATCGGCTGCAACGTCTGCATCTCCCGTTGGGAGATCGGCGGACCGCCGATGATCTGCACGCAGAACGCCACCGCGAACGAGGAATATCGCCGCGGCTGGCATCCGGAGAAGTTCGCCAAGACCAAGTCGTCCTGCTCGGTGCTCGTTGTCGGTGCCGGTCCTGCCGGCATGGAGTGCGCGCGCGTTCTCGGCGAGCGTGGCTACAACGTGCACTTGCGCGAAGCCGAGTCGGAAATCGGCGGCCGCATCCGCAAGGTCGTGAAGTATCCCGGCCTCAATGAGTGGGGACGCGTCACCGTTTATCGCGAGCTCCAGCTCAAGAAGCTCAAGAATGTCGAGGTGCATGTCGGCGTCGGCAAGATGACGGCGGACGATATTTTGAGCTACGGCGCAGACAAGGTGGTCCTCGCAACGGGGTCACATTGGGCGAAGGATGGTCTCAATTTCGTCACGCACTCCTCCGTCGAAGGCGTCGACGCTTCGTTGCCCTACGTGTGCACGCCGGAGCAGGTCCTGCTCGAGAACAAGCCGGTCGGCGACAACGTCCTGGTTGTCGATTGCGACGGCTACTTCACGGGCGTCTCGATGGCCGAATATCTGGCCGATCAAGGCAAGCACGTGAAGATCCTGACGCCGCTCGGTGGTGTGGCTCCCTATACGCACTTCACGCTGGAGTCGTCCAACCTCCACCGCATGATGTACGAGAAGCACATCCACGAGCTGACCAGCCATTGGCTCACCAAGATCGAGCCGGGCAAGGCCACCGCCTACTACCTGTTCCGCGACGGCTATAAGCGGATTCCCGGACCCAAGACCGGCGAGCTGCCGCGTCGCGCAGGGACCGACGTCGTGGAGATTCCGTTCGACACCATCGTCATGTGCTCGGCGCGCATCCCCAACGACGGGCTGTGGCGCGAGCTGTCCAAGCGGAAGGACGAATGGGCGAAGCAGGAGATCCAGGCGATCTATCAGGCGGGCGACTGCTTTGCCCCTGGTCTCATCGCGCAAGCGGTGTTCGAAGGCCATCGCATCGCACGCGAGTTCGAATCCTCGAACCCGCAACGGGCGCAGCCTTGGATTCGTGAACGTCAGGTTTGGGGACACGAGACCTATCCCAAACTCAGCGATCGCGAGATCATCGGCTGATGGCATGCAGCTCCCGAGCCGGGTCATCCCGGCTCGGGAGGCTTTTCGCAGACGAACGATCGATCACCACAGTCCGCAATCCCGATTGGAGCCGCAAAGGCGTTGACCTTCGGCGTGCGGCGATGATTTCTTGTGCAATCGCGCGAGCTCTTTTGGGCATTGGCACGAACCTGTTCGTGAAACCAGAGCCACTCCGAGAATTGGCACACCAGGAACGGCTCTCGTTCAATTGAGGCAGCACCCGCGGCGCGGCCCACTCCCTTCGGTGAGAGATGAGCGCGCCGCATCCGAGATACACGGGACCCCCAACACCAAGCATGGAAGGTTTTATGCAATGACGGAACGCAATTCGGTTCTTAATGACCGCCACCGGGCCCTGGGCTCGGATCTTTCGTCCTCCTGGAACGATATGGCCGTGCCGCAGAACTACTCGGCATGCCCTTACGCCGAAGCGGAAATCGTCCGTAACAAGGCCGGACTGTTCGATGTCTCGGCGTTGAAAATCGTGAACGTCAGCGGCCCTGACGCCGTGGCGTTCCTCAATCACCTCCTGACGACCGACGTATCGAAGGCCAAGCCGGGGGATTCGCACATCAGCAATATCGTCGACAAAAACGGCGCACTGGTCGACGACATTCTCGTTTACGTCGATGGAGACGGCAAATACCGCGTGTCGCACGGCGGCGGTGGGTTCGAAGAGGCGGCTGCGGCTGCCAAAGGCGGCTTCGACGTCACGATCGCACGCGATGACGACGTCCATATCCTGTCCCTTCAGGGACCGCTGGCGCTTGAAACCCTCGCGCCGCATACGCCCATGAACCTCGCCGACCTGCCCTACTTCCGTCATGAGAAAACGACGTTGTTCGGACGGTCGGTCTCCATCGCTCGCGGCGGGTATTCGGCCGAGCGGGGCTACGAGGTGTTCTGCAGCGCGGCCGACGCACCGTTCCTCTGGGATTCGATCCTGGCCGCCGGCAAAGACAAGGGCGTGGCGCCCGTGTCCTGGTCGTGCCTCGACATCATCCGCGTCGAGGGCGGCCTCTTGTTTTTCCCCTTCGACATGACTCACGCCGACACGACGCCGTGGGAGGTGCGCGCCGATTGGACCATCGACCTTTCGAAACCGGATTTCATTGGGAAGCAGGCCCTGATCGACAAGAAGGGGAAGGAGCGGTCGTTCATCACGGGGCTCGAAATCTGGCATAACGACGCGCTGCCGCCGCTCTCCACCGTCTACGCCGATGGAAAAGAGGTCGGCGTCCTGACCAGCACGACGTTCTCCCGGCATCTGATGAAGTCGCTCGCCATGGCCCAGATCGCGCCGGCCCACACCAAGCTCGGCACGCAGCTGGTCGTTCGCGCGAACAATACCGACTATCAGGCAACGGTCGTACGGATGCCGTTCTACGACCCCATGCGGCTCAGGACGCATCCCGTCACCTAGCGCGCAGATTCTTCCTTCCCATGCGCGCATGGTCTGGTCGGGGGCAGGTTTTGTCCCCGACCAGAGCGCATGTGTGGCAGGAACGCCGCAAGACCCTTCGGCCGCCTCGCCATGGAGCTGATCAAGGCCAGCACGGTGCGGCATTCCCGTATGGAAGAAAGAGGCGGCGGGGCGCGCCGGCCTGGGGCATCGGGACGAACCAGCGGACGATGAGCATAAGACGGCCGCAGTTGTGACAGACCGTCCTCGCCGTGCAACGCACCAAGCTTGGCAGGGGGCCTTGCACGCAAAACAAGGCCGCGCCGGCCCGCACCCGATCGATGACCCGGAGACCCTATGATCACGAAACCTGAAATCCGATCCGCCCGTCGCATGCGCCTCGGGTCCGTCCTTCGGATCGCTGCACCCTGCCTGGCACTCTCCCTCGCCGCCATCGACAGCGGAGAGGCGGCCAGCCTCACCGCGCGCGGAAACGAGCCCGGTTGGCACATCGAGGTTTCGGACACGTCGATCACCTTCCGCGCCATGGACGGCGAAACCTTCACCATCGAGCCCCTCCCCCGGGTCACGACCGCGAATGCCGTCGACACCTACGCGGCAACCGTCGATGGCCGACCGTTCACGCTGTCGCTTGCAGACGAGGTCTGCGTCGACACGATGTCGGGCATGCCACATCCCAAAACCGCAACCGTTGTCATCGGCGACCGCAAGCTCAGCGGATGCGGCGGAGAGCCGGCGGCTCTCCTTCACGGCGATTGGCGCATCGAGGAGATCGGAGGAACAGCCATCGTGGCGGGATCCGCGCCGACCCTCGCCTTCGAGCCTGACGGACGCATCCACGGAAACGGATCCTGCAACAGATTTATGGGCAGCTTCAAGCTGAGCGGAGAGGGATTGAAGTTCTCGCAAACCGGCGCATCGATGATGGCCTGCGAGCAGCCGCTCCTCGAGCAGGAGCACAATCTCCTGCAGGCTTTCGAAGCCATTCGCCGCTTCGAGGTCGGGCCGGGCGGACAGGTGCGCCTCCTCGGTGATGAGGGCGGCACGCTCGTGAGCCTGCGGAAGTAGGGGTCTCTCCGGGCAGGCGGACGACGCCATCGGCCGCGCGGAGCTGTGCCCAAAACCGCACGGCTCCTGTTCCACGCAAGGTCGTGGCCGACAGCGCTCAGGTCAACGATGGCAGAGCGACGCCGGGATAAGAAAAAGCCGGAAGCGATCTCGCGACCGCTTCCGGCTGAAAACTCGGCAACGAACGCCGAAGAGACGATGACGGTGCCGCGCACCCTCGCATCCGGAGGATCTCGCTGGGAGGCCCTTATTTGGAGGCGAGCGTCTCCGCCACGGCCTCATCGATCACACCGGCAAGGAGAGCGTTCGGGTCGTCCTTGCAGCCCTCTGCCATCTTGGCGATGAACTTATCCCTGAGGCCCGCTTTGTCCGCGTCCGACTTGGCATATTGCTCGATGTCGACTTCGCGGTTGTAGAGGGAGAGGGCAACCAGGGCCCGCACGACTGTGTCGACGTAGGCTTCATCGCCGTTGCTCTCATCGACCACGCTCTGGCAGGTGTGGTACGTCAACGGCAGCGCGTCATCGACATACTTCTCAGCCTCCGCATCGGCGAGGACCGCGGTCGAAAAAAGCGGAACGAGCGGCACGGCAAACAACGACAACCAATAGTTTTTCATAATGTACGCCTCGGATGTTCTCTCGCTCTGATCAATCGCGAGATCAGAAAATCATGTCCTGTCTGTCGTGCTCAGCGCCGGACAGCGCCGATAAGAGCGCCGGCCGCAAGCCCGGTTCTGGCGCCGCTGCTGCCGTCGACCAGCGCGCCGACCCCGGCGCCGATCGCGCCGCCTTTGACGGCGTTACGTGCGCGGCGGGCCTCGGCGGCCGAAGCAAGGAGTGTAATCGTGAGCGTCGCCACAAGCGCGGCGCTCGCGACCGAGCGAACACGATGAAGCTTTGCTGGGTGCTGCATGTCTGTCTTCCGTTTCTGCTGAATGGGACCGCAGGCTCACGCCCGCGTCTGACTCGGGTCGACGTATCGGACAACAATATGTCGACTCAGCGGCTGAGCGTCAGCCCCTTGATGCCGGCAGCCACGTTGACGCCGGTCTGGACCTGGACGCTCAGCGGCTGCAGCACGATCGACTCGCTCGACCCGCCGATGAGTGCATTCGCCCCCACCCCGACGCCGAGGGAGGCGTTGGCGGTGACGCCGCCGTAGCGTCCGACGAGCGCGCGCGCGTCCGGATCGGTCGTCGACGAGAGCACCGTCCAGACCATCGTATTGCGCCCGGTGACACCCACATCGAGGCCGATACGCGTAATCCTCGCCGTGTAATCGACCCTCGCCCCGCCCTTGGCGCGTTGGAAAACGCACTCCATGCGCTGGCTGGAACCCAGAATGAGCCCGATGGTGCCGTTCCCGCGGCAGGTGAGGGTTCCGGCCACCATGCGGGCGTTTTGCGCCGATGCGGTCGCCCCGCACATAACGATCGCACTCAAGGCGAGGGCGCTCAAACCAAGTCGCCTACGCATCGATGACATCTTGAAAATTGCCTGCTGATCAGTCATTGGCTGCATCATTTCCTGTTCGAAGATCAATTATCCGGCAACCCCTTTGCGCCGTGAACAGCGGGCGCCATTGGCAACACCGAATATCGGCTTAGGGATTAGTGTTGCATACAGCGCACGATAAGGGCGGAAAATGGGCTGCAGCTCATCCGCGCCTCTCTACGCATGCGCGGTGGGGTAAGCAAGAGCCACAACCTTATTGAGGCGCATCAAACGGCTCCGAACGGGAGAACCTTTTGATAGTCCAGGCGGCCTGCGGAAAAAGAACTGGTGACAACCGGGGCGGGGCGCCGCCACTTGTTTCCGTTGAACCGCCCGGACGTTTCTGCTTAGGGTCTCAACCGAACCGATCGCAGAGTGTCCGTAGGGGAACTATGCTGACGCATAGGGACGGGGGCGAAACTTGGTAGGAGTTCGGGTTTTATTGGCCCTGGCCCTGGTGGCACTGTCGGGGTGCGCCACCATGGGGCGCCTGCCGCCCGTTCCCCTGTCGCTGGCCAGCGAGGCCAGCCCTTTCGATCTTCCGAGCGTCCGCTACTACCCTGATACGGACGGCAAGCGTCTCGAGGCCCTCGGCCGGCAAGCTCTTGAAAAAGAACGCCGCTCGCTCGGCCCCCAGGCGACGGGGGCCCCCCTCCCTCCGGTGACCTTCCTCGCCATTTCAGGCGGCGGCGACTTCGGCGCCTTCGGTGCGGGATTGCTGTGCGGCTGGACCGCGCGAG
>WBZR01000845.1_pt1 | contig 33941 bp, 21 predicted proteins | sample 5204231 | NCBI WGS metagenome assembly WBZR01 (sample SAMN12412403, study PRJNA552823) | activated sludge metagenome | isolation source: activated sludge from anammox sidestream of wastewater treatment plant... | place: USA: Virginia | collected 2017-08 | reverse complement strand
ATCGGCGCGCTGATGAACACCCGCGGCCTGATGGAGCTGGTCATCATCAACATCGGTCGCGAGCTGGGCGTTATCACTGATGCCGTCTTTGCCATGATGGTCATCATGGCGCTTTCCACCACTGCCCTGGCGATTCCCATTCTGGACTGGATCTATCCCGCCCGTCTGCTGCGCCGCGAAAAACTGCCGCGCCCCGAACCGGCGGCAGGAACGCAGATCATCCTGATTCCCATCTCCCTGCCACGCAGCGCCACACCGCTTTTGCGACTGGCTGACTTGCTGGCTGGCCCGCGCAAACTCAGTCGCCGTATCACCGCCCTGAACCTGCGCCGAACCACCGAATACGATGCCTATCGCAGCCTGGAGGAAGACATCGATCCACAAACCGTCGAACCCTTGCGGCAATTGCTCGAACAGGCCCGTCAGCTTGATATCGATGTCGAACCCATCGCCGCCGTTGCCCATGACGTACCCCGGCAGATCGTTCGCGTGGCGGATGAACAACGAACCGACCTGATTCTCATGGGCTTTCACAAACCGATCATTGGCAACGCCCTGCTGGGCGGAACAGTCTATCGTGTGCTGAGTGCAGCCGGTAAAAATGTGGCGGTTTTTGTCGATCGCGGCCTGCACGACATCAAAAATATCCTGGTTCCCTACATGGGTGGCCAGCACGACCGTTTTGCTCTTGGGCAGGCCCAGCGCATCGCTGCCACCAGCGGCGCCACGGTCACCGTACTGCAAGTCGAGATGCCTGCCGCCACTGTCCAGCCACCGCCAACTGATCTGAATCAACAAATCCAGGACAATATCACTGCGGCCGGTTCGTCAACGGGCAACGCCCCCCAACCCATCGTTCGCCTTGTACAAAACGATCAACCCGTGAACAGCGTGCTCAAGGAAGCACCCAAACATGATCTGATCGTGATCGGCGCCACCAGCGAGTGGGGTATCGCTTCGCAACTGTTCGGCTGGCGCTCCGAGCGTATCGCCCATGACAGCCCGACTTCCCTGCTCATCGTCCATCAGGCGGAACAGGGACAGGCGCCGCTGCCGCAATAATGGTCATGCCGATCATTCGGCGATATAATCCCCGTGTACAGGCGCATTATTGAACGATGTGCCATCGCAGGGCGCATCAATCAAGATTAAAGGCGAATCAGGCATAACCGATTTTACATTAGGCATGGCCATGTCAGACTGGAATTCATACGTTCAGGAACTAGGGGCAAAAGCGCGTACCGCCGCGCAGAAGCTTGCTCAGCTCACCGGCGGTCAGAGATCCGAGGCGCTGGTTCGCATGGCTGAGCGCATCAATCAACATCAGGCGGAACTGATCGAGGCCAATGCCAAAGATATCGCTGCTGCCCAGCAGGCGGGGTTGGCGGATGCCCTGGTGGCGCGGTTGAAATTGGATGAAACGCGCGTGAGCAAAATGGCGGCAAGTGTGGCTGAAATCGCCCAGCAGGTTGATCCGGTCGGACAGGTCATCGAGGGCTATAATCGGCCCAATGGTCTGCGCATTGTCAAAATGCGCGTGCCGCTGGGCGTGGTGTTGTTTTTTTACGAATCACGACCCAATGTCACCAGCGACGCGGCTGCTTTGTGTATTAAAAGCGGCAATGCGGTAATTCTGCGGGGCGGCAAGGAGGCGATTCATTCCAATCAGGCAATCGCCCGAGTTATCAGCCAGTCGCTGGAAGCATCAAAAATCGATCCGGCGGTCGTGCAGATGGTGCAAAGTACGGATCGCGCCCTCGTGCCGCCGCTCTTGAAGCTCGATCGGTACATCGATCTGGTGATACCGCGTGGCGGTGAGTCGCTTATTCGTGCGGTGGTGGCGGAGTCAACCATTCCGGTGCTTAAACATTTTACCGGCAACTGTCACATTTATATCGACGCTTCGGCGGCATCGATGCCGTTGCAGGTGAGCGATGTCTGCGTCAACGCCAAGACCAGCTATCCTGGCGGCGCAGTCTGCAACGCCGTCGAGCATCTGCTGATTCACAAGGACGCATTGACCGCAGTCCTGCCCCAGATCTGCATGGACCTGATGGAATCCAAGGTGGAGATTCGCGGCGACGAGCGCCTGCGCGCCTTTTGCCCGGCGGCCAAATCCACCACGGATGCCGACTGGGACACCGAATATCTGGGGATGACGCTGTCGATCAAGGTGGTCGATTCGGTGGATGATGCCATCGAACATATCAATCGTCATGGTTCGCGGCATACCGACGCGATTCTGGCAACGGACACCCGGGCGATCGAGCGATTTGTTGCCGGTGTGGACAGCGCTTCGGTGATGGTCAATGCCTCCACCCGCTTTGCCGATGGCGGCGAGTATGGGTTGGGGGCGGAAATCGGTATCAGCACCGACAAGCTACACGCCCGTGGACCCATGGGCGCAACCGATTTGACCACCAGCAAATGGATCGTCACCGGCAACTGGCATCAGCGCTGACCGGCGGGATGATTCGACATTGGCGGGTTGAGGCTCGACAATAATTTTAATGCCTTCACTGGGTCAAAACCTTCTGCCGGTTCTGCAACTGACGCGCATGGCATTGGTCTTCACCGCCATTGCTGACAGCCTGTGCGCGCTGATTTTGTGGGCGCGTTTCACCAACGATATTTCGGTTTTAAGTCCGCTGCGCATATCCGGCGTCATCCTCGTATCGGTGGGGATGTACGGTTTTGGCATGAGCCTGAATGACATTATCGACCGGCGGCGCGACAAACATCTGGCGTCGCATCGCCCGCTGCCTTCGGGCCGGATTTCACTCCTGGGCGCTTATGTGACCACGCTGCTGCTGGCCATCGTCGCCATTGCCGGAGCTATCGTGCTCCATATCACCAGCAACAGCGCGGCGATGGGCTGGGCGTCGATCCTGCTGTTTGTGTTTACCGCAGCCCTGATCGTTTTTTACGACATGGTTGGAAAATATCTCGGCGCCGTCGGTTTGTTGACGCTGGGATTCATCCGCTTTTTCCATGCCCTGATTCCCGCGCCCCAATGGCCGCTGGTCTGGCAGCCGCTGCTGTTGTTGAATCACGTCACCATTCTTTCGGCCGTTGTCTATCGCTGGGAACAAAAACGGCCCACCCTGACGAAACTGCACTGGCGGGCGGTCTTTGGCGCTCTGGCACTGGTTGATCTTCTGACGTTAACACTGGCAGCGTGGCTGAGGCATCCACCCTCGGCCAGCCTGGGTGATACCCTGTGGGTAACGCAAGGCCTGCTCCTGCCACTGTCGGCAGCACTGATTTTTATCGCCATCGCCTACTCCATTTACTGGTGGAGCGATTCCCCCCGGCAGGCGGGCCAGAACGTCATGCTCTATGGTTTGTTGTGGTTGATTATTTATGACGCCGGTTTTATCGCTGGCTATGTCGATTGGGTCTGGAGTCTGGCCATTCTGGCGCTATTGCCGATTTCATTCCTGAGCGTCAAGGCGATGCGCTGGTGGGGTCGTGTCATCGCCTTGTCGCAAAAACCAACCTTCAAGCGGGTGGAAGTGCATTGAAGCGTCAATCCACAAGATCGCTTGTTGAAAGCGTGTCTTGGCGCAATCGTTCAGCCGTCCTGACTGACTGGCGGAATGATTGGTTGAGCTGCCCGATCATGCAGCGCACCCATTCATCGCCGGGGATCAGGAATCAGCTTAAACGCATCGGGGGGAATATCTGCCGGCAGCGCCGGTACATCGAGATAGGTTGCATGCAGGCGCTTGACCTCCGCCGCGTTAATCAGCAGTAAATCCGCTGATTTTTCGCCTGTCCAAGCGGTGAACCAGGCGCCGCGTGGAGGCAGCAGATCAAACACGGTTCGATAAATCAATCGATCCATCGGCACGTGATAAATAAAGGCGCGGGCATCGCCGATCAGTGCCAGACTTTGATCGGCCCGGCGCTGATCGACAAACGCGGGTGATAAATCATCCGCCCCAATCGCCTGACCCTCAGCCAGCGTCGTTGGCCCGAGCAAGGTATCGTGCAACTGCATGATGCTGATTGCCAGCGCAATCGGCAACAGAATTATCATCGCGCCAGTCCACCAGCGATTCAGCGGCAGCGACACCAGAATGATTGCGCCCAACGGAATCGCCAGCACCATGAATCGGCTGATCAGGTGGGTGAATCCCAGCCAGACTAAAAGCATCCCGGCCAACATCACCATGAAAAAAATCGCGGGTCGTGATTTGACGGTGGCCAGCGCGGCTGCGATGGTCAGCGGGATCAGCAGATAACCGAAATCGCCATCGAAAAGAAAGGCGCGAAAGACCAGACCAGCCCGGTTCAGCGGCTGTCGATATTGGGCGGGCGCGTCATGTGCCTGCTCAAAGCGCTGCACCTGGGTATCGGTGAAATGACCCTGTCCGGCAATTCCCATCGCCAGCGGAAAAATCGGATTGCCCGACCACGCCACATTGCGCACCATCCACGGCGAAAACGCAATCAGTGCTGTAGCGCAGTAAACCACCACCAAACCAATCAGCCGCCGGGGTAGCGCGCGCGTCAACAGGCCCGCAATCAACGCCGCGGCAGCCGCCGTCAGCACCAGCATGGGAACGGCCGGATATTTTACCCCACAGGCCAAACCACCAAAAAACCCCGCGATGACGCCGGCTGGCAGGGTCTGTTGCTGCATCGCACGCAAGAGCCAGGCGAGACTCATCGCACTCATCAACATCAAGGCTGTTTCCGTGTAGGCAACACTACCGAGCTTGATCGTCCACGGCATCAGCGCTGTCAGCACGGCGGCAATCAGCGCCAGCCCCCGTGTCGTACCCGCGTTGAGCGTCCGCCCGGCGCCGTAGATCCCCACAACCAGCGTCACACTCAGCCAGACATTGTAAAACTGGCAGGCGTACATCCCCTTCCACGGCCCGCCCAACAGATGCATCAGCGCCAGAAAATGCACCTCCACACTCATCGGGAAAAATGAAAACACATTATGATGCAGCGGTGCAATGCGGCCGAGTTCATACCATTCACGCGGAACCTGCAGGTGGTAGCTCATCACGTCATACGGGTGCGGATCAGGCAACCACAACAATCCCGGAATCACCGTGGCAGCAACCAACATCATCCCCAGCCCAATCGCCGCAGCGATCCACGCCCAACCCCAGGCATCGGTCGGCGGCTGCATGACAGACAGCGGCTGACCTGATCGCTTGCGTCGTTGCCAGCCGTTTGATAATCCCCACGCGCCGGCCAGCAACCCGGCGATTAACAGGATCAACACCGCCAACTGATTCAACCATCCCGCCAGACCCAGACCCAGCAGCACCAGACTCAGCAACCCATGACCGGCTGCCGTGCTGCTGGCCAGTTGCCACGCTGGATGAACCTCCTTCATCCACCGCGTTACAGCTAACTGTCCCAATCCGGCTGCCCCGATAGCCCACAGCAGCGACAAGCCACCATCAACCAAAATCAACTCCAGCGATACAATCGTTCTGCCACCGGCGAAATAGATGATCGTCCCCAGGCACAGCCCGGCAAACACGAGTAACATGACCCAGCGATTTGCTCCCGGCGCAGGGGCAGATGCTGCTGAGAGCCTGGGCAGTAGCGAAGATGGGATCGTTGTTGATCGGTTCAATTTTTTCTCAGTCATGGGTGATGGGCAGAATAATAACCGATCAAGCTGGGATCGTCTGAAATTTGTAATCGATCATGACCCCTGCCGCGATGCCAGCATCAGTAAAGCTTAGATATCCGACATTTGATGTTATACTGGCGCGGCCATGTACGATCGCAACACCACCATTGACGCATTTTTGACCGCTGCCGCCGCCAAGCAACCCGCCCCTGGAGGAGGTAGCGCAACAGCGTTGACTGGCGCGCTGGCTGCGTCCATGGGCGAGATGGTTCTGGCGTATTCGATCGATAAAAAATCGCTGGAAGCTCATCGGCCGCAGTTGCAGGCCGCGCGGGCGGAGTTTACCCGTGCCCGCGAACTCCTTCTGCAGCTCATGGTCGAAGATCAGGCTGCTTTTGAAACATTCAGTCTGTTGCGCAAATTACCGGCTGATTCGGCTGAACGACGGGAAAAATATCCGGTGGCGGTGCTGGCGTGCATTCGCGTACCCCAAGCCATGGCGGCCGCCGCTGCGGTTCTATTGGATTTGTGCAGCCAGGTGGTTGATATCTGCAATCACTATCTGCTAAGCGATCTGGCGGTCTGCGCCGATCTGGCTATGGCCAGCATACGCTGCGCGATCTACAACTGCCGGATAAACCTGGATGAATTGGACACACCCCAGGAGCGCATCGCCATCGAAACTCAAACCCAGCAGATTCTTGATCGCGCCATACCCACTGTCCAGCAACTTTCGCAACGGATCTGGGCGCGGGTTAAACAGTCTGCCAGCACCTAGGACCCTCTCGAAAGCAACGCCCCCCACCAAAAAAAACTGTCCCACCTTCTTTCACGCATCAGCGCGACAGAAGATGGGCCAGTTTGTAACAACCTATTGGCAACTCACCTCCTGATGAACAGGATTAGAGTCTGATCACCCGATCAGTGATCCGCCGACGGGGCAACCGGCGCCTCGGGCGTCAGGAAATTGGTTCGCCCTGCGTGCTGCGAAGCATCCGATTCCTCGGCGGCATCGCCCAGATGTTTCAACCGCAAATTCAAATGCGGATGGAACGCCGTACCTGCCGGAATCAGGTGGCCAAGGATCACGTTCTCCTTCAACCCGGTCAGGTAGTCAACCTTGCCGGCCAAAGCGGCTTCGGTGAGTACCTTGGTGGTCTCCTGGAAGCTGGCTGCCGACAGGAACGAATCCGTCTGCAACGAAGCCTTGGTGATACCCAGCAGCAGCGTCTTGCCTCGTGCTGGACGCGGCTTCTTGGACTTGGCGGGTGTACGACCGGCTGCCTCAGCCGCCTCGTTGGCTTCCTTGAACTCTGCCTTGGAAATCAAATCGCCTTCCTTGAAGTCCGTCTGGCCGGGATCCGACACGCGCACACTGACCGCCAGCTCTTCGTTGCCCTGGCGGAACTTGTGCTTATCCACCACTTCGCCGGGAAGGAACCGGCTATCGCCCGGATCTTCGATCTTCACCTTGCGAAGCATCTGCGTGAGGATCACTTCGATATGTTTATCGTTGATCTTCACACCCTGACTGCGATAGACATTCTGCACCTCAGCCAGCAGATACTGGTACAACGATTCCTCACCCTTGATGCGGATGATATCGTGCGGAACCTGCGGTCCGCGGATCAGCGGGTCGCCCGCTTCGACCGTATCGCCGGCATGCACCTGCAGCTCCTTATCCTGCGGCACGTGGTGTTCGCGCTCCATGCCGGTTTCGTTGCGGACAATGATTGTCATCTTGCCGCGGCGTTTTTCCGACCGGATTTCCACCGTACCGGAAATTTCCGCCAGCACGGTTTCATCCTTGGGTTTGCGGGCTTCAAAGATTTCCGAAACACGCGGCAGACCACCGGTGATATCCTTCGTACCGCCGGCTTCCTTGGGCTGGCGGGTCAGGAGCTGACCTGCAGTCACTTTGGCGCCGTTGGGCACTTCGATACGCGCCTTGGCGGGCAGGTAGTGGAAGTCCAGGATTTTTCCGTCATCGCCCAGAATGGTGATGCGCGGATGGCGCTCGCCCTTGTGTTCAATGACGACCAGCTTGGCATCGCCGTCGCCCTTGCGTTCCTCCTCCAGGCGGACGGTTTCACCTTCTTCAATATCCTCGTATTGCACCACACCGGATTTTTCAGCCAGTGTCGGCGTGATGTGTCCGTCCCACATCACCAGTTGCTGACGAGCCTTGACCTTTTCGCCATGCCCAACCAGCACGGTGGCACCGTAAGGCACTTTATATGACTCGAGTTCGCGGCCCTTGGCATCGACAATGGCCAGTTCACCATTGCGCTTCAGGGCGACCAGGTGTTTCCTGCCTTCGGTATCGACCACTTCCACCGCGTTGATGTCACGATGCTCAACCGTACCGCTGGCGACCGCCTTGATGTCGTTTTCGATGAACGAACCGCTGGCAACACCACCGGTATGGAAAGTACGCATTGTCAACTGCGTGCCGGGTTCACCGATCGACTGGGCGGCGATAATGCCGACCGCCAGCCCTTCCTCCACGCGCTGGTTGGTGCTCATATCCACACCATAGCAGCGGGCGCACACGCCGCGTGCGCTTTCGCACGTCAACGGGCTGCGAACGCGGATCGATTCCAGTTTAAGTTCACGAATCGCATTGGCGATTTCAGTCGTGATGATCTGATTTTCCTCGACGATGGTTTCGTCGGTAATCGGATTGCGAATCGTATCGCGGGCGGTACGACCAACCACCATGTCACGCAGCTCGACTTCGACCGATTCACCCTTGTAGATGGTGCTCTTGGTTACGCCGTTGAGCGTACCGCAGTCAAGCTCATTGACAACCACGTTCTGCGCCACATCGGCCAGCTTACGGGTTAGATAACCGGAGTCGGCCGTCTTGAGCGCCGTATCCGCCAGACCCTTGCGGGCGCCGTGGGTGGAGGAGAAATACTCCAGCACCGACAGACCTTCGCGGAAGTTGCTCTTGATGGGCGTTTCGATGATTTCACCGGATGGTTTGGCCATCAAACCACGGATACCACCCAATTGGCGCATCTGATCCACCGAACCACGGGCCTTACTGGTGGCCATGGTGCTGATGGGGTTGATGTAACGGGGCAGATGCTGCTTTTTAGCTTCCTCGATGCTGATGGGTACGCCGTCGGCATCACGATAGTCATTGTCAATCGTGGCCATCAGGTCATTGGTCACGCGCTCACGGGCATGGCCCCATAGATCGACCAACTGGGAATAACGCTCGCCCTTGGTGATGGCACCCTGGCGATAATTCTTGATGATCATGTCGGCCTTTTTCTGGCTTTCATCCAGAATCGTGGCCTTGCTGTCGGGTGTACGAATGTCGGTAATGCCGAAGCTCAGTGCCGCCAGCGTACTGTGACGGAAACCAAGCTGCTTCATGTCATCCAGCAGGTCGATGGTGGCGGGCCGGCCCAGCATGGCGTAACAGTCCGCGATAACGCGGCTTTGGCCTGCTGAACTGAGGGCATAGTTATAAAACGGCATGCCGGCGGGTAGAACGTCGTTGAAAATACAACGCCCCACCGTCGTCAGGATCACCTTGCCGTTGTAGCCGTCGCGCATGGGACGGATCTCGTACGAGGCATCCAGCCGTTTGCGGTGCTGCTCGGCCTGGTCCCACGAAATGCGCTCGATTGCCACGGGGGCTGAATTCTGGTCAGGCACGACCTGGGCGCGTTCGGGCATGCGCACGAACACCTGGGCATGCGTGGCGATTCGGCCCTGAACATGGGCCATCATCGCTTCGTGGGCACTGTTGAAAATCTTGTATTGCCCACGATCGTTTTCGCGATCCAGCGTGATGTAGTAAATCCCCAGCACGATATCCTGGCTGGGCGAAATAATCGGGCTGCCGTTGGCTGGCGAAAAGATGTTGTTCGGCGCCAGCATCAGAACGTGTGCCTCGGTCTGTGCTTCAACGGACAGGGGCAGGTGTACAGCCATCTGGTCGCCGTCAAAGTCGGCGTTGAAGCCGCGGCAGACCAGCGGATGCACCTTGATGGCGTTACCTTCAACCAGCACCGGCTCGAACGCCTGAATGCCCATGCGGTGCAGCGTCGGGGCGCGGTTGAGCATGACCGGGTGCTGATAGATGCACTCCTCGAGAATATCCCAGACTTCCGGGTCACGCCGCTCGAGCATCTTCTTGGCGCTCTTGACGGTATCGGCCAGTCCATGTTCCTTGAGGCGGCGGATGATAAACGGCTGAAACAATTCCAGCGCGATTTTTTTGGGCAGGCCGCACTGATGCAGTTTTAACTCAGGACCGACGACGATGACCGAACGGGCGGAATAGTCCACGCGCTTACCCAGCAGATTTTCGCGGAAGCGCCCCTGCTTGCCCTTGATCATATCGGTCAGCGATTTCAGCGGGCGGTTCGATGAACCCAGCACCGGCCGACGGCAGCGCCCGTTGTCAAACAGGGCATCGACCGCCTGTTGCAGCATGCGCTTTTCGTTGCGGATGATGACCTCAGGCGCGTTCAGGTCAACCAGCTTCTTCAATCGGTTGTTACGATTGATGATGCGGCGATACAGATCATTCAGGTCGCTGGTGGCGAAGTTGCCGCTTTCCAGCGGAACCAGCGGGCGCAAATCCGGCGGAATCACCGGAATCACATCCATGATCATCCACTCGGTCTTGTTCTGCGAACCGCGGACCGCTTCAACCATCTTCAGACGCTTGGTCAGGTCCTTGATTTTCTGCTTGCTGCCGGTTTTTTCGATGTCGGCGCGAATCTTGATCTGCGCCTGGTTCAGATCGAGCTGCCCGAGCAGCTTCTTGATGGCATCAGCGCCCATTTCCGCCACAAAATCATCGCCATATTTTTCATACGCCTGACGATATTCATCCTCCGTCAGAAGCTGGCGGCGTTTCAGCGACGTTTTACCGGGTTCGGTAACGACATAATCCTGAAAATAGACAATTTTTTCGATATCGCTGGTCTTCATGTCCAGCAGAGCGCCCAGGCGCGAAGGCAACGCCTTGAAGAACCACAGATGAACGATCGGGGCAGCCAGATTGATATGGCCCATGCGTTTACGGCGCACGCGCGAATGGGTGACTTTCACCCCGCAACGATCGCAGATAATTCCCTTGTATTTGGTCCCCTTATACTTGCCGCAGGAACACTCCCAGTCACGCTCGGGGCCGAAAATGCGCTCGCAGAACAAGCCATCTTTTTCAGCCCGATATGTCCGATAGTTGATGGTTTCGGGCTTTTTCACCTCGCCGAAGCTCCACGAACGGATATCGTTGGGGCTGGCCAGTTGAATACGCACTGAACCGTAATCATTCACGCGATCGTAGACGGTTTCTGCCATGATCGTTGTCTTTCTTTCTACAGTTGGTTGTCGCCGGGCGGAGGAAAAACAGGTGGCCGCAATACGTTCCTTTGCGTCCTGTTGTTCAAAATCAGTTTCGATCTCCGCCGGCTACTGGTAATAATCTTCAATTCGTTCCGCACTCAGTTGGGTTACATCAATTCCTGGTCTTCGGACAGACCCAGACCCTGTTTTTTTTCCAGCAGGATATTCAGACCCAAGCCACGGATTTCGTTGCACAACACATCGAAACTCACCGGCGTTCCTGCTTCCAGGGTATTGATGCCCTTGACCATGCTGTCATAAATCTTGGTACGGCCTTCCACGTCGTCGGATTTGACGGTCAGAAGTTCCTGCAGGATGTAGGCGGCGCCATAGGCTTCCAGGCCCCAGACCTCCATCTCACCAAATCGCTGACCACCGGTACGGGCCTTGCCGCCCAGCGGTTGCTGGGTAATCAGGCTGTACGGGCCGGTGGAACGGGCATGAATCTTGTCGTCCACGAGGTGATGCAGTTTCATCATGTAGATGTAACCGACCGTCGTCTTCTGCTCGAAGGCTTCGCCGGTGCGGCCATCGTAAAGCTGAATCTTCCCGCCATAAGGCATGACCACATCCAGCTCATTGACGCTGAGCGACTTGGCGCTGTCTTTACGCTGTTTACGGCGATCCTTGACGGTCTTGTTGGCCTGATCAATGGCAGCGAAAATTTCCGTTTCGCTGGCGCCATCGAACACTGGCGAGACCGCCTGCTGGCCGAGGACCATCATGGCCCAGCCAAGGTGGGTTTCCAGAATCTGCCCCACGTTCATACGGCTGGGCACACCCAGCGGATTGAGCAGAATATCAACCGGTGTTCCGTCATCGAGGAATGGCATGTCTTCTTCGGGAACGATACGGGCGATGACACCCTTGTTACCGTGACGACCGGCCATCTTGTCGCCGACGCTCAGGGTGCGCTTGGTGGCGACATAGATTTTGACCATTTCCAGCACGCCGCTGGGCAGTTCGTCGCCACGTTTCATGTGATCCATGCGACGCTGTTTTTCCTTGATCACCGCCTGGACGCGCGGCCAGAAGCGATTGTAGGTATCCTCGGCCTGGCTCTTGGCTTCCTTGGTCCCCTTGATCCAGTTGAATTCAAAGCCTTCGATCTGTTCCAGAATAACGTCGGCAATTTCACTTTGACCGACTTTCTGGCGGGTGTTGGGGTCAACCAGCACCTGACCCGTGACTTCATTGACCTCGGTAATCATCTGGCGGAAGATCTCGATCGCCTTGGCGTCCATCTCCTTTTCGTAGCGTTCGATGTCTTTTTTGAGCGCCTTCTTCTGGTCGTCGCTCATGTGCATGCGACGGCTGAAGCGCTTGGCGGCGATGACCACGCCTTCCTCACCGGATGGCATTTTCAATGAATCGTTTTTCACATCTTCGCCAGCCCGGCCGAAGATGGCATGGAGCAATTTTTCCTCCGGCGTCAGTTCGCTCTTGCTCTTGGGCGACACCTTGCCGACCAGAATATCCTCGGCACCGACGCGCGTTCCCACGCGCACCACGCCGTTGTCATCCAGGTTCGCCAAGGCCCGTTCGCTGACGTTGGGGATATCGCGGGTAAATTCCTCCCGACCCAGCTTGGTTTCACGGATTTCGACATCGTATTCCTCGATGTGGATCGAGGTGAAGATATCCTCTTTCACCAGCTTCTGGCTGATCACAATCGCGTCTTCGAAGTTGTATCCATCGAATGTCATGAACGCGACCAGGGCGTTGCGCCCCAGCGCCAGCTCACCCTGGTGGGTGGCAGCGCCATCGGCGATGATCTGGGCTTTCTTGACGCGCTGTCCCTTTTTAACGATGGGCTTCTGGTTCTGGCAGGTTCGTTCATTCAACCCGACAAACTTGCGCAGGACATATTCATCGGCGTTGTCGATGAGAATACGTTCGGCATCGACATAGGTTACCGTACCGGCGCGTTCAGCCCGCACAACCATGCCGCTGTTGGCAGCCACGGGTTTTTCCATTCCCGTGCCGACCACGGGCGGATCGGTTCGCAGAAGCGGAACCGCCTGGCGCTGCATGTTGGAACCCATCAAGGCACGGTTGGCGTCATCATGCTCAAGGAACGGGATCAGCGCGGCGGAGACCGAAACGGTCTGGCGCGGGCTGATATCCACATACTGCACTTCCTTGCTGGCCACGGTGTCCAGATCACCTTTGACGCGGGCCAGCACCAGGCCTTTTTTCAGATCGCCTTCCTTGCTGGCCACCACATCCGGCGGCGCCAGCACCACTTTCATTTCCTCGTCAGCGCGAAGCATCTTGTGCTTGCCGTTGACCTTGCCGTTTTCGACCACGCGATAGGGTGTGATCAAAAAGCCGTATTCATCAATGTCGCTATAGATCGACAGCGAGGCAATCAACCCAATGTTGGTCCCTTCGGGCGTCTCAATCGGGCAGATACGACCATAGTGACTGATATGCACGTCACGCACTTCAAAGCCGGCGCGCTTGCGGTTCAGACCGCCAGGACCCAGGGCCGACAACCGGCGTTCGTGCGTCAACTGGCTGAGCGGGTTGGTCTGATCGACCACCTGCGAAAGCTCGCCACGGCCGAAGAAGAAATCGATCGCGCTGCTGATGCTCTTGGAATTGACCAGATCAGCAATCTTGCCGATCTCGTTGGGGTCCTTCATGCTCATGCGTTCCTGCACCGTGCGGCGCAGTTTCAGGAATCCCTTGCGGATTTCTTCCTGCGCCAGTTCATCGATGGTGCGCAGCCGGCGATTGCCCAGGTGGTCAATGTCGTCAACGTAACCTTCGCCACCACGCAACTTGAACATGTATTTCAGCGAATTGACCAGGTCTTCGCTGCGCAGCGTCATGACGGTTTCAGGCACGTTCTGGTCAAATTTGCGATTGATACGGAATCGACCGACGCGCCCCAGACGGTAGCGATTTTCGTCGTAGAACTTTTCGTTGAACAGCGTCTTGGCCTTGTCAATCTGCGGGGGGTTGCCCGGTCGCAGGCGCGCGTAAATTTTCAGCAGCGCATTCTCATGGCTTTCGGCTGAATCCTCAGCAATGGTGTTGAGGATCAGCGGGTCGGCGGCGCGGGTCACGACATCCAGCTTGGTCAGACTCGATGCTTGAATCTTGCCCAGTGAATCAGCGATCTGCGATCCGGCCTTGATGATCTCCTCGCCACTTTCGGCATCGATCACCGGGCTGACGACATAGTAAGCCGCCTGCAGGTCTTTGATCTTGACGGACTTAATTTCGTAAAACTCGCGGATAATGTCTTCGGTCTTGCCATACTTGGCGTCCAGCGCCCGCAGGAACGTGGTGACGGGAAACTTGGTGGACTGGTCAATCTTGACCGCCAGCGTATCTTTCTTGGTGACCGAACATTCGATCCAGCTACCGCGTTCGGGAATAACCCGGCAGCCGTGCAGCGGCCGGTCGCCCTCCTTCTTTTCGACCAGGAAGTCGACGCCGGGCGATCGGTGCAACTGGTTGACGATGACACGTTCAGCACCGTTGATGATGAACTCCCCGCCGCCGATCATGATCGGGATCTCACCCAGGTAGATCGATTCCTCGATCACTTCGTCCTTGTCCTTGCGGGTAAAACGAACCTTGACGCGGAAGGGCATGCCGAAGGTCAGTCGCAGCGCGCGGCATTCATCGGTCGTATAACGCGGTTCACCCAGCTCATAGCAGACATATTCCAGCTTCAGGCTGCCGTCATAGCTGACAATCGGGAAGACTTCACGCAGAAGATTTTCCAACCCCTCGCTCTTACGTTTGGTTGGATCAGTCTCTTTCTGAAGAAAGCGGGCGTACGATTCAATCTGAACCTGAATCAGATTGGGAACCGGCAGGGCATCGCCCCGCTTGGCAAAATCACGAACTTCACGCGTCTGCAATTTAACCTGCATTGATTGATCCTCGCTAACCAGGGCATGAATAAAAGGGCAGTCGGTACAGAAGCTGAAGCAAATTCAGCTCACCTGCATCCGTTGTTACTAAATGGTCTGGCCTGCCGACTTATTTCCAACAAATAAATTTCGTTGCTTTGTAATTCAACCGATCACGTTTCACGGATAAAACTAGTTCAATTTTTGATTTCTCCCAGCTGCCTTCTTGCACAGTCACTTTCTTCCACACTCGCCATTGATCGCGACTGCACGCCCGGGCATTACCGCTTGCACACGAGGCTGCACAATTATTTCGCGCTGCGATGGCACATCTAAACTATATTTACCCCAACCCATCAAACCGACCGCTGCCAACCGTTTGATCCATCAGCAGCAACGGCCCGCAAACGCCAACTTGTTGCAAAATAGTAACTTACAACAAAATTATTATCTCAAAGTCCCAATATATACACAAAATCAGCCCAGTTCCCTTATCTTCGCTATGAAGGGAAGGACTGCTAATGAGTAGAAATTGTTAGGGTCGTGGTCGCCAACCTGACGCAGTAATAGTAGTCGAATGGTCGGGGCATGTCAACTAATGCACAAGAAACTTTTTATTTTTGTAACTATATTATTGTCAAGTGGTTAAAGTCATATATCCCCTGTGCATTCTCATGTAGTGCATCGCCGATAAACCCCTGCAATCGATTGCTGATTTTTAGTGAAAAATCTTGGCAAACCATTTCTTCGGCCGATGTGTCAATAAAATGTCGCATTGACCAGCCGCGAAATCGTCTTTTTTATCGGATTCTGCTTTTCGGTTTGCTTCTGATCAAACTTGTGTCATAGTTGAACGATCAGCCTGCCACAGCTCGTTGCTGGCTGCGATCAAGGCAGCTTGCATCGACGAACCGAATACTGAATATCCTGACCTGATTTTTGTGAGATGAATTATGATGTCCAAAAACCATGGACGCAGTCGTTGTATGATCGAATCGTGCGAATCCCGGCGCCTTTTGTCCGGTACAGTCACGGGGTTTGTCCGTTTGGATAGCAACAACGACGGCGTGGCTGAAACACCGCTGGGGGCCGTCTCCGTTTTCATCGATCAAAACGGCAATAATCAACTTGATCCTTCCGAACCCAAATTCTTTACCGATGGTGCCAGCCACCTGCCTGGCGGGGTTACACCGAACCCCAATTACGGTCGGTATACCATCAGCGATCTGGCTCCGGGGACGTATCGCGTGCGCGTTCAGCCAGCCCACTATCACCGCATTTATCAACCCACAGCCAACAGCGGTACTTATTTCATCACGATTACCGCCAACGAAAGCTATACCGACATCGACTTTGGCGTTCACACCGTTAGTGCGGTCGGCGGAATTATCTATCACGATGCCAACGGCGACGGTGTTTTCACCATGAACCACCCTGTCACCGACGCGGACGGTCATGTGTACCCCGGCGTCGGCGACGACCCGCTGATCGTGGGCATTACTGCCTACCTTGATCTGAACAACAACGGTGTTCACGACAATGATGAACCGACCAACATCAGCCGTGATTACGTCAGTTACTTCCATCAGAACTACAACTTCCGCGATCTTGATCCGGGTACCTACACAATCCGCCTGCTGGACACACCTGCCGGTTATGGCAGCCCGAATCCTGCCTACCGCACCTCAACCGTCAGTGTTGGTCAGGAGACTGAGGACGATAATTTCGGGTTTACCTTGCTCAGTTCATCTTCGGTGGCCTGGCCAACTGTTGATATGAACGGCGACGACAAGGCAGATGTGATCTTGCGCAGCGGCGTTGACACCAGCTATTGGGCGCTCGACGGCGCCCAGCGTATCGCAGTTCAGTCGCTTACCTCCCCGGGAGCTGCATGGAGTCTGGGCGCTGCGGCTGATTTCGATGGTGATGGTCATACCGATCTGGTCTATCACAACAACGCAACGGGCGCCAGCCAGATCTGGCGACATAATGGCACGACGGTTATCCAGCAGATCGATCTGCCGGTCGTGGCCAATACCGCCTGGCGTATCGTTGGCACCGGCGATTTTAATCATGATGGCAAGTTCGATCTGGTGTGGCGCAACAGTACCACCGGCCAGAACACCCTCTGGCTGATGAATGGTACAACCCTGTCAGCCTTCCGCGCTCTTCCTTCCACGGCCGACCTGAACTGGGCAGTCGCAGGCGTCAGCGATTTTGACCACGATGGCATCGACGACATCGTCTGGCGTAATAAGGTCAGCGGAAAGAATACGCTCTGGCTGATGAACAATTCTCAGCGTGTTGCTGCTTTCAAGGCACTGGACACGACGATTGACCAGAACTGGCAAATCGCTGGTGTGGACGACTACAACAACGATGGCAATGCTGACATTTTCTGGCGAAATCTCACGTTAAATCGGAGTTTGATCTGGACGTACAACGCGACACAACGCACCGCTTTTGTTAATGTCATTGTATAAGCGACATTAACCACCTTGTGTATGCGATACCGCATATCTAGGACATAAATGTCTTATTCCTACCGGTTTGTCATGTTATGATCATCCATTGAGATGAGTCATCGCATTGTACAAGCGTCTTGGTTGGCTCCGCAGGTCAAGCGTTTCGTGATTGAAGCGCCTCATGTGGTACGCCGATGCCAACCCGGGCAATTCGTCATTGTGCGCGTGGCTGTCGGGGGAGAACGCATTCCGCTGACCATCGCGCATCCCGATCAAGCCAATCGCACCATCACGTTGGTCGTTCAGGCGATTGGCGCCACAACGCAGGAGCTCTGTGCCCTGCAGGCTGGCGATATGATTGCTGATGTGGCTGGGCCATTGGGTAAACCAACTGAAATTACCAACGTCGGCCATGCCGTTATTGTGGGCGGTGGGGTTGGAACGGCGGTTATTTACCCCCAGGCAGGAGCGTTCAAGGCGGCGGGAAATCGTGTGACGGCGATTATCGGCGGTCGGTCCAAACCGTATGTCATTCTCGAAAAAGAGCTGGCTGATATTTGCGATGAGGTCTTGCCTTGCACCGATGATGGAACATACGGTTTCCACGGTTTTGTCACCCAGCGGCTTGAGCAACTGATTGCCCAATACCAATCCACGAACCAGCCCATCGGACAGGTGATCTGTGCCGGCCCGGTACCCATGATGCGCGCCGTAGCCCAGGCAACGCGCCGTCATAACATCCATACCGTCGCCAGTCTCAATCCGATCATGGTCGATGGCACGGGCATGTGCGGCGGTTGTCGGGTGATGGTCGGTGGGCAAATGGTCTTTGCCTGTGTCGATGGCCCGGAATTTGATGCCCACCAGGTTGATTTTCAGGAACTGTCCAACCGTCAAAGCGCCTACCGCGATCAGGAGCAGGCGGCGGTTGAGCATCATTCCTGCCAGTTGCCGCGGGCGACTTCTCCGTCGGCGCTGGCCAGCAGTCCATGAAGACAGGCGAAGCAGCGCCTAACGCCAGGTCAGCAGTAATTGTGCGGATGGAAAACAAGCAGCAAAGGCAGGTTTGAAGATCAAACTCCAACAATGACAGGATCGATCATGAAGGCTGCCGAACGAATGAAAATTCCGCGTCAGGAAATGCCGCAGCGCGATGCTGTGGAGCGCAGCAGTTCTTTTGATGAAGTGAATCTCGGCCTGCAGGCGCATATCGCGATGCGCGAAGCGCAACGTTGTCTGGGATGCAAAGACGCCAAATGCGTTCAGGGCTGCCCCGTCAATATCGATATTCCCGCCTTCATCCAACGTGTGGCTGATGGCGATTTCAAAGCGGCTGCCGATGTGCTTTACGCCTCCAACGCCCTGCCGGGCATCACCGGCCGCGTCTGTCCGCAGGAATCACAATGCGAATGCAACTGCATTCGCGCCAAAGCCAAAAATAATGCCCCTTCGGCCATCGGGTATCTCGAGCGTTTCGTGGCTGACTGGGCCAGGGAAAATCATTACCACCAGAACCGGACCATTCCCGCCCCCACCGGTTTCAAAGTGGCGATTGTCGGTTCTGGCCCGGCGGGTCTGACCTGCGCCGGAGAGCTGGCGCGGCGTGGGCATGGCGTAACCATCTTTGAAGCCCTGCACGAACCGGGCGGCGTGTTGCTGTATGGCATTCCCGAATTCCGCCTGCCCAAGGCGATTGTGCGCAAGGAGGTGGAGACACTCACCCAGTTGGGCGTTCAGATCGTCTGCAATGTCATCATCGGGCGCACCTACCTGATTGACGATCTTCTGGGCGAAGAAAATTTCGATGCTGTTTTCATCGCCAACGGGGCGGGATTGCCCGTGTTTCAGGGCATCGCCGGCGAAAATTACAAGGGGGTTTATTCCGCCAACGAATACCTCACCCGCGTCAACCTGATGTGCGCCTATGACCAGCAAAGCGCGACGCCGGTTTTGCGACCGAAAAAGGCCGTGGTCGTCGGCGGTGGGAACGTGGCGATGGATTCGATTCGCACCGCCCGGCGGCTTGGGGCTGACCCGGCGACGCTGGTCTATCGTCGGTCGCGGGATGAAATGCCGGCGCGGGTTGAGGAAGTGCTTCACGCCCAGGAGGAAGGCATTGTTTTCGAGATGCTCACCAACCCGGTTGAAATCCTTGGTGATGACAGGGGCTGGGTCAAAGCGGTGCGCTGCCAGCGCATGGAGCTGGGCGAGGCTGATGCCTCGGGGCGGCGCAGCCCCCGCCCGATCGCCGGCAGTGAGTTTGAAATCGAATGTGATGTATTCATCGAAGCCATCGGCACGCGCGCCAATCCGCTGTTGACTCAGACGACACCTGATCTGGCGGTCAATGCGCGGGGAAATATCATCATCGACGCCAACAATATGACCAGTAAGGCAGGCGTTTTCGCCGGCGGCGATATTGTGCGCGGCGCCGCCACCGTGATTCTGGCCATGGGCGATGGCAAGCGCACGGCGGCCAGTATTGATCAGTGGCTGAGACGTGATGACAAGGTGAAATAAGCGAATTTGCAGCGATCATTCGCTGGTATTTTGAAAATAAACCAGGGAGGTTTTCATGCCAGACAAATATCCGATCGGTCAGTTGTGTGTCATCCGTCACCCGCGCCAGCAGGACTATATGGTCTGCATCTGCCATGGTCCGGCCGGTAAGCGGGAACTGCTGGGCCGATTTCCTGATCTGGCGGCGGCTTCGGAATTCGCCCTGCTGGAACGCGACAAACGCAGCGGCCAGGGGGATATCCGCGTCATTCAGTTCCCTGATGATTGTCCCTGCAGCGGCGAAGTGCAGATCAACGTGCGCACGGATTGACCGGCCACCAGCAGCCAACGGCATCGCTGCGCCGTCACCCGCCATTGCGTTGCCTGCCACGGGGCTGTCAGCCATCGGGCGGCCCGGCACGGGGTCGTTCACCCTTTAACCATTCGCCAGTGGATGCTGCGCGCCATTTGCCACCGCGGCCCGGTTAACAGACAATCATCCCACCAGACGAGACCCACGATTTTTTTGGCAGGATTGCATGAACAAGGAAACCATTCGCACCAAGATTGTCGCCACCCTTGGCCCGGCTTCAGACACCGAAGAAATTCTGCTGAAATTATTTGAAGCGGGAGTCGGTGTCTGCCGGTTGAATTTTTCGCACGGTTCGCTGGAGCAGCACCTGCTGACGCTTCAGACCATCCGCCGGGCTGCTGCCCGTTTCAAGCAGCCCATCGCCATTCTCGGTGATCTCTGCGGGCCGAAAATCCGTCTGGGAAAAATTGAAAATATCAATGAAACCGGCGGCATGCCCGTGAAGGTGGGCGATGAGTTGATCGTTCAGCGCGCCAGCATCACCGGCCAGGCGGGCAGGGTCTGCACCAACTACGCCCAGTTCATCGATGAGGTCAATATCGGCGACCGCATCCTGATCGAAGACGGCCTGTTGCGCTTTGTCGTCACGGATAAAAATTTCAATGAACTTCATGCCACCTGTCTGGCGGGCGGAATTCTCAAAACTGGCAAAGGCGTCAACCTGCCCAATTCCACGATCAGCATCCCGTCCATTACCGACCGCGACTGGCAGTGCGTTGACTGGGCCATTGAGAATGATCTGGATTATCTGGCGTTATCGTTTGTGCGGCGTGTCGATGACATTGCCCTGCTGCGCCAGCATCTGCGCAATCGTGTCAGCGATATTCACATCATCGCCAAAATCGAAAAGGCTGAAGCCATCAAGGATATTGACGCCATCGTCGAAGCCAGCGATGGTTTGATGGTTGCCCGTGGCGATCTGGGTGTGGAAATGGACGTGGCCCAGGTGCCGATTATCCAGAAGGATCTGGTGCGGCGCTGCCAGGTGGCTGGCAAGCCGGTCATCGTGGCCACCCAGATGCTTCAGAGCATGATCGAACAGTCCAGCCCAACGCGGGCTGAAGTGAGTGACGTGGCCAATGCCATTTTTGATGGCACTGATGCGGTCATGCTCAGCGGGGAGACCAGCGTCGGCAAATTTCCCATCGGCGCGGTGCATACCATGGCGCATGTCGCCAAAACCACCGAAAACTACGTTGCCAGCACACACGCCGCCCGCGAACCGGCCATGCGCCTGAAAATGATGCAGCTCAGCAGCGCCATCGCCAAGGGTGTCTGGCAGATGGTGCAGGATCTGGATCTGAAACTCGTCGCCATCTGGAGCCAGACCGGCGGTACAGCCCGTATTTTTTCCAAGGCGCGCTTTGTCATTCCCATCATCGCGTTGTCATCGGATCACCGGGCGCTGCGCCGCATGGCGCTGCACTATGGCGTAACGCCGCAGGAAATGCTGCCTCCGCGTGATATGGTCGCGCTGGTATTGCAGATCGACGCGATGGTTCAAAAGTGCAATTACGCCCAGCCCGGCGACCGTATCGTCATTGTGGCGGGTGCCTCCATGGGCACACCATCGACGATGAATTCCGTCATTATCCACACCGTCGGCGAAGCGTGGCACGCCGACCCGGATCAGACAACCTCCGCATCGGCGATCACCATCGATACCCGTTCGTAATCGACGCATTGCAGCGCTGCCGGATCATGGGCGCGGGCGTATTGGCAAAAGCCTGATGGTTTGATTACGTCAGTGATGGATGGGTTGATTTTTGCCCGTAGCGCAAAGGGCGTTAAAAAGCCTTGAGCAAAAGGCGCACAACCTTGTTCAGTCCAGCCTTGGCCCCACCAACAAACTGCTGGAATATTTTATTGGTGACCACCATGAATTCCTCCATCCCCTCCAACCGGCGGCGTGTCGCCAGCACATCGCTGCGCTGCGCCGCCGACTGACCAATCTGCCCCTCGCCGAGCATGCGCTGACATTGCTTGATCGTTTCCAGCACCGGGTCCATTTCACGTCGTTTGCGCTCGGAAGCAATGATGGAAAAAATCTCCCACACGTCGCTGAGACTCTCGAAATATTCGCGTCGCTGGCCGCGTCGGTGCATGCGATGGATGATCCCCCAGTCGCACAGGGCGCGCAGGCTCATACTGGCGTTACCGCGCGAAATATGCAGCCGCGCCATCACATCATCGGTACACAGCGGCTGGGCGGTGATGTAGAGCAAGGCATGAATCTCGGCCATGGTCCGGTTGATTCCCCAGGTCGCCCCCATCTCGCCCCAGCGCCGGATGAAGGTGTCCTGCGCCTCGTGCAACTGCCTTTCAATGTCAACCCCGGATGAAGCTGCGGGTTCAACCTGACGTTTGGATGAAATCGAGCGAATCACAGACGACTCCCATAGTTTCAGTATCTACTGAAACTATAGTCCGCGATAAATCAATTCGCCACTTTCGCATCGGCTGGCCGGATTGATCGACAGGGCAAACGCAAGTAGGCGTCCGATAGGCAATCTCTTACGAGCCACGACCGTCAGGCAGTGGTTTTTGAGCCGATCACCGCTCCCTCACGGTCGCGGCTCGTTAATACATCGACCCTCGCAGGCTACTTGCGAAAGCCCTGGATTGATCGACAATCCCACCAATGGTTCTGGCCAAACGCGGCGGCATGACCAATCAACCAATCGGTGGATCAACCCGTCAGTCCAGAATATCGATTGTCGAAAAATGCCCATTTTCCAGATATTCCAGCGACGCCCCGCCGCCCGTGGAAACATGGCTGACTTGATCGCTCAGCCCCATCTGTTCGATGGCAGCGGCAGAATCACCACCACCGATCACCGTGGTGGCACCGTGACGGGTCACATCCGCCACCGCCTGCGCCACAGCGCGCGTGCCCTGAGCAAACTGCGGCCTTTCAAACACACCCATTGGTCCATTCCAGATCACTGTTTTGGCCTTGGCGATTTCAGCCTGATACGCCTTGATCGTTCTCGGCCCGATATCAAAACCACTCTTGTCGGCGGGAATCACTCCGCCATCCACGATGCTGGTCTGGGTTGAATCGATTCCATCAGCCACCACGGTATCCACCGGCAGGACGAGCTTGCCACCGGCCTTGGCCAGCAGGGTCTTGGCCAGTTCCACCTTGTCAGGCTCGACCAGACTTTTACCCACTGATTTACCCTGCGCCAGGAAAAATGTGTACGCCATCGCCCCGCCGATCAGCAGCTTGTCACACTTGCCCAGCAGTTGCTCGATGACATTGATTTTGTCCGAGACCTTGGCGCCACCCAGAATCGCCACAAACGGCCGCTGGGGCGCGCTGACGGCGTCGCCCAGATATTTCAGTTCTTTTTCGATCAGAAATCCGATCGTGCGCGGTTTGCCCTGCATCGCCTGGGCAGCTCCGAACGTGCTGGCATGTTCACGATGGGCTGTTCCAAAGGCATCATTGACATACACCTCCCCCAGGCGCGCAAGCTGTCCGGCGAAGGCGGGATCATTTTTCTCCTCCTGCTTATGAAAACGAAGATTTTCCAGAATCAACACATCGCCATCGTGCAGCGCTGCCGCCTTTTTCTCGATTTCCGGTCCGATGCAGTCCTGACAAAAATGCACCGGACGCCCAATCAACTGCCCCAGCCGTTCGGCAGTCGGTTTGAGACTGAACTTGCTCTCCGGCCCGTTTTTCGGTCGACCCAGGTGGCTCATCAGAATCAGCCGCCCCCCCCGGTCGATGATGCTGCGAATGGTCGGCAGCGCCTGGACAATGCGGCGATCATCCCCAATCACACCATTTTCCACCGGCACGTTGAAATCAACGCGCATGATGACTCGCTTACCCTTCACATCAACGTCGGCAATCGTTTTTTTAGCCATGGCAGGCAACTCCTGAAAAGTTCAAAATCGTTATGAGTCTGGATGCTATTGACCCCAGCGGCCAAGTCAAGACAGGCTGAAATGATCATCCCCTTTTTGATGTGCTATTCCGTTACAAGCTCTGCACAACGACCAACCGTCACCCTGACAACGCCCCCCCGGCCCGATCAGCAAGCCCGTTGGGGGGGGACCGACCAAAATCGCTGATAAACGCCCGCGGGCGGCGTAGGGCGGGCAGTTTCAACCCTGCATCGGAAAAGTTGTGGGAAAGAAAAAAACTGGAAAATAGATTTATGGCCGATATATTTACGGCAGTAATAGATTCGGTTTAACATCTTCCTTTTTTTCAACGAGGTCGTTGGAGGCTCCGCTTATATATGATGAATATTTCAATTCGGCAGCGTGCGTTGATTCTCACCGCTGTCAGCGCAATCGTTTTTTTCCTGCCCTCAATGGCACTGGCCGCGGGTGAAGCGGATCTGGTTCTACCGGATCTGTCCATCGCCCGGTTTTTCGGTCAAAGCATCAGCGGATTTCAACTGCTGGCGTGGGGGATGTTGATTCCCCTGGCGGGGCTGATTTTTGGAATGGTGATCTACCGTCAGCTCCAGCATCTGCCGGTTCACCGCTCCATGTTGTCGGTTTCAGAGCTGATCTACGAAACCTGCAAAACCTACCTCAAAAATCAGGGCAAGTTCATTCTGATCCTCTGGTGCTTTGTGGCCGCGATCATGGTGGTCTATTTCGGCTTCCTGGCCGCCGAGCCCAAACCGGTGATGATTGCCCATGATGCCGGGGCGCAGATGGTTCATTCCGCCACGTCCGAAGCAGCCAGCGGAGCAGCATCGGCGGTGCATGAATATCCCACCGCTGCCCGTGTGCTGATTATTTTGCTGTTCAGCCTGATCGGCATTGCTGGCAGTTACGCGGTGGCGTGGTTCGGGATTCGCGTGAACACCTTCGCCAACAGCCGCACGAGCATGGCCAGTCTGCGCGGCAAACCGTGGCTGGTCTGCTCGATTCCGCTGCGGGCGGGCATGAGTATCGGCATGGTGTTGATCAGTCTGGAACTGCTGATCATGTTGACGATTCTGCTGTTCCTGCCATCCAATCTCGCCGGGCCGTGTTTCATCGGTTTTGCCATTGGCGAATCGCTGGGTGCCGCCGTTTTGCGTATCGCCGGTGGTATTTTCACCAAAATCGCGGATATCGGGGCGGATTTGATGAAGATCGTCTTCAAGGTGGAGGAAGACGACGCGCGTAACCCGGGGGTTATTGCTGACTGCGTGGGTGACAACGCGGGCGACTCGGTTGGCCCGACCGCTGACGGATTTGAGACCTACGGCGTTACCGGTGTGGCGCTGATCGTGTTTGTCATGCTGGCGGTAACTGATCTGCACATACAGGTGCAATTGCTGGTCTGGATTTTCGCGATGCGCCTTCTGATGGTCATCTCCTCCGGCGTCAGCTACCTGATCAACGAAGCGGTGAATCGTGCCCGCTACGTTAATGCCCAACAGATGGACTTTGAAAAACCGTTGACCAGCCTGGTCTGGCTGACCAGTATTCTGTCGATCGTCGGAACCTATCTGGCGTCGATGGCGCTGATCCCGCTGCTGGCTGAGGACTATACCCTGTGGTGGAAGCTGGCGACGATCATTTCCTGCGGCACGCTGGCCGGGGCACTGATTCCAGAATTGACCAAATATTTCACCTCCGTCCATTCACGCCACGTCCGCGAAGTTCTGAACACCAGCCGCGAAGGCGGTGCTTCGCTGAACATCCTGTCGGGTCTGACCGCCGGTAACTTCTCCGCCTTCTGGATCGGCGGTGTGGTGCTGGTCATCCTGATGGCGATTGCCTGGGGTGTCAGCACGGCAATGCCGGTGGACATCATGGCAGCGCCATCGGTGTTCGCCTTTGGTCTGGTGGCGTTCGGCTTTTTGGGCATGGGGCCGGTGACCATTGCGGTTGACAGCTACGGGCCGGTGACGGACAACGCCCAGAGCGTTTACGAATTGTCACTGATCGAAACCGTCCCCAATGTCGAGGCGGAAGTTGAGCAGCAACTGGGCCAAAAGCCCGACTTCGAGCGGGCCAAGATGCTCCTGGAAGAAAATGACGGCGCTGGCAATACTTTCAAGGCGACAGCCAAACCCGTGCTCATCGGTACGGCCGTGGTGGGCGCAACAACCCTGATCTTCTCGATCATCATGGTGCTGACACAAAGCCTGCAGGACCATGCGGCCATCGGGCGGTTGTCGATCATGTACGCCCCATTCCTGCTGGGCCTGATCGCTGGTGGCGGCGTGGTCTACTGGTTCAGCGGAGCCAGTTGTCAGGCGGTCATCGCCGGAGCCTATCGCGCCGTGTCGTTCATCAAGCGCAACATGCGTCTGGACGGGCAAAAAGCTTCGACGGAAGATTCCAAGCGCGTGGTCGCCATCTGCACACACTACGCGCAGAGCGGCATGTTCAATATCTTCATCGCCACGTTCTTCCTCACGCTTTCCGCCGCCTTTTTTGAAAACTATTTCTTCATCGGGTTCCTGATCGCCATTGCCATTTTCGGTTTGTTCCAGGCAATCTTCATGGCCAACGCCGGTGGCGCGTGGGACAACGCCAAGAAAATTGTCGAGACTGAGCTGAACATGAAGGGAACCCCTTTGCATGATGCAACAGTCGTCGGCGATACCGTGGGTGACCCCTTCAAGGACACCAGCTCGGTGGCGCTCAATCCGGTGATCAAATTCAGCACGTTGTTCGGTCTGCTGGCGGTTGAACTGGCGATCCAGCTCAATGGCCCGATCGAAGGCGGGTTCATCCAGCGCTGGGAGACCGTGCGACTGATCCTGGCGATTGTCTTCCTGATTGCGGCCTTGATTTTCGTCTACCGCTCGTTCTATGGCATGCGTATCAACCCCGCTGACGAGGAAGGTGGCGAAATCGCAGCCAAGTAAGCTGGGCGAGGCACGTTCATTACATTGAAGACGCAGGGCGATTGAGCAATCAATCGTCCTGTTTTTTTGCGCTGTGCGGTTGATTGTGCTGCGGCACTACTGGCGTTGGTGCTGCGGGCGCCGGCACTACTGGCGCGGGTGCTGAATGTGATGATGGCGCGCGATCTCCAGCATTCGCACCGCCAGTTCATCGCGGGCAATCCACTGCTCGCCCTCAGCGCTGACCAGATACGCCCCCGCTTCAGGCCCGCTGACCATATCCAGCGTGTTGGCCACCAGATAATCTGCTTGGCTGGCCAGACGACTGCGACGCGCGATCTCCAGCAGTTGCTGCCGCGAACAACCGACTTCCAGCTTGAATTTCACCAACAGACCGTTGTAGTTCCACGGGTTGCGAAACAGATCGACGAGTTTTTCCGTGGGTTGCGCCAGAACTGCGATGCGCGGGTGGGTGCTGCGGACTTTCCCGGCTTGTACATCCTCCACCACCCACTGCTGACGACCATCTGGCAGTTGTTTTTGTTCGACCACCGCAAAAGTGCGAACCGGCTTGTAATCCGCCACCGCCGCCGCCATGAAAATGCCGCTGTACTGCTGCTGCGTCACCCGCTCTTGTAATGCCGCCCGAAGTTCAGCGTGACTGACAAACCCATACCCATGCAGGCGCGGCGAATCTGACGCCAGCTCAGCCAGATGCTGTTGATTGCTGGTAAGCAGATCCACTTCCCCCAGCTCGGTCAGCGCGCGGGCTATTTTCAAACCCGTGTTACCGGAAAAGATATTGCCCCAATCACGAACATCATCAATCTTTTCGCGCGTATTGCCCGCCGTTACCAGAAATCGCATGCGTCTATCATAACGATTTATCGGATGTGATGAACAAGTTGGGCTGGGTGACTAAATATCCTGTGGCGCAGTATCATCTGCTACGATTGATTCGATCGGCATTGACACCACGCGGCCAATGCCCTGTAGTAAACCTGATTCATCGGCTGGACTTTACCGGATCATGTTTCAACACTCATTTTTTGTGGTTATGAACAATATCAACCTCAGTCCCATTGGTTGGCGCAATTATTTTCGGCGTTTGTCAGCCACCGCCTGCTGCCTGGTTCCTGTGCTGATGCTGACACTCATCGGCTGCGCACCAGACAAGCGCGCAGCTCAAGGCGTTGCCCCCGTCCCGCAATCCGCCGTAACGTCCGCGCGGTCAACCGAGGCCCCTGCCGCAGTAAACTCAGCCACCAATCACACCTCGACGGGCGCTCAAGCGCCCGCAGGCTGGCGCCGTCTTCGGCACAGTGTTCTGCTCGATTTCAACAGCCCAGCCGATGCAGTTTTTATCAATCTCTCCCCCGCCACACCCGCCGCAGCGACCGACCCCGTAATTCGTAACGGTCAGCTCGTACTGGAACCAGAGACTGCACAGGTACAGATCAAACTGTCATCGCTCTTGTCCGGCCGCACATTTCCCGGCGACTGGACACTGCTGGGCGGGCACTTGCAGGCGCAACGCGATGTCACCGTCGATCTGATCTACAGCATCGACGGTCAGACCATTCTTGAAAAACAGCAACAACTCCCCGCCGATCAATTCGTCCCGGTGATGCTCGACCTGACCCGGTTGAATGAATCGCAACTGGCTGCCTCAGCCCAATTAACCGCAGGAACCGGCCGCGCCCTGTTGACGATTCGACCCCATGCGCCAGCCACCATCTTGATCGACGACATTCTGCTGCTGGATAACCGCGAAAATCTCACGCCTCCCGGCGCAACCTGGGCGATTCAGCGTAAAGGTTACCAACTGGAAATCGATCAACCGGATCTGTTTTCCCTTTCGCTTTCCACCGACGTATCGCAGCCGCCCGCGTGGACTATTGAGCAATTCAGCGCTCAGCGCATCATCGCGCAACAAAATAATCCGCCCGGCCAGTGGGTGATTTATGCCGATGGGCGCTCGTTTGAGAACAGCCACTTGAAAATGCTCACCCCGCCCGCCGCGGATGATGCCCTCTATCTCCGCCAGCACAACACCCCAGCCCAAATCACCCTGCCCTCGGAACAAGGACGATTGTTGCGCCAAACCCCCGGTGATCTGAATAATGACGGTTACAACGAAGCGCTGGGCGCCTATCAACTTCAGGCGCACGCCGCACGACTCGATGTGACCATAACCCCGCGAACCCCGACCCTGACCAACCCCATTCTGGAAATCAGCGATCTGCCGGCTGGTAAGCTGATCGCCACGGCGGAGGGCCACCTCATCGACACCTGCCAGCGCCTGCCTGATAACGATGTCCTGATCATCGTCCCCCACGAGATTCAGCGCCCCACCACCATCAACATCCGCGTGCAATAGTCGCTGCCGTGCCGTAACCCAGCGTAATAATCACCATGACCACCACGGCTGGTGGTATTGCGCGGCTGCAACACAGTTTTGCTGTAATGTTCCACGTGGAACATTGCATCAGACACTTGGCGCATCATCAGCCACCGCGTCTAATCCGGTTTTGTCCGCTCGTGGCGCAGCACGTGATGCGCCCCCCACCGCGATCCGACTTACGCCAATTTGCCGCAAACGATCTCGGTCACCTGTCTCAGCGTCGCCTGCCCGCCCAGGTCGCGCGTATGGTTGGCTTTGTCAGCCACGGTTGCCTGGCACGCCTGTTTAATCGCGGTCGCCGCCGGTTTTTGCTCCAGAAAATCAAGCATCATCGCGACACTTAAAAACGTGGCAATCGGGTTGGCCAGACCCTGACCGGCGATATCCGGCGCCGAACCGTGGACAGGTTCAAACATACTGGCTGCCTGGCGCGTCGGGTTGATATTGCCGCTGGCGGCCATTCCCATCCCGCCCTGAATCGCCGCCCCCAGATCGGTGATGATGTCGCCAAACATATTGGTCGTCACAATCACATCATAAATGCGCGGCTTGGTCACCATGTACATCGTGCAGGCATCGACGTGATGATAGTCGGTTTCAATGCCAGCATATTCCGCCTTGACCTGCTCGAACGCCCTGATCCACAGATTGTGGGCATAGCGCAGCACATTGGTCTTGGCGACCAGCGTCACTTTTTTCCGCCCAAAAGCCTGGGCATACTCAAAGGCATAACGAATACACCGTTCCACCCCGCGCCGCGTGGTCACTTCGATCTGATTGGCCACTTCATGCGGCGTATTCTTGTAGACAAACCCACCCTGACCCGCGTAAAGGCCCTCGGTGTTTTCCCGGACAATCGTCATATTAATATCGTCCGCCCCCACATTGGCCAGCGGCGTTGGCACACCCGGCAACAACCGCGTCGGACGCAGGTTGATGTACTGATCCAGCTCGAAACGCATCTTCAGCAATATTTCTGTTTCCAGAATCCCCTGCGGAATCTTCGCCTGCCCGCGCGGATCAACCCCCACCGCGCCGAACAGAATCGCGTCATGCGCCGCCAGTTCCTTCAAGGCTGAATCGGGCAACGTCTGCCCCGTCGCCAGATAATGTTCCGCCCCGAAGGGATAATCCGTCGTCTGATAGGTAAAACCAAATTTCCTGGCCACCACATCCAACACCTTCAACCCTGCGGGTACAACTTCCTTACCCACACCATCACCCGGCATTACAGCTATTTTCATCAATCGATTCACTCCTGAATGGTAAAGGAAAAAAGATAGCAGAACTGTCCGTAAAAGACACGGCTGGCTGCAAAAACTATTGCTTATTGCGCCTACGCCGCCACTTCAGCGCACCGGCCATTACGAATCAAACAGATTTTGCTCATCCTGATCCGGTTGCTGCGGCGGATTCCACTTCAAACCCAGATGGTCATACGCCAGTCTCGTCGCTCGCCGCCCCTGCCGCGTGCGCGTCACCAGCGCCTGTTGCAGTAAAAATGGTTCCACCACATCCTCCAGCGTATCGCGCTCCTCGCCAAGCGTCGCCGCCACCGCTTCAATTCCCACCGGCCCCCCTTCGTACACCTCGACGATAATTTTTAGAAACTGCCGGTCCTGTTCATCCAGCCCCCGGTCATCAATACCCTCCAGCTCCAGTGCTTTCTGCGTCACCGCCAGGGTCAGTTTTCCGCTGGCCTCAACCGCCGCATAATCACGCGCCCGCCGCAAAAGCCGGTTGGCCACCCGTGGCGTGCCCCGCGAACGTCGCGCCAACTCCCATAACGCCTGATCCTCAGCCACCAGCTCCAGCAACCGCGCATTCTGCTGCAAAATCGTATGTAGCGCTTCCGGTGGATAAAACTGCAGATTCAACGGAATCCCAAAACGCCCGCGCATCGGCCCCGTCAACAACCCCAGCCGCGTAGTCGCCCCGACCAGCGTAAACGGCTCGAGCGGAATCGTCACCGTCCGCGCGTGCATCCCCGCATCCAGCGGAATATCCACCTTGAAATCCTCCATCGCCGAATAGAGATGCTCCTCCACAATCACCGGCAGGCGATGAATCTCGTCGATGAACAGCACATCCCCTTTTTGCAACTTGGTCAAAATACCCACCAAGTCAGCCCCTTTGCTGATCGCCGGGCCGTTGGCCACCTGAACCGCTGCCCCCATCTCATTGGCCAGAACATGCGCCAAAGTCGTCTTACCCAGCCCCGGCGGCCCATGCAGCAGAACGTGCTCCACCGGCTCGCCGCGACTTTTAGCCGCTGTGACCGCAATTCGCAGCTTGCGGATTAACTGCTCCTGCCCTACATATTGTTCAAAACGCTGCGGGCGCAAGGCGTAGTTCAACTGATTTTCCTGCTCACCCTGACTCTGGTTGGAAATAATCCGCTCGCGCGTCATGGAATATGGTTTTAACCGTGTTGTCCGAGTATGTCCAAATTGTCGAACCACAATACAGACCATAATGAAGTCGAAAATTGTCCGCTGCTCATTCAATCACGCTTGTGAACACTGTGGCGAACTGTCGCATGATTTGGCGCGATTAAAACATCTTCATTGTCTGTTTCAGCTCTGTAGAATATAAACGATCTTGGTCTTTCATGAGTTTGCCCGTGCCCTCAGTCACCTATAACCGAACTTTACATATTCTGGCGTGGTTGACCACACTCGCCACCTTTCCACTGATCTGGATGGGCGGGCTGGTAACGAGTCATGGCGTGGGATTGGCCGTCCCCGATTGGCCTAACTCCTTTGGATACAACATGTTCCTGCTCCCATGGCATATCTGGGAGCAGTGGGGCGTATTTTACGAACACACCCACCGCCTGCTCGGCACGTTGGTCGGTTTCTTATCCATTTTGCTGGTTCTCTGCGCCTGGCTGACCAAACCAACCACCACCAGCCAACGCTGGCTGAGTGTGGCCGTATTGCTGACGGTCATCACTCAGGGCGTGCTCGGCGGTCTGCGCGTCGTCTGGGTCAGTCTGGATTTAGCCATTATCCACGGCATTTTCGCCCAGGCCGCCCTTTGCCTCATGGGCCTGATGATGGTCATCAGCTCACGCTGGTGGCAAAATATCGTATCTCAACTGTCATCTAAAAACTGTACTGAAAAAGAGTTACGCAATTTACGATCCCTGCGAACTCTGGCCGTAACCTGCGTCATCCTGATGTTCGCCCAGCTCGTGGTGGCGGCGCTCATGCGCCATCATCAAGCCGGACTGGCCATTCCCGACCTCCCGCTGCATTACGGCCACCTCCTGCCACCGATTTCATCCGAAGGTCTGCAACTGGCCAACGCCCAGCGTATCGCCGAAGACGCCACCAGCCCCAATCCTGTCCTTGGTCAGGTGACACTGGGTCAAATCTGGCTGCACTTTGCACATCGCCTCGGTGCGGTTATTGTAACCATCGCCTTGATGTGGCTGGCGATTCGTGTTGTTCAGCGGGCGTCAAAATACAAAGGTCTGCCATCGATCGCGCTGACGGTTGTCCTGTTTTTGATCGTTCAGCTTACGCTGGGCATACTGACCGTCTGGTGGCGCAAACCCGCCGATCTGGCTTCGCTGCATGTGGCCGTCGGCGCGTTGCTGTTATTGACGACGTTTGTCCTGACTGTGCGTATTTTCCGCGTCGGCCGCGTCTGCGGCGTGGCTGAACAACCCCACGTCGCATCCGGCACCAACGCTTTGTCTTCGACCACAAGTGCTCAGATTTCAACTCCATGAAAGCATCATCGAATCTGGTCAATCTCCGCCAAAGCCGACTTGGGTTCTCCCCCAGCGCGGCCATGGCGCGCCTGGGCGATTTTTACGAACTCACCAAACTGCGCATGAATTTTCTGGTCGTCGCCACGGCAGCCCTCGGTTTTTACATGGCCGCCGACACCTACAACTGGGGACTGCTCCTGGCCACGTTGATCGGCACGTCCCTCTCCGCTGGTTGCGCCACCGTATTTAATCAGCTCATGGAGCGTCAATACGACGCCCTCATGCCGCGCACCCATAATCGCCCCCTGCCCGCCAACCGTATCTCCCCCACCGAAGCCGCGCTCTGGGCGGTCATGCTGGGCGTCACCGGCGTGGGCTGCCTGGCCCTGTTCGTCAATCTCCTGACCGCTTTTCTCAGTCTCTTAACCATTCTGCTTTATGTGCTGATTTATACCCCCATGAAGCGCACCACCTCGCTGTGTACGATTGTGGGCGCCATCCCCGGCGCCATTCCCCCCGTGATGGGCTGGACCGCCTACCACAACGCCCTTTCCTTTGAAGCCGTCATCCTGTTCCTCATCCTGTTCATCTGGCAGATGCCGCATTTTCTGGCCATCGCCGTTTTATACAAGGACGATTACAACTCCGGCGGTTACAAAATGCTCCCCTGCGTTGACGATCAGTCCTTATCCATGACCTCGCATCAGGTTCTGCTCTATCTGCTGGCGCTGCTGCCCATCAGCCTGGCACCGGCGTGGTTTGGCATGACCGGATCACGCTACATGATCGTCGCGTTGATCCTCGGTCT
>WBZR01001214.1_pt1 | contig 33957 bp, 30 predicted proteins | sample 5204231 | NCBI WGS metagenome assembly WBZR01 (sample SAMN12412403, study PRJNA552823) | activated sludge metagenome | isolation source: activated sludge from anammox sidestream of wastewater treatment plant... | place: USA: Virginia | collected 2017-08 | reverse complement strand
AATTTTGCCACTTTTTTTCTATTTCATTAGAATTGAAATTAATCATAATATAAAAATTATACAACAATAATACAAAATAATAAAAATTTTACAAATAAGTATTTTTATGGTAAATTAAAATAGAAATTAATTCTTTTAACCTTTAAAATCAATTCAAAATGAAATTTAAAAAATTGTCTTATTGGGTAATAGCTATATCAATTATCTTTATATGCCCTATACAAATCTTATCTGAACCAAAAAATAGAAGTGCAACATATCTTTCTTTAATTTTATTTCTTATTGGTTTAATAATGATTGTAGCAAATAAAGAATTTCTTTCTGACAAAGATAAATAATTCAAAGAAATTTCTAACTTATCAAAACACTTTTTTATAAAGTGTTTTTTTATATCTTGAATCTAAATAATATCCATTGAATTATCGAAAAAACTATTCCAAATATTGCTGTCTGCCAAAATCCTAATAAATGAAATCCTGGTGTTAGCTTACTTGCCAGCATTAAAAATACAATATTTAATACTAAATAAAATATACCTAATGTTAAAAAATTAATTGGCCAAGTTATAAATTTAATAATTGGCTTAATTATTAAGTTTATAATAGTTAATATTAATGTAAAGATTAAAATTGATGTCCAGTCATTATAACCAATACTTAACAATTTAACAGATATTAAAACTGATAAAAAACTTAAAATAAAATACATCATATATTATTATTATATAATATAATTTATTATATAAAAAAGCTATGCTATAATGTGTAGAATTAATCTTGAATTATAATAAATATGAAACCTTTACAAAAATTTTTGAAAAATCAAATTGCTGTATCAATAATAGCGGCTGCAATTATTATTTCTGCTGGAATTATATCCTATGCAATAATAAATAAAGGTGGAAATAACACAAAAACTTCTATATTAGATTCAATAATGAGTGAAGATAAATATTTTAATGGAGATGATTTTAATGAAAATGAGTATATATTAGGAAATAAAGAAAATAAAATTACTTTACTTGTATATTCTGATTTTGAATGTCCATATTGCAAAAATTTACAAGAAAACACTATACAAAAACTACAAAAAAAATATTCATTAGATGAAAACGATTATAAAAAAGCAAAAATATCTATTGTATATAGACACTTTGCTTTAAGTTTTCATGATAAAGCTCCAACGGAAAGTAATGCTTCTTTATGTGTAAGAGAGTTGTATGGACAAAATGCTTATATTAACTTTATTAATAGACTTTATAGTATAACACCAGCAAATAATGGTCTTGATTTGTCTATTTTGCCTGATATTGCAAAATATGCTGTAGATGAAGCTAAAAATAAAAATCAAAATATAAATAAAGATTTTGATTTAAATGAATTAGTTAATTGTATAAATACAATGCCTTATAATGATGAATTTTTATCAAATCACAATGATGCAATAAGTGCTGGTTTAGAAGGTACTCCATATTCTTTGATTTTGTATAAAGACAAAGATGGTCAATTAATAGTTCAAAAAATTTCTGGCGCTATTGAAACATCATATTTTGAAAAAATTATAGATAAATTATTAAAAATATAAAATTTATAAAAAAGTATTTTTAATTTCTTTCAAAACCAAAATTACTTTTTCTATATCATTTTCATTATTATAAATATGAAAAGACACTCTTGTAAGCCCATTTGGAATATTTAAATAATTTATAAGTGGCTCTACACAATGATGTCCTGCTCTTACTTGTATATTATGTTTTGCAAATATTTCAACAACATTTTGTGAATGAATTTCTTTTCTATTTACTATAATTTGAAAAGAAACAATACCTACATTTCTATCACTTCGTCCTGCAAAAATATTTATTTTAAAATTTTCATCAATATTTAATTCTTTTATTTTTTTTAAAAATATTTCTGTTAATCTTTGAATATATTCATAAGATTTATTTTTTACACTTTCTAAAAATTTAATTGTTTCTGATGCACCAATTATTCCAGCAATATTAGATGTGCCCGCTTCAAAAGCTTTAATATCACTTCTTAAATCAAAACTCTCTTTTTGCACATTAGAAATTATACCTCCACCTAAAATACTTGGATACATTTGTCTTGATAAATTTCTTTTTATTAAAAGCACTCCGACTCCAGTAGGCCCAAAAGCTTTATGGAGTGAGAAATATCCAGCGTCAACATATTTTCCCAATTCTTTCATATTTATATTCATATGCGAAAATCCAGATGTCATATCACAAATTACAAAAATATTTTTATTTATTTTTTTAATTTCTTCTATAATACTTTTAATATCATTTATTGTTCCAAGAACATTTGAAGCTAAAGTAATTGAAACTATTTTAGTCTTCTCTGATACAAGATTTTTAATATCATATAAATCTAAATCAAAATATGAATCTAGTTCTAAAAATTTTAAATTCATTTTTTTTATTTTCGCTAATTTTTGTAATGGCAAAAGTGTAGAATGATGCTCCATTATAGTTGTCAAAATTTCGTCTCCTTCATTCAAAAATTTATATTTTTCATCATAAATATTTATCATATCTATAAGCATATTACTAGATGCTGTTGCTCCAGAAGTCCAAATAATATCTTCTTCACTAGTGTTTAGATATTTAGCTAAAAATTTTTTTGATTCATTATATTCTTCAGTAGCTTTTATAGATATTTTAGAAATAGATCTGTCTATATTACTTCTATAATGAAAATAATATTCATTCATTTTTTGAATAACAGAATCAGGTGTAAGAGATGATGTCGCAGAATCAAGATAAATTAAATCTTCACCCGTATTATTTTTATAATTTTCAAAAATTTGAAACTGTTTTTTAATATCATTCATTTCAATATTATACATTAATTACTTTAAAAACATTGAAAGTTCATCTGAAAAGTAAAAATAAAAAGCAATTGCTCCAAAAGAATATTTTTTACCATAAAGATTTATTTCTGCACCCCCAACCTTAGGATCAATATTTGGATGAGAATTATTAAAACCAATATTATATAATGTAGCGATAATTTCTGGTCTATCAGAAATTGAAAATCCAGCATTTTTCCATGCTGTTTCAATTTGTTTTAAATATATCGCAGCATAAAGATAAGAATAATAATGATCTTTTTCATTTGTAAGCCTTCTCACTCTCTCTGCATCATTCCCATTAAGTAAAATAGTATCTTTATATTCTGTGTTTGTTGATGTTGAAATATTTGTATAAATAGTATTTGCAGTAGAAGAAATTTTATTATCTTTTACTACTTCAAGTGTAAATGCATCTACAAGTAAACTTTCACTATTTGTAGAATAATCTAAAAGATGGGAATATTTTTCTCCTAAATAATATTGACTATTTGGATTTTTAAGATTTCTTTCAATCTCTTTAGCAGTAGCTTCTTTTATACCGTATATCCCAAGACTAAATTGTGTTTGTGTTCCAAGTACAGCAAGTGGCTGAAAATATCTTTTAAATATTTCTCTTTCGCTTGTCATAAGACGAAGTTGTTCAGCTACAAGAGGAGTAATTATTAATCTTGCATTTATATTAGTTTCTTTTGCAACTCTTTCTATAATATTTTTATCTTTTTCTATACCAAGAGATATAACTTTCCATTCCTCAAGATTTTTAATGTATTCAAAATCTTTTACAGCTATATTACTCCTTTCATCATTACCATTTTCAGCATTATTTAAAAGTTTTTTAAAATATTGTGATTGATTGTCTATATATCCTTTACTTTTTGTTAAACCAAATTTCATTGCAAAAAATATTACTGTTAAAACAAAACCCCAAATAGCAAAAATTACTATTAAAACTTTTATTACTATTTTTATAAATTTTGACAATCTTCGCATAAAATATATTATTCTTTTTTTAATATTTTAATTAAAAATTATATTTCTAACTTCATCTAAAGATAATTTATTGTATTTACCTATCGCTAGACCTTTTTCTTCTTTATAAAGTGGAATTAAATGCACATGCACATGAGGAACTTGTAATCCTTCTATAACTATAGCAACTCTCAAAATATTTAATTTTTCTTTCAATTTATTTTCAAGCATTATACCAATCTTTTTTGATATAGACATTAATTCTAAATATTCTTCATCATTCAAGTCAAAAATATAATCTATTTCTTTTTTTGGGACAACAAGTAAATGGCCATCTCGCACAGGATTAATATCTAAAAAAGCAATATATTTTTCGTCTTCATAAAATATATCTGCTTCTATTTCTCTATTAATAATTTTAGTAAAAATACTCGACATACTATAAAAATATATATTTTGTGCGCCGGGTTGGATTTGAACCAACGTAGCCCGAAGGGCGACAGATTTACAGTCTGTTGTAATTGACCACTCTACCACCGACGCATATTAAAAATAGATAAAAATATATAAATATTTAAATCTATTTTTAATTTTAAAATTATAACATAAAAAACTCTTTTTAAGAAATTTATTTTTTCTTTAATACTCTCTTTAAATATTGTCCTGTAAAAGATTCTTTTACATTTGCTACATATTCTGGAGTACCTTGTGCAATAATTTTACCACCACATATTCCACCTTCTGGACCAATATCTATAATATAATCTGCGCTTTTTACAATATCTAAATTATGTTCAATGAGAATTACAGTATTTCCACTATCTACAAGTCTATTTAATATTTCTAAAAGTTTTTTAACATCTTCATAATGTAGACCGATTGATGGCTCATCTAAAAGATATATTGTCTTTTCTGTATGTCTTCTATAGAGCTCACTAGATATTTTCACTCTTTGTGCCTCGCCACCAGATAAAGTAGTAGCACTTTGTCCAAGTTCAAGATAACCAAGACCTACATCATTTAATGATTTTACTCTATCATAAATAGCAGGAATAGCTTCAAAAAATTTTAATGCCTCTTCTACTGTCATTTTCAAAATATCATAAATACTTTTTCCTTTATATTTTACTTCAAGAGTTTCTTTCATAAATCTTTTACCATTACAGACATCACATGTTACATATACTGTAGGTAAAAAATGCATTTCAACAGCAATCTCTCCATTACCTTCACAAGCTTCACAACGACCACCTTTTCTATTAAATGAAAATCTTGAATGACTCCAGCCACGAATTCTCGCTTCTTCTGTATTTGCAAAAAGCTCACGAATAGGAGTCCATGCCCCAGTATAAGTAGCAGGATTACTTCTCGGGGTTCTACCTATAGCTGACTGATCTATCATTACAACTCTTGAAATATATTCTGTACCTGTTATCTCTTCACAATTATATATTTTTGCAGTTCTATATCTCCTTTCAAGTCTAGCAAGAAGATTTTTATATAAAATCTCATACATAAAACTAGACTTTCCAGATCCAGATACTCCTGTAATAACATTAAATTTTCCAAGCGGGACTCTAACATTTAAATTTTTAATATTAAAAATATTTCCATTTTTGATTTTTATTTCTGCACCATTACCGTCTCTTCTTTTTTTAGGTATTGGAATTTCTGTTTCACCTCTTAAATATGAAAGAGTTAAAGATTTTGAAGTATTTGTTTTAGATGTTAATAATTCTTCAAGATATCCTGATACTACTACTTTACCTCCATGAACTCCTGCTTTTGGACCAATATCAACAATATAATCACTAGCAAATATAGTATCCTCATCATGTTCTACTACAATAATAGTATTTCCCATATCACGAAGTGTGGTTAAAGTTTTTATAAGTCTATCATTATCTCTTTGATGAAGTCCTATAGTTGGCTCATCAAGCACATATAGTGCTCCGACTAATTTACTACCAAGTTGACTTGCTAAACGAATTCTTTGCGCCTCACCACCAGACAAAGTATCTGCTTTACGATTTAGATTTAAATAATTAAGTCCCACATCAAGCATAAAAATAAGCCTTGATTCTATTTCTTTCAAAACCACATTTGTGATTTCTAATTCTTTTTTTGTAAAAATATTTTGTAATTTTTCAAAATATTTTTTTGCTTCTTCTATTGTAAGATTTGTAATATCTACTATGTTTATTCTATCTTCTTTTTTATCGCCTAGAAACACATTTAATGCTTCTTTGCGAAGTCTTTTACCTTCACAATCTGGACAAATATCTAATCCATGAAATTCTTTTGTACCAAGACCATTACAAGCTTGACATGCTCCGTATGGAGAATTAAAAGAAAAAAGTCTTGGCTCTATTTCTGGAAATGAAAATCCACAATTACTACATGCAAACTTATTACTCATAATAAATTTTTCTTTTTCACCATTTTCATTTATCATTTCTATTTCTACCAACCCATTTGATTCATTTAATGCTCTTTCAATAGCTTCTGAAAGTCTTATCATTGCATCTTTTTTATTAGCTAAAAGTTTTAATTCATCTATTAAAATAAAATCTACAACAAAAGATATATTATGTTTTTTAGTTTTAGATAATTCTATTCTATCTCTTAAATTTTTCTTTTCTCCGTCTATTATTACTTCTTTATAACCTCTGCCGAGCATATCATATAACATTTGATAATATTCTCCTTTTCTTCCTCTCACCATTGGTGCTAAAATTCTAACTCCCAAATCTGAAAATTGAACTCCTTTTATACTTTTTATATCTTTTTCAAATTTTCTATAATCAATCTTTTTTACTTTTTCTAAAATAAAATTAATTATTTCTTCATTTGATAGTTTTTGTATTTTATGTCCACAATCTATACAATATGGTTTACCTACCCTCGCATAAAGTACTCTTAAATAATCATATATTTCTGTGATAGTGGCTACTGTACTTCTTGGATTTCTACCTGCTGACTTTTGATCAATAGAAATAGCAGGAGAGAGGCCAACTATTTCATCTACATCTGGCTTTTGCATTTGATTAAGAAATTGTCTAGCATATGCTGAAAGACTTTCTACATATCTTCTCTGTCCTTCTGCAAATATAGTATCAAAGGCAAGAGAAGATTTACCACTTCCAGAAAGTCCAGTAAAAACAATCATTTTATGTCGTGGCATTTCTACTGTAATATTTTTCAAATTATGAGTGCGAGCACCTCTTACAATAATCTTTTCTATTTGCTCATTTTTAATATTTAGATTTTCTTTTTTAGACATTTTCTTATAATAGCATTTTCTCTATAAAATAAAAAATCCCCAGTATTAATTCTAAGGATTTTTCTTTTATAATATTTTTATTTTATAAAAATATTTTTTAAAATAAATTAAATATTAAGCAGTAGTAGTTGCAACTTCTTCTATGTTATTGATAGGAACAGAAACTTCTTCTTTTACTTCTTCTTTAGAAGCAATTTCTAAACTTCTGATTAAATCTTTTGCTGATGTTTTTGAAATTTCATTGTTTGCTGCATTATTTTCAACAATAGCAAGCCAAGAATCCCCATCTACACCTTTTACTTCTTGTATATAATATTCAACATTATTTTTTGTATCAATAATATATTTTATATTTGTATCATTTTGATCTGCAAATTTTACATCTTGTATTACAACTGTATCATTTGTATTTAAATATTCATTTATATAATCATCAACTGAAAAACCTCTTCCTCCTTCATAAGTAAAATACAAAGTAACATCATTTATATTTTTATCATTATTTAACATAAACCATCTTGATTGATTACCTATGCCTTGTTTTATATTTTCTGTTTTTTTATGAATAAAAGAAAAGTCTAATTTATGTTCTCCTTCAAATTGAGCTTTTACAAAGCCTTTATATTTAATATAGTCTTCTGAGTTAGCGATATCTATTAAATTATTATCAGAAACTTTTTTTACTTTATCTGAAGATCCTCTAAAAATAAAAACAACTAATAAAATTAGAATCAAAATACTAATTAATCTCCAAAGAGTTTTTTTATTTTTTAATTTTAATATTATATTCTTAAAATCTATCTTTTTCATATATTTTGCATACTTTATATATAGTATATTTGTTATATTAGCATTTTATAGTTTTTTTTGCACCCTTGATTTTTATTAAATTTATTACATATTTTATACTTGACAAATATATTTTATTATGCTATACTATAATAATAATAGCTATGAATTGCTTATTTGAATTGCTTAATCAACTCAAATAAAAAAACTTTATATTTCAAATGATATAAAGTTTTTTTATTTTTCTAATTTTTTATTTTTTAATAAATTTATTTCATCGCGAAGTATTGCAGCTGTCTCAAAATCAAGAGACTTTACAGCTTCATTCATTTGTTTTTCTTTTAATCTAATTAATTTATTTGGATTTTTCTCAAAAAGCTTTTTATCTATAGCAAGCTCATATTCTACTGACTTTTGATGATCTTTTTTTAATTCTTCTGTTATGTCTTTTATATTTTTAATAATGGTCTTTGGAGTAATATTATTTTTCTTATTATATTCTTCTTGAATTTTTCTTCTTCTTTCTGTTTCTCCTATTGCCCTTTCAAGTGAACCTGTCATATTATCAGCATAAAGTATTACTCTACCGTCTATATTTCTAGCAGCTCTTCCAATGGTTTGTATAAGAGAAGTTTCGCTTCGTAAAAATCCTTCTTTATCAGCATCTAGGATTCCAATCAAAGACACTTCTGGCAAATCCAGCCCCTCTCTTAAAAGATTTACTCCTACGAGACAATCAAATTCTCCTTTTCGCAGTCTAGTGAGTATTTCTATTCTTTCAAGAGTCTCTACATCGCTATGAAGATATTCTGCTTTTATCTTTTTCTCTTTTAAATATTCAGCTAAGCTTTCTGCCATCTTTTTAGTTAAAGTTGTAGCCAATACTCTTTTTCCATTTTTAATTTCTCGGACAGCTTCCATTATAAAATCATATACTTGCCCTTTATATTTTCCTTTCTCCATTACTGGTTTTATTTCAAGTTTTGGATCAAGTAAACCTGTTGGACGAATTATTTGCTCTACTATTTTGTCAGAATTTTCTCTTTCATATATTGCTGGTGTAGCTGATACATAGACAACATCTTTTATTTTATTTTGAAATTCATCATATTTAAGTGGTCTATTATCTTTTGCACTTGGTAGACGAAATCCAAATTCTACAAGAGTTTGTTTTCTTGCTTGATCACCATTATACATTGCACGAAGTTGAGGAATAGATACATGACTTTCATCAATTACAGTTAGAAAATCTCTATCATTAATAGAAAAATAATCAATCAAAGTGTCTGGAGCTTCACCTACACTTTTGCCTGAAAAATGTCTACTATAATTCTCAATTCCAGAACAATAACCAAATTCTTTTATACTTGCAATATCATAGCTTGTCCTTCTTTTTAATCTTTCTATTTCTAATAATTTATTATTTCCATTTTTTGTTTCTTTTTCAAATTCTTTTAATCTACTTTTTAACTCAACTTGTATAGATTTTATAGCTTTTTCTTGAGCAAGTTTATCTGAAATAAAATGCTTTGCTGGGAAAATATAATAATCATTTACTACTTCTATTTCTCGCATTGATACTGGATCTGTTAAAGTAAGTCTATCAATAATCCCATTTTGTATTTCAATTTGTAGCATTATAGTTTCACTCATTGGCATAATATCTATTCTATTTCCAAGAGTTCTAAAAGTCCCAGATGATAAATCAGCATTTGTTCTTTCATAATGAATCTCTACAAACATTTTCATTAAATCCACCTTTGAGATTTTTTGTCCTATATATAATCTTTTATTTACTTTTTCATATTCAATTGGAGAACCAAGACCATAAATACAAGATACAGAAGCTACAATAATAACATCATTACGAGTTAGAAGTGATTGAGTAGAAGCATGACGAAGTCTGTCTATTTCTTCATTTATTTGTGCATCTTTTTCAATATATGTGTCTGTTATAGGTAAATATGCTTCTGGTTGATAATAATCATAATAAGAAACAAAATAATGCACTGCATTATTTGGGAAAAAAGTTTTAAATTCTTGTGCAAGTTGAGCAGCTAAAGTCTTATTATGGGCTATTACAAGTGTTGGCTTATTTATTTTCTCTATCACATTTGCCATAGTAAAAGTTTTACCTGTACCTGTTGCTCCAAGTAAAGTCAATTTTGTATTTTTCTTTTTTCCATTTTCTAATTCTTTTACTAATTCTAAAATAGCCTTTGGCTGATCACCTGCTGGCTTCATATTACTCACTATTTTAAATTTATTAAAATTTTTAATCATTATTAAATGATATCAAAAATTAGAAAAAAGAAAAAGGAGCAAAAGCTCCTTTTTTTAGTTTTTTAAAGATAATAATATATCCAATAATTCTTTATCACAAATAGAAGATTTATATACTCTAATCCTTCTATGATAAACAGGTCTTAGACTTTCTTTTGTGTAAATAAATATATTAAAATCTGATCTAAGTTCAAAAATTAAATTATCAAATACACACAAATTATTCTCTGTTCTGATGCCTAAATCTTTTTCTTTTTTGTGATGCAATATAAGAGCTTCGTAAAGCTTTTCATCTTTTATAGAAAATAAGAAATTAGCATCAGAAAAACCTTTAAAATATGCTTCAAGTTTTTGATTTTCAAACTCAAATCTTAAACAACAAGCATTAAAAACATCTTTTAGAATAAATTCTTTTTTCATTTTATATTATTTTATTTTTAAGAATAAATATTTCCTATTATACTATAACATAATATAGATAAAAAATCAAGTTTTTATTTATATTTATCAAGTGTTTCTTTTTTGAATTCAAAAAATCTATCTTCTAATATACTTTTTCTAATATCTTTTACTAAATGAACTATAAAATGTAAATTATGAAGTGAAGCAATAGTCGCCGCTATCATTTCTTTACTTCTAAAAAGATGTGCTAAATAACTTTTTGTGTATTTGTTGGCATAGCAAGTGATATCTTCACAAATAGGACTATAATCTTCTTTATATTTACTATTAAAAATATTTATTCTACCTTCTTTTGTGTAAATAGATCCATTTCTTGCTAGTCTTGTAGGAGCTACACAATCAAAAGTATCTATTCCATTTTCTATACCATAAAAAAGATCTTCTATTTCACCTATACCTAAAAAATGTCTTGGTTTATTTTCTGGAAGATTTTCATTTGTTATTTTTAATATTTTTGTCATATCTTCTTTTGTAAAGCTTCCACCAATACCAAATCCATCAAAAGACTTTTTTATTATTTCTCCATTTTGATTTTTTATTTCTATTTCCATTTCACCTAAAACTTTTGCACTTTGTATTCTTAAATCATCATATATACCTCCTTGAACTACTGCATAAAGTGCTTGCATTTCATTTGTAGCATTACTTATTCCTAATTTATGATGATGTGTAAGTGATCTTTTTGCCCATCTATGTGTCCTTTCTAATGCTTCGATTTGATAATCATATTTTGCAAGTGGGCTGGTGCATTCATCAAAAGCAAAAAATATATCTGCACCCAAATCATGCTGTATCTCCATTGATTTTTCTGGAGTAAAAAAGTGTTTGCTACCATCTATCACACTTCGAAACTCTACTCCATTTTCAGATATTTTTACCAAAGATTTTTCTTTTTCTGTTTTATTTTTATTTAAGCGAAATCTTTTAAAAAACAAATTATCTATTATTAAAAAAGTAATAATCATTATAAAAGAATTTAAAAGAAGATTCATATCTGTGCTATTAATCCTAACTATAAATCCTATAAATAAACAAATTAAAATTTCTATAAAAATAATTTTATTTTTTAAAAAAAAGTTTTTTAATTTTGAATTTTTATTTTTAAGTTCTAAATTTTTATCAATATTTTGATTTGTAAGATCTTCTCTTTTTGCTATTTTTGATACCCCTACTCCCATAGCAGCTCCAAGAGAAAATACTTGAAATCCTCCACTATCTGTCCATGTTGGCCCATTATAATTCATCATTTTTGCAAATCCACCATGCTTTTTCACAATTTCATTACCTGGCTCAAGATATAAATGATAAGTATTAGCAAGACAACTATCAGCTCCTACATATTTTTGAAAATCTTCTGAAAGTATGCTTTTAATAGTTGCCTTTGTACCGACAGGAATAAAGGCTGGGGTTTCAATATTACCATGCGGAGTATGAATTATTCCAACTCTTGCAAGTGGAGCTTCATTAGATTTTTTTATAATTTCAAAATTAAAATTTTTATTAGACATTGTTTAAAGAATATAACATAATTATTATTATAAAAATAATTAAAAAATTAATACCCCACTATCTCTTCACATTTTGCAACTATTCCTCTTACAGATAAATTGTCTTCTATACCCATTCTTTCTACTCGTAGATTTAATCTATTTCTATTTTCTGCTATTATTTCTGCTACAAGACTACCAAGTCCTCCAACTTTTGAATGTTCTTCAAGAGTGATAATATTTTTATGATTACTTGCAAAATTATTTATAAAAGATTTTATTTTTTCATTTATATATTCACTACTTGATGATATTAAAGACATATTCAAGACTGTAACTTTATAATTCATTTCTTCTAATTCCTTTGCTGCCATAATTGCATTATATAAAATAGGACCACAGGCAATAATAGAAACTTCAAATTGAGCTTCTAAATTTTTAGAAAAATAAACTATTTCTGGCATACCAGTCCATTCTTTTATCATTCCATCATTTTTAATAAAATAATTTTCATCAAAAATATTAACAGAATCTACACTAGAAATTTTGAAATATGAAAAACTAGATTGACCTTCTTTATTAAAAAACTTTTCTACTACTGATAATAAATATTTATTTTCTATTTCATCGGCTGGAACAAAAACATTTATATTTCCTAAATTTCTCAATATAGCTATATCATTTGCTGTTTCTCTTGATGGAAGCAATAATGATTTTGCTAATTTTGATTCTGTATGCTCTACTGGACATTGCATATTCAAAATAATTACATTCATTGTATGTTTTATTCTATTTAATACTTTTGAAAGTCCTGTATAAAGTTTATAAAAATTATCTAAAAGTCCTGTATTTCTATTTTTCAAATCATCATTAAATGCTTCATTTATCAAAAACACATTTTTATTTTCTCTTCTTGATACAATAGACGATATTTGAACTGCTTCTTCAGCATTAAAAATATGTTTAAGATTAATACTAGACTCTTGTAAATTATCAACCTTAAAAACAGTATTATTTTGATTATCAAAATTAAGTAAAGTATCAAAAGTCTTTCTTGTCATATTTCCAAACTCTTTATTTTTTTCATCATTAAATATCTTTTTATTTAACATATATTTTATTATGTATTTGCTAAAATAATAGTTGGCTTTTCAAGTCTTTTTGCATAAATAATAGCATCACAAACATTTTCAACTTTTCTAGAAATAATCAATGTATCAAAACCCATATTTATTAATTTACCATTTAATTTATTTTCTTTATTTATATTTATTTTATCTTCTCTTGTATATACTATTATTATAATTCTTCTCATATTGTTTTTTTGTATATATTCAAGAGCTGTAATATTGTTTAATAAATCAATGTCGCTTACTATTATATAATAATATCTTTCATGATTATTATCAGATTCTCTATCTACAACATAATGCCCTATCGCATCGCCAAAAGTATTTTCTGATGTTAAAAAAGTATTTTTTTCTAAATATTCTTCTAATTTTTCAAAATCATAATAACCATTATGAACTCTAACTATATTTTCTGTAATTTTTGCATAATTATTAGTAGAAAAAACAAAATCTCTGTTTTTCCAATTTGGATTTTTATTATCATGATTTAGAGACTTGAAATATAATCCTATATATATTGGAGCTAATGAGTATATATTTATTATAGAAGTGTCTAAAAAATTTGAAAAAGTATTTTTAATAGTCAAATTAACATCTTCCAAAACAATATCTAAAGCTTCTATTTCATCTTTAGTTATAGATTTCATAATAAAATTATATCACAAGATTTTATGTTAATTCTTTAAAATTTTTATAAAAAGCTTTATCATTATATATTTCTTTTACCAAATAAGAACCTATTATTATAGAATTTACATTATAATTCTTGATTTTTTTGATACTTTCATTATTTATAGCCCCATCTAATTGTATATTTAATTCATCATCTAAGAAATGATGTTTCAAAAAAGATAATAATTCTATACATCTATAATCAAAATCTTGACCTTGTAATCCTATTTTATTTATACTCATTATTTGTAATCCTAAATATCTATTTATTTTTAGAAATGATAATATTTTTTCTTTGTTTTTTAATAAAAAATCTAATTTCGCTGTTATAAATATTTTTATATTATTATCTTTTGCTTCGTTTAATATCAAACTCATATTATCTGAATCAAAAATATCATCTATATGTATTATAATTTTTTTAGCATTTAGATTTTTTGCTAAATAAAAATATTTTAATTGATCTTTACACATTATATGATATTCAATATCAAAATATTTATTATATAATTTTATTTTTTGTATTTCATTTTCTTTTTTGGGTATAAATGTTTTATTTTTAACAAAAATGCCATCACAAAAATCAATTTGTATATTATGAATATTTAATTTATCTTTCAAAGAGATAAGTTTTTCTAGTTTTTGTTCTAAATCAATAAATTCTTTTTCTAAAAAAGCTAAAATAATATTCATATTAATTTACACTTAAATTTATTTTATCATTTTCTAAACTATTTAACTCTTCTAAACTTTCTTTTGATAAAGATATTTCTGATTGATTAAAATCTTCTATTTCTGCAACTCTTCTTTTATGTCTTGAATTTTCGCCATTTTCTTTATCTATAAATTTTGTTAACAAAAATGTATTTACAGCTTCTTTTGCAAAATCAAAAGAAATAAATCTCGCACCAAAAGACAATATATTTGCATTATTATGCTCTCTCAAAAGTTTTACTAATTCTATATTTTCATTATTTATAACTCCCGCTCTAATTCCTTTATATTTGTCTGCTACCATAGCTTCACCTTGCCCTGATCCTCCAAAAATAATTGCAAGATTTTCATCTTTACCTATATAAATATCACTAGATAATGCTCCTGCTGCCATAGATATGTATTTTGGATAGTCATCTGATTCATCATATTCATATGCTCCAAAATCAATAATTTCTATATCTTGTATAACTCTTCCTTTTTTAGTCATTTCTATAAGTAAATCATCTTTATTAACTTCTAGAAAAAGTTTAATATCTTCTTTTAATTGAAATCCAGCATGATCTGTTGCTAAATATATTTTCATATATAATTATATTATACTATAAAAGTAAATTATATTTATCTAATATATATATATATATAATCAAAAACTATATTATTTTTGCTACTTTCATTACATGATCAAGCAATGTTTGTGTATAACCAATCTCATTATCATACCAAGCAAGAACTTTTACTAAATTACCATCTACTACTCTCGTCATCTGCATATCTACAATACTTGCAAATCTTAATCCTAATATATCAGTAGAAACTAAATCTTCTTTACTAACAGCTAAAATAGCTTGCCATTTATCTGTTTTAGAAGCATTTTCTAAAATTCTATTAACTTCTTCTACACTCGTATTTCTTTTAGCAATAAAAGTAATATCTGCAATACTACCAACTATACTAGGAACTCTAATTGAAATACCATCAAAAAGTCCTTGTAAATTTTTGTATGCTTTTGTAAATGCTGTAGCGGCACCTGTTGATGATGGAATTATATTTTGTGCTCCAGCTCTACCTTCCCTTTTGTCTTTTTTATTAACACTATCTACTATTGATTGTGATGCTGTATAAGAATGCACTGTATTTAATATTGCTTTTTCTATACCTATTGCTTCATCTAAAACAGCTATTACTGGTGATATAGCATTAGTAGTACAAGAAGCATTGCTGGTTATTTTGTTTTTTGATAAATTTTCTTCATTTATACCAACTAATACAGTATCTGTTATTCTTTGTGAATCTTTTGTGTCTTTTGCTGGAGCAGATAATACTACTCTTTTTGCTCCACTTTCAATATGAAAATACGACTTATCAGCACTTACAAAAAGTCCAGTACATTCTACAACAATATCTATATTAAAATTAGTCCAGATTTTGTTTTGTATAAAATTATTTGTATCTTTTTCTGATATATATCTTATTTCTTTTTTTATTCCATTAAATAATTCTAATAATATGTATTTTTCATTTTCTGAAATTATTTTACTATCTATATGTTTAAATATTTTATTTCTATATACAGAATCGTATTTTAATAAATAAATCATATCATCTATATTACCAAGATCATTTATCACTGAGACATTTATATTATTCTTTATATTTTTGTCTGATAAATATAATTTCAAAAAAGCTCTACCTATTCTACCAAAACCATTTATTGCAATATTTTTCATATATTTCTAATAAGATTTTAACATGAAAATATAAAAACTTTTTACTTGACATATAAATATTATTGTGATAAAATACAATAAGATCATTATAAGATGATTTTTGATCTTTAAAATATTTTTTAAACAAAAAAACAAATACAAAATGAAAAAACAATTTCTTTCTTTTGCTTTAGTTATTTCAATTTTGACTTTCTTTGCTTCTTGCAAACAAAAAAGTCCAATCTGGGATAGAACCCCGTCTGATACAACTTTTTCTACAGGATTTCCTCTGACAGAATTTCACAAACTTGGCGAAGCAAATGATACTGTTGCACAAAAAGCAATAGTAAATAAGTATCGCCGACAGCTTACCAAAAACATTATGTCTCACTATCCATGTGTGAGAAATGAAGAAAATGTAAGACTTGTTTTTGGTTCAGGAAAAGTAAAAGATCTTTTATCAGGAGACGGAAAGACTTATAGCGGTAAATTTAAAAATGAACTTATTGTTATAGTAAATGACTCTTGTGTAAGAGATACTGTCTTTCTCGCTTGTGGTAATGGTATGCTTTCTCCAATTAATTTTAAAAGTTATTCAGATTGGGGATCGGTTGAGAAGTGTAAATTTGAAATAGAAAAAGGACAAAGTCTTGCTTATTATTTACCAAAAATTGAAAGCTGGGGTATTAAAGCTAATGAGCTTGGTATACCAATCGCTGATGCTGATCGAAAAGTTGTCAATCATAAAGTTTATATGAATCAATTGGGTAAATGGTGGAGTAGTTACTTATTTCCTGGTGATATTATAGATCTTTGTGATGGAACTGTCAAAAATAAAGCAGGGCAAGTAGTTGATTTTGAAAGGAGGATTTTGGAGACTAAAAAATTAAAAAACAAACTCTTAAAACAAAAGTCTCTCTAATTAAAAAAGAAATTGAAAAAGTTTCAAAAGAAAAAGTTTTTAAAGAGATTAATACTGTAAATCATTAATAGTAAAATCCTTTTAAATAAAAACCGGAACGTTGTAAAATGTGCCGGTTATTTTTTAAATTTTATTTATAGTGTTTATTCATTTATAGCTAACTCTCCGATATAAAGCCCTCTCAAAATATTTTGTTGCATTTTATTTGTGCCATGTTTAGCTCCAAAAATTTCGGTACCATCTTTACCGCAAATTTTAGCTATAGAATCAGCTCCTCCGGGATGTTCTGAAATAAATTTTGTTAAGTCATAAATCTTTCCTCCAATATTTGTCCAGCAACTATCTTTAGTGTTGCGAGTTTCAACTTCTAGAAGTGATATGGCTTTTGCTTCTATATTGTTTACTTGTTCAAGACTTTGATTATTTTGAATATTATTATCAGGTTTTTTGAAATAAAAATATACAACTACTAATAAAATTATAATTATTATCCAAATTACTTTTTTCATATATTTATATAATAGCACACAACTTTTATTTTTTACCAAATTTAACAAATTCAAAATTATTTTTTATTTCTTCTTCTATGTTGTTATTTATTGGAACCTTTTTGCCAGGGTTCAAAATATTATTCTCGTCAAAAATATTTTTAACTTTTCTAAATAAATCAATCATTTCTTTGTCATACATTTCTAATAAATATGGAGTTCTCACAAGTCCATCATTATGTTCTCCTGTTATAGATCCTTTATATTTCTTAATCAGTGAATAAACTTCTTTACCGCAAGATTTTATTGTTTCTATATTTTCAGCTTTTTTGTTTTCATCATCAAAATTCATTAATGGTATTATATGTAAATTACCATCTCCTACATGTCCTGCAATTGTATAAAATAATTTATATTTATTAAGTATTGGTATAAGTTCATTTAAGAAATCTCCTAAATCTTCTCCTTTAACAATAATGTCATCTATAAATGGCGCAGTGTGTAATCCTCGGACTTTTTGTCTTAATAAATTAAAACTCTCTCTTCTCATTGTCCAATATTTCTCTGTTTCAAATTCTGTTTTAATATATCTTGTATTTATGTTTTTATTGTTTTTATCTAATTCATCTTTACAAGATAAAATTCTTTTTTCTATTTCATTTTCATTATCACCTGTGAATTCTGCTAACAAAAACAATTTAGGAGTCCCAAATGTTAATACAGTCCAAGCTTCTCTCCAAAATGATAATCCTAATCTTATAAACTTAAATATATTCAAATTATTTTGTTTTGAAAATATATTTGATAAAAATGCTGGAAAAAACTTTATTGCAACCTTAAATGTGCTATCGTCATAGCTTTCAAAAGATTCTGGATTATGTTTTAATACTATTTTTCTAATATTTCCTAAACTTTGTAAATCTTTTGTCAAAATCAATAATAATTTTGAGTGTTTTTTGGGTGTTATAAGAGAAAGTTTTGCTTTTGTAACTATTGCAAGTGTTCCTTGTGATCCTGTTATTATTTTGGTTAAATCATAGTATTTTTCACCATTTATCTCTCTCTCTATATTCCATAAATAATATCCAGCTGAGTTTTTTGAAACTTTCGGCCTATTCCTTTCTATTATTTTTTTATTTTCTTCATTTTGTATTAATTCAAAAATATTTTTGTATATTTTGTATTCTAATAATTCAGTACTCAAAATAGTCAGCTTGTTTTCTATTTCTTTTTTATTTAATGGTTTAATAATAGTCATTTCGCCATTTGATAACACAACTTCTAATTCTAATATATAGTTTTCTGTTTTGCCATAAATTAATCCTTTTTCTCCACCAGAATTATTTGATATCATTCCACCAATAGCACATATTTCTCTTGAAGCAGGAAATGAAGGCAATAATAAATTACTTTTTAATGTTTCTTTTTCAAAATCTCTATAATAAACACCTGGCTCTACTATTGCAAATTTATTTTCTTTATCTATTTTTTCTATATGATTAAAATATTTTGAAAATGATAAAATAATAGAATTCCCAATTGCTCCACCTGACATATCAGTTCCTCCACTTCTGCTTGTTATGGTGTATTTTTCAGTTTTTTCATTATTAATAAAAGACAATAATTTACTAATTTCAAATTTGTTTTTTGGATATATTATTATTTTTGGATATATTTTGAATAAGCTTGTGTCTTCGCTATTCTTTTCTAATGCTGATTTATCTTTACTAAAATGGATTTTATTTTCTTCTAAAAATGTAATTAATTTATTCATACAAAATAATATTATCTATATGAATTATTATACCATTATCTTTTCTTAAAATATTCATATTCCACTTATTTGTATTTATAATTTCTTTTACTATTGATAATCCTAGTCCAGATCCAATAGTTGTATCTTTAATGTTTTTTGCTCTAAAAAATCTATCTCCAACTTTTTTAATATCTTCTTTATTTATACCAATTCCTGTATCTTCAACTTTTATAGATAAATAGTTTTTTGTAAATCTTTTTTTAATATCCAAAATTATTTTTACCTCACCTTTTTCTGTAAATTTGAAACTATTGGATAATAGATTATTAAAAACTCTATCTAAATGTTGTTTATTAACATTAAAATATAAATTATTATCATTTTTGATATTATTTTCAATAATAAACTTTACATTTTCTTTTTTTGAGTTTTTTTGTATTTCAAAAACATTATTTATTATTTCTTCTAAATTATTTATATATATATATTCTTTTTTTGTTTCTGCATATTTTATCCTTGCTTCAAAAAGCAAATCATCTATTATATTTGTCATATTTTGTATTTCATTAGATATTTCTTGTAAATTATTTTCAGAAATACTTATAAAATCTTCATTGCTTAAATCTTTGTTTTTTAATCTCTCTATTTTCTTTAACAAAAAGTCTTTTTTCATATTTATTATTGAAAGTGGAGTTCTCAACTCGTGAGAAACATTTGAAGAAAAGCTTTTTTGTAAATTAATCATATATTCAATAGGCATAAGCATTTTTTTTACCATTCTATCAAAGAATAGTATAGACAAAATAAAAATTATAATATCCGAAATAATAAGTAAAAATAAAGTTTGATTTTGTAAATCATTAAAAAAGTTATTAGAATTAATATCACTCTTTGATTCTAAATACTTAAAAACAGGAGATATTTGAAATATAATATCTTGTGTCAAAAGTTTATAAACAACAAAAGAAAAAGAAAACAAAATAAAAAACACAAAAAAAGAAGCTATAATATCAAGTTTTAATCTTGTTGATATAAATAAATTATCTTTTTTTGTTAATATTTTCATTTATTTGTTAAAAAATTAATCTATAACCTTCATTTCTTATTGTATCTATTTTACCGACAAAATTATTCTCTATTAATTTACTTCGTAAATTATGTAAATGCACATCTACAAATCTACTACTTGGATTACCTTTTTCTTTCCATATTCTTTCTAATATATTTTCTTTGCTTACTATGTTTTCATTTGCTTCAAATAATATTTTGAATATATCTGATTCTTTTGATGTCAAAATAATTACTTTTTCTTTATCATCATTATTTATAATGATTTCATTATTATTAGCATTAAAAGTGAAACTATTTCTAATATCTTTATTTATTTCTTTATTTATTGATATTGTATTTTTGTTTTCTAAAACATTTCTTCTATAAAGATTATGTATTCTTGCTACTAATTCTCTTATATTAAATGGCTTAACCATATAATCATCAGCTCCTGCTGCAAGGCCAAATATTTTATCATCTACACTGTCTTTAGCTGTCAAAAGTATAAAACTACTTCTTATGCCTATACCTTTCATTTCTCGCATTACTTCAACACCTTCTCTCATTGGCATCATTCTATCCATTATTATTACATCAAATTGTATTGCTTTTTTGAGATTTTCTTTAACAATAGATAATGCTTGAACTCCATTAAATGCTGTATCTACATCAAAACCTTCTTCTTCAAGATATGCTTTAATGCCTTCATTTAATTTCAAATTATCTTCTACAATCAAGACTTTCATATATAAATTATAACAAAAATAATAAACAAATAAAAAGAATTCTTAACCAAAATTATTCTTCATCATTACTAAATTCACCATCAAAATTTTCTAAACTATATACAATATCCATCATTTCTCCTGACATTATTTTCTCTATTCCATGCCAAGATTTCTTAATTCTGTGATCAGTTATTCTATCTTGTGGAAAATTATATGTTCTAATCTTTTCACTTCTATCTCCTGTACCTACTTGTTCCCTTTTAGCTTCCACTCCTTCTTTATTAAACTTTTCTTCTTCCATTTGATCAAGTCTTGCTTGAAGCATTTCCATTGCTCTTTCTCTGTTTTTTAATTGACTTCTCTCAATAGTACATTTAACAGCTATACCTGTTGGTTTGTGTATAAGTCTAACTGCTGTTTCTACTTTATTTACATTTTGTCCTCCAGCACCACCAGATCTTGATGTTTCCATTTCAATATCTGCTGGATTTATTGTTATTTTTTTGATTTTTCGTATTGGCATTACAGCTACAGTCACAGTAGAAGTATGAACTCTGCCATTCTTTTCTGTGTCTGGTATTCTTTGTACTCTATGAACTCCCATTTCATACTTAAACATATTCCATGCATTTTGTCCTGTTATAGAAAAAGACACATCTTTATAACCACCAACATCTGATACTGATTCATCTAATTTCTCAAAACTACATTTATTTTTGAGTGCAAAGTTTTGATACATATTTGCAAGCTCTGCTGCAAATAGTGATGCCTCATCACCACCAGCTCCTGATGCTATTTCAAGTATTAATGCTTTTGGCTTTTCTTCTTCAATCTTATCTTTATCCAAAATATCACTCATTTCTCGCCATAAGTTTTCTTTTTGTATATTTATGTTTTTTATTTCTTCTTCTGCTATTTGCTTCATTTCTATATCTAAATTATTTTCAGATAATAATAAATTAGCATCTTCTTCTTTTCTTAATAAATCTTCATAAATTAAATAACTAGTATATTTAGTCTTTTCATTATTTTTGAAATCTTCTATTGTATAAGTCATAACTTTATTATATATCAAAAATAAAAACACTCTAAAAAATGAGAGTGTTTTTATTTTTTGATTTAAGCTTTTTTAGAAACTTTAGCTGCTGCTACTTTTTTCTTGAATTTATCAACTCTACCTGCTGAGTCTAATACTTTTTCTTGTCCTGTATAAAATGGATGACAAGAAGAGCAAATTTCTATTTCAATTTCTTTCTTGGTGGATCCCACTATATACTTTGCTCCACAAGCACAATTTATCTTTGCATCTTCAAAATATTCTCCATGTATGTCTTTTTTCATAATTTTTAGTTTATAACTATATTATATATATAGTATATCATAATTACAAGATAAAATCAACTAAAAAACCAGCCACAAGGACTGGTGATGTAACATATATATATGTTAATCTTTTTATAATTAAAAGTCAAGGAATATCTGTTAATAACCTTACCTTTCTATTTCTTTTCTAATATCATCTAAAAATATATGCCAACTTTTCCTTATTTCCCAAGCACAACCTTTTTTATAAACAATGAATTTTATTCTCTTATTTTGCTCTAAAACTCTTTCTTTAGTTCTCATAAAATCACTGTCTCCACTCATTAAATAAATAATATCTAAATCATTAAGGTCATATATTATTTCATCATGAATTTCTACATCAAAATTACATTTATTTTTTAACTTTCCATCAATACTTTTTAATTTTTTAAGCGGTTTAATTATAACTTTATATCCTATATTTTCTAAATAATTATTAAATGCTTTAGAAATTGATAAAGCTGGCTCCCAGCTTGGTTCGCCAATAAAATATTTAGCAACTTTAATATCGTGAAAAGCTGATACCCATTTATTTAGTTTATTGAAATCTATTTTAAAGCCAGATCTTTTACCTTCATAAAATATATTTGCTCCATCTATATAAATACCAACTCTTTTTCTTTTATTTTCCATATTTATATATTAACATATTTATATTATTGTATATCTATTAACAAAACAAAAACACCCGCAAGGGTGTTTTTGTTTTAACTACAAGACTTTTAGTCTTTGTCTAATTTTTCTAAATTTGTATTGCTACATTTTTAGAGATATAGGCGTAGATTAGTTATTGTAAGTTGTTAGAAATGTACCAGTCTTATTCATAGATCCTGAATTTGACGCAAAACCGTCAACAACATCTGACCATTTGAATGATGATGCATCTCCTAATGAAATAGTTACATTTGAAGAACCTGTTCCTGTTACATTAAGGTCTGAGTAGACATCAATATTAACTGAACCTCCTGCGCTCACTACATATCCATTTGTACATGTAATAGTTGCTGAAGTTGTTCCTGAAACTAAACAACCATTCATAGTAGCTCCATTAACTTTAACAGAAACTGTTCCTGTTGCGAATGGAATATTAACATTAAGTGTACCTAAGCTAATATTTCCTTTTGAATCAGCAGAAACTTGAACAGTACCTACTTTAACATTTGACCATGAACCTGGTGCATATGAAGTAGATAGATTCATATTCTTAACTGTTGGAATAGAAGCAACTAGAGTCATTGTATTAGCTGCAACATTAGGTGAAGCTGTAGTTACAACTCCTCCTGCTGTGTATTTAATACCAGTTAATGCTAATGATGATGTAGCTCCTGAAGCAACTCCACCTTGGTTTGCTACTGTTACTGGAGAGTAAGTTACTGCTACTGGAATATTTAATCCTGAAGCTCCTGCTGGAACTGAAAGGTTAATACCGTAGAAGTTTGCAACTCCACCAACAACTGCTGATGTTACTCCATTAATTGTTACTGATTGAACACCAGCTCCATTTACTGTGAAAGCAAGATCATTAATTGTAGCATTACCATTTGTTGCTACTACATTGTAAGTAGCAAGGCTGCTTACAGTACCACCACCAATCACATATGAAGAACCTTGTGTTGAAGCACCTACGATTGTAGGAGTTCCTACAGATACAGTAGCTTCAGTCATTGTTATTCCTGAAGTAGTAGCTGTATTTGAAACACCAGATACTCTTCCTCTGTAAGTTACAGAAGCGTCTGCTTTGATAGTGTGTCCAGAAGCAAGTTGTAGAGTGTCAACCCATACTTCGATAGTCTTTGTTTGTCCTGCTGCAACATCATAATCTACTGAGAAATTATTTGTTCCTGCAACTGGTACAACAGTTTGTTGACCATCAGTAATTCTTAGGTTTGTATACTCATTTGCTGGTACAGCTGATCCTGATAGAGAGATAGCAACGTTTGTTACGTTTACCGCTTCTGAAGAACCAGCTTGTAGTGAGAATGAACCGATTTTAACAGCTGATTGATTCTTTGAGATATTAGCTGCATTGAATCCTGCTGTAGAACCGAATACTACATTACCACTGTTGATAGATAGACCTTGTCCTGTAGCTGGAGGAACATTTGACAATTTGTATGAATATACTCCTTGTACTCCATTTGTTACAGAGTTTAGATCGATTCTGATAGAACCAGCTGTAATGTTTACATTGTTCTCATTTGTTAAATCACCTTTAACTTCTACGATTGCTGTACCTCCTGCTGGAAGAATTAAGTTTGAACCTAGATTAACTGTGAAAGCAGAACCTAGAGTAGCTTGGATTCCAGATGTAACAGCTGCACCGTTTACATAAACAGTAACATTGTTAATCTTTGTTGAAGTTGGAGTTAAAGCTGAAGTAGCTGTAGCTGTGATTGATAATTGAGTAACTTTAACATCTTCTCCATAACCATAGAACTTGAATGAACCAAGAACTTGATTTGTAGCTCCTCCAATTGCTGAAGAAACTGCAAAGTCAGGGTTTTGAGCGATTGTTAAAGTACCAGGAGCGATAGTAATAGCACCTGCTGCAAAGTTCATTACAGTTTTGTTAGTATTATCTTTTACAGTGATGTTTGCTCCTGCAAGTTGTGAATCTTGAATAGCAACATCAGCTGCATTCTCGATAGATACGTAGAAGTTTCTATCAGATCCTTTCACAATGTCAGCTCTCAAATCAAATGTATGAGAACCAGCTGTTAGTGATAGAGGTGCTGCTGAATAGAATGTTACATATCCATTTGAACTAAATGCTGATGCATTTGAGAACTGTACTCCATCAACATATAGTTTTGCATTTGCTAGTGCATCAAATGGTGCTGATCCAATCATCTTGAATGTTACACCATTTAGGTTAACTGCTCTTTGTCCAACATTTAGTGATGAAGACCATACTGTAGCTCCTGATGTTCCAGCATTCATTGTTGTAGTTGTACCTGAAGGTGTAGGAGCTGAAGTAAATTGAGCTGTTGCTAATTGAGCATCAGCGATTGGTAGATTAGGACCATTAAGCCCTGATACTACTGCTGCAGCTGAACCTGATACTGCGTATCCTGTTAGAGCAACTCCGACTGATTGTCCTGATGAAGATCCTGCGATATCAGCTAGTACAGAAACAGTCTTTGATCCTGTTACTGCGAAGATACCGACAGCATTGTTAAATGTAACTGTACCATCTGTTAACACAGATGCTGCATCAGTTAGTCTTACTCCTGTTGCTGTATCGTATAGATACACATTAGCTAGAGTAGCGTTATTTGAAACACCTGTTCTTACTAATTTAACTTGAGTTACAACTCCTGTTCCTGAGAACACGAAGTCAGCTAACTTTGCTCTTGCAGATCCAGATACCAATACGTTATTTGGCTGCACACTTGAAAGTGAAACTGATACTGCTCCAGTTTGTGTAGAAGTTCCATTGTTATTACCATTGTTATTACCATTGTTGTTGCCATTATTTCCTCCTGAACATGAGTTTAATAATGCTCTTGAAGCAGAACCTACTAGTCCTGTTCCTTTTGTTAATCCCCAAGGAGCAAGAGTTGCTGTTGAATTAGCTTCTTGCCATTTAATTACTGCAGCTTTTGTCAAAGCTCCAAAGTAATTAGATTCCATTCCTGGAGATCCAGCTCCTGCTTGAGCAACCACGAAACCTTTTGAGTTAAGAACTTGTTGTAAAGCTTTAACATCTGCCCCAGTAGAACCTAGAGAAAGATTTCTTGTGAAGTTGAAACAAGCTGGAGCATTTTGTGCTGAAACCATCATAGCTCCAGCAAAAGCACCCACTGAGATAGCAGAAATAACTGCTGTCTTTAATTTGAAATTCATAAAATTTTATAATAATTTATAATTTTGATCTTTTATAGAGATCAAGAAATAAAATATTTCTAATGCTTTCGACAAGCGAAATATTTTAATCCTTATCTAAACCAATCATTGTCGATAATTAAAATAAATATTTCCGTAAAAAACATTTACATAAAAATCTGCGATTGATAATAAACACATTATTAGGGTTAATATTAAAACTAATAATAACTAATAATAAATTTTCTAATCTGCGTCTATATTCTATTGCCAATGATCAATTTAGTTTTTTGTGATACCTATATTTTTACTTATAAATGTATCTCAAATACCAGAGGACGCCCTTTACCAGAGAAACAAGGTCGTCTACAAGTAGTATAGCACAAATATATTGATATATAAATAAAATAAAGTTAATTTTGTTAATATGTTAAAAATGTTAAGAAATTAATTTTGATTTAGAATATATTTACTCCATCTCTTTTCACCAATTTTCTTTATTTGTCCTTCTTCAAGCAAAGTATTTAATTCTCTTTGTAATGTTTTTATTGAAACTCCAATTATTTTTTTAGAAATGTCGTTTATAGATACTTCTACCCCTTTTGTAAAAAGATTTAATATATCTTCTCTTCTATTATTCTTTTTTTCTTCATTTTGTTTGGTTTTATTTGGTTTTATTTGTTTTGGTATAGGTTTTATTTCATTTAATAATGTTTCATTTTGTTTTTGATTTATTTCTGTATTTATATATTCCTCTACAAGATTTTTATTATTTTGTCGTTTATGATTTATTTTGTCGTTTATGATTTCATTTACATTTTCTGTTTTTTTGTTTTTGATTTCTTTTTCAAAAAGCATATTTTGTGCTTTTATATTTCTATCAGATAATATGTCAAAAGATGTTTTGTTATTTATATTACTATTTGATAATTTTGTCTTATTAAATTCATTAAAAAACTCTTCTTCTAATATGCTTAAATTGTTTTCTGAAAATTGAAATTGCTTTTTGTAAAAGATGTTTTCTAATCCTCTTAATGCTTCTATTATTATTTCTGAATTCATTTTTGATATGAGGTTTGCTTCTTTTGTTATATAAAAATATGATATTAAATTTGAAATATTTTCTAATATTTTTTTATAAAAGACAAAATGATTTTCTATTTCTTCAAATGCTATTGTTTTTGTGTTTTTTAATAAATATACAGCTTCATCTCTAATACTATATTTTATATTTTCTTTGTCGTTTAGAAATTGAGAGACTAAGAAAATTGCTACAACAATTTTTTCTGTTTTTTTGGCTAAAAGTAAGTTTTGATATTGATTTTCTTTATCCATAACCTTACATTAATATTATTGAGAATACTATACTTTTTTGTCTAAAAAAGCAAGTATTTAATTTTATAAAAATATTAAAATGTCGTTTATAGAATTTATTTTATTTGTCTTTTATAAAGTTTTATTTATATAATGTCCTTTATAAAAAGTATTTAATCTTGTATATCTAAATATAATAATATTATGTCTTTTATAATCATTTTGTCTATTTTGTCTTTTATATAATGTCGTTTATTTATTTATTTTTATTATGTTTATACAAAATAAAGCTTTATTTTTCGTGATATAATTTTTATATAATAAATATGAGCATTGATAATAATACAAAACAAGAAATAAAAAGAGAAGTCAAAGAAGTTGTAATAAACAAAAAGCCTACTATAGTTCGTGATAGTATTATATCAATAGTTTTGTTTATAATTGGTCTTTTCTTATTATTCTCTTCTTTTAATTTATCTGGCTATCTTGGTAATAAATCTTTTAATGGTATTTCTTTTGTATTTGGTTGGATATCATATTTAATATTTATTCCATTTATTTTTGTATCATATAGATTTTGGACAAATAAATACAAAAAGCTTTTTGACTTAGTCAATTCAGTTGCTGTTATAGTTATGGTGTTTTCAATTACTAGTTTTACGGCATCTATTGGAATACCTTTTTCTGGTAAAATTGGTGAACTTATAAACTTTGTATTAAAAACATATTTAGGAAATATATTACCATCTATAATATCATTATCTTTATTCTTAATAACATTTATTCTCGTATATAATGACAGACCTAAAATAAAAATAACAAAATATGGTGAAGAAAATTTATTAAATAATGCTCTTCAAAAATCTAAATCAAAAACAAAAAATATCTTTTTAATAATATTCTCGTCAATAAAAAACATTTTTAAGAAAAGAGAATCTAATAATTCAAAAAATATAATAGTAGAAGAAGATGAGATGGATTTTGATAATGACAATATATATAATTTACATTCTGAATTATTAAATAATTTCACAAAAAAAGAAGAAACAGAATCTAAAAATAATTTAGAAGATGAAACAGAATATACAAATACAAATGAAAAAGAAACAAAAATCAAAATATCAAAAATACCTGTAAAAGATATTTCAAAAAATAATATAAATAAGAAAAAAGATTTTGAAGAAAAGTTTATCCCCCCTTCTCTTGATTTATTAAATGGAGATTCTGGTAAAAGTTCTGCTGGTGATTCTAAATCTAAAATGAATACAATACAAAAAGTATTAGATCAATTTAATATACCAGTTGAAATGGGAGAAGTTACAGTTGGTCCATCTGTAACACAATTTACATTAAAACCAGCTCAAGATGTCCGTATCAAAAGTATATTATCATTAAAAGATAATTTACAAATGGCATTAGCTGCTACAAATATGCATATAGAAGCTCCAATACCAGGAAAACCTTTTGTTGGTATTGAAATACCAAATGAGAAGACGACAAAGCTAGGATTAAGAAGTCTATTAGAATTAGAAGATTTCAAAAATAGCACTCCACTTACTTTAGCAATAGGTAAAAACATAGTAGGTAAGCCAGTGTTTTCAGATTTATCAAAAATGCCACATCTTTTAGTTGCTGGTGCAACAGGAGTAGGAAAGTCAGTCACATTACATAATATTATTTTGTCTTTACTTTACAAAAACTCTCCAAATGATTTGAAATTAATTATTCTTGATCCAAAAAGAGTAGACTTTCCTGTTTATAATTCTCTACCTCATATGTATACACCTGTTGTGAAAGATGCTAAAACAGCAATAAAAGTATTAAATTGGGCTGCACAAGAAATGGATAGAAGATATGATATTTTAGGAGAATACAAAGTTGCTAATTTAACAGATTATAATAAAAAAATAATAGAGCCATCAAAACAAAAAACAAAATCAGAAAACAATGCTCCGAGATTGCCTTTTATAGTGATAGTATTTGATGAGTTTAATGACTTTATGCTTTCATATTCAAAAGAATTAACTCCTATTGTTACTTCTCTTACACAAAAAGCAAGAGCAGCTGGTATACATTTAATTTTAACAACACAAAGACCTGATGTTAGAGTTATTACGGGCACAATAAAAGCAAATATACCTTCAAGAATAGCATTAAAAACAACTACACAAATAGATTCTAGAACTATTCTTGATCAAGCTGGTGCTGAGGATTTGCTTGGAAATGGAGATATGCTTTATATGAATGGATCAAGAATAATAAGAGTTCAAGCACCTTTCGTATCAACAGAAGAGGTTGAAGCAGTAGTTCATGATATTAAGGAAAAATATGAAGATTATTTTGGAGATACAATAGATATGCAAAAAGTAAAATCATCTTCTATTTCTTCTTCTTATAAAGAAATGCAAAATCAAGATGAAGAAGAACCAGAAGACGATGAAGATTATCAAAGTGCAAAAGATTATATTTTAGCAACAGGTAGAGCTTCAAAAAGTGCTTTACAAACTGCTTTTGGTTGGGGTTATAATAGAGCAGCTAGAACAATAGATAAATTAGAACGATTTAATATAATAGGACCAGATGTTCCAGGAAAAAGATTAAGAGAAGTTTTAATAAAAGATGATAAAAGTGAAGTAGAAAAAATAGAAGAAGAATTAGACGATTTAGAAAAAGAAAGAAATATTGATGAATAAAAATAAATATGATAAATAAAAATATTTCTTCTTCTAGAGATAATTTAAAAAAAAATATTTTTATACTCTTTGTATTATTAGTAATAGTATATAGTATATTCAAAATATCAAATTATTTATCTGGACCAAAAATAACTATATATTCACCTTTGCCTTATGAAGTGATAAAAGAAGATGATTTTATTATTAAAGGACAAGCTTTAGATTCCAAAAATGTTTATATAAATGGAAGAGAGATAAATATAGATGAAAATGGTAATTTTGAAGAAAAGTTAATATCTAAATCCCCTTTTACTTCAATAATTGTAAAAGCTATAAATAAATATAATAAAATAAAATACAAAATAATTGATATAAGTAAAGAGTGATTATGATACTTTACTTATGTTATAATTTATAAAAATAAAAATATGGCGACAAAAAAGAAAACAACAAAAACAAAATTAAAAAATGAAAAAGAAGACAAGAAATTTGATGCAAATGATTTATTAAAAGAAATACAACAAAAATTCGGTGAAGGTGCAATAATGAAACTTGGTGAAACTCCAAAAGTTGATATTGGAGTAATACCAACTGGATCTATTGGTCTTGATTTCGCTCTTGGTATTGGAGGACTGCCTCGTGGAAGAATTATAGAAATTTTTGGTCCAGAATCATCTGGAAAAACAACTCTAACACTTCATGTGATAGCAGAAGCTCAAAAAATGAATGGTACTTGTGCTTTTATAGATGCTGAACATGCTATGGATCCAGAATATGCTCAAAAATTAGGCATAAATATAAATGATTTACTTATTTCTCAACCAGATGATGGAGAACAAGCAATGGATATAGCAGAAACATTAGTAAGAAGTGGTAAAATTGATGTGTTAGTAATAGACTCTGTTGCAGCATTAACACCAAAAGCAGAAATTGAAGGAGATATGTCACAAGCTCATGTTGGTAGACAAGCAAGACTTATGAGTCAAGCACTTCGCAAAATGACTGCAATAGCTCACAAGTCCAAAACTGTAATTATTTTTATAAATCAAATCAGAATGCAAATTGGCGTGATGTTTGGTAATCCAGAAACAACACCAGGAGGAAAAGCTTTGAAATTTTATTCTTCTGTTAGATTAGATATTAGAAAAATAGCACAAATCAAAAAAGGAGAAGATGTACTTGGTGCTAGAACAAGAGTAAAAGTAGTAAAAAACAAAGTAGCTGCTCCATTTAAGTCTACAGAATTTGATATAATGTATGGTGAAGGTATATCTCGAGAAGGAGAATTACTCGCTCTTGGTGAAAAGTTCAAACTTATATCAAAAAGTGGTTCAAGTTATAGTTATGGAGAAATTAAACTTGGACGAGGTTATGATGCTGCAAGAAATTTTTTGAAAGAAAATATAAAGATAAATAATGAATTAGAAAAAGGTATTAGAAAGCATTTAGCAGATGGAGGACTTGATTTTACACCTACAAAAGAAGAAGTTAAAGATCATAATGAAAATGAAGATGAATAAAAACTTGACTAAAAGTATATTATTTGCTATGATATAATAGGTATCTTTATTTATTAACTTATAAATTTAATTATTATGAGGAAAAACTTGGGAGGAGGAGATGGAGATTGCTGTGGTGGTGGAAAATAAAAATTCCATTACAAAACAGTGATTATCGTCTAAATGTCTTTTAATTTCTTAACAATTAAAACTTAAAGTTATGAGAAATCATTTCAAAAAGTTTAGGAGAAAAAGAGCCCCACCCTGCTACAGACTGACATAATAAAAGATAAAGAAATATTTGTAGCATAGCTGAATGAGTAAAATCATTCAGCTTTTTTATTATTTGTGAAAAAATATTTTTTGTGTTATAGTATAAAAATCTTGTTAACCCAAAAATAAATAATGAATGTTTCCTAAAATATCTATTTATATTTTTGATACAAGAAATAAAAAAATATGACAAAAAAACCTACAAGTGTAGTAGTAGATGCTTATACACAAAAAATAATAGATAATATAAAAGTGATAAATGCTGGTGATATTTTAGAAGGAGTTATTTTAGCTATGACAAATACAGCCATTTATGTGGATCTTGCTCCAAATAGGACAGGAATTATATATGGTATTGAATATATAAATGCTAGAAACCTTATTAAAAAAATGAATATTGGAGATACAATATCAGTAAAAGTTATAAATGAAGAAGACAAAAATGGCTATATTGATTTATCATTAAAAGAAGCTAAATTAGCTCTTCTTTGGAATGAAGCAGAAAACTTAATCAAAGAAAAAAAAGTTTTGTCTTTAATTGTTAAAGAAGCGAATAAAGGAGGCCTTATTATAGAATGGAATGGTATAAATGGATTTTTGCCATCTTCTCAATTAAAAGGAGAAAATTATCCAAAAGTTGAAAATGGATCAAAAGAAGAAATATTAACTGTATTAAAAAGATTAATTGGAAAAAGAATAAATGTTATCGCAATAGCTGTTATACCAAAAGAATCAAAATTGATTTTTAGTGAAACAACAGATTCTGTTATTCAAGAAGAAACAAAGGGTGAAGTTATTAAAAAAGGAAAAATAAATCTAAAACAAGAACAAAAAAATATTGTAAATATAGTATCAAAATACAATATAGGAGATAAAATAGATGGTGTTGTGACTGGTATAGTAGATTTTGGTATTTTTGTAAAAATAGATAATGAAATAGAAGGTCTAGTTCATAAAAGTGAAATAGATTGGGGTCTTGTAGAAAATACAAAAAATCATGCGAAAATTGGAGATAAAATAAAAACAGAAATAATAGAAATTAAAGATGGTAAAATATCTTTATCTATCAAAAAAACAAAAGAAAACCCTTGGAAATCTACTCAAAACAAATACAAAAAAGATGATATTGTAAAAGGTGTTGTGATAAAATTCAACAAACATGGTGCATTAGTATCTATAGAAGAAGGAGTTGCAGGACTTATTCATATATCAGACTTCAAAGATGAAGCTGATATGAAAAGTCATTTATCATTAGGTGGAATTTATGACTTTATAATCACTTTATTTGAGCCAAAAGATGAAAAAATGACTTTATCTTTCAAAAAATAATTTTACATATTAAAATTAAATAAAATACTCGCCTTCGCGAGTATTTTATTTAATTAACTAATTCTTTTATTTTATCAAATAATCTTTTGAGAAAAGTATCTTCATTAAAAACAAATAATTCATCTTCATTAAATTTATCTAATACAAAATCTGCAACAACTTCTCCATGTAATGGTATTTTGCCTTCTTTTCCTGTTCCTTTTTCTGCTATACCTATTCTTATTCTTTTCCAAGAGTTTTTTCCAAAATTTTCTATTATGTTTTTTATACCATTATGTCCTCCATCAGAATTATTTTGCGATATTTTGATATTCCCTATTTCAATATCTTTGTCATCATATATTATGATTACATTTTC